>JAEHJW020001721.1_pt1 | contig 37043 bp, 60 predicted proteins | sample 9271431 | NCBI WGS metagenome assembly JAEHJW02 | reverse complement strand
CCTTTGCGTCACGAGGCATTAGCGCGTCCCTCCGTTTGTGATAGGTCGTCTGTGGTAAGGCAGGTTGCCGCCCACAGTGCGGCCGGTAGGCGGCGAAGCGGAATAAGCTGACCGCGCTGTAAGGCACGGCGCCGGGGGTCCGCCCCGCCCGCACGGCACGCACAGACCTGCCAGCCTAGTGCCCGCGCGGTATCATGTCCCCCAGCTCTGCGTAGGGTCATGGTGCTTCCTTGATGTGCGGCAGCTCTTTTGCGCGCTGCCGCGCCAGTTCGAGGTATTGCTTTCTCAATTCTTGCTTATGCACCGGGGCCGAGGCGACGCGCTCCATGTAGATGATTCGCTTGTCGCGTGTCGTCGTCGGCGATCGTTCCTCCTCGCCGTTCAGCGCGCGCGCAAGTCCGACCGCATCATCGGCATAGCCGATCGCGTAGAACACTTCCTCGTAGCGGCTGAAGACTGCACCCCTCATGCCGGGCTCGCACCGTTGCGGTTGTCGCCGAAGGTGAGCGCCTCGGTGAGCTGCGCCTTGTGCGCCGCGAGCTTGTGGCGATTCCGATGACGGTATTCCCGGTTGGCGCGAACATGGTTAGCGGCGCCTTGCGGAGTGCGCTGGCGCTCCCGATTCACACTGAGCTGCTTCTGATAGTCGGCGTATGGCATTATCAGAAGGGCAAGTCGTCGTCCAGGTCCTGAAACTGCCCGGCCGGCTTCTTACCCGCAGGCTTCTCCGCTTCGCGCCGCGGCGCGCTCGATCCGCCCTCGGGCCGGCCGCCCAGCATCTTCAGATCGTGGATGTGAATCTCCGTGGTGTAGCGATCCTGGCCGTCCTTGTCCTGCCACTTGCGGGTGACGAGCTTGCCCTCGACGTACACCTGGCTGCCCTTCTTCAGGTACTCGCCGCAGATTTCGGCGAGGCGCCCGAACGCGGTGATGCGCACCCATTCTGTCGTTTCCTTTTTCTCGCCCGTGGCCTTGTCTTTCCATGACTCTGAGCAAGCAATACTGAAATTGCACACCGCTTTGCCATCGGGCAGGAAGCGGGTCTCCGGGTCTTTCCCCAGATTGCCGATACCAATCCATTTATTCACTGATGCCATGACGCCTTACTCCTTGTTTAATAGCAAGCCTGCCGATATGTTGTTTGCACACCCCAAAGGCTTGCGCGATTGATTGATAAAGTTCCCCGTTTCTTGCTCGCGTCGCTATCGCGGTGATGTCCACATCGGATAGCTTTGTGTGAGGCAGCTTGAATCCATGTGCGTGCCGATTCTTTGCTACCGCATCCGCCACGTTGACCGCCCTCGTTCCGGGGAAGAGGTGCTCCGGGTTGCAGCAGCGTCGGTTATCGCAGCGATGGCAAACGTCTAGCCCCGTTGGTATTGGACCCTTTGCCAGCTCATAGGCAAGACGGTGGACATATTGTGTTCGGCCACCAGTACGCACCCGGCCGTAGCCATTTCCCTGGACACACTTCTTCCACTCCCAGCAATGCGTGCTCGGGTGGATGTTGCACTGGCTCTTCAGGTGGTCGAGAGTTATCACGCGGCGTCCGCGCTCTCGACCTCGATACCTTCCTTCGTGAGCGCGATCAAGTCGTCGCTGCTCGCCTGCTCGACGGAGATGTGGTCGTCCGCGGCGAACGTGCGCGCGGTCGCTTTCGACGGCGCACGCACGAGGCGTGTCTGCGATCTCGGTGCCGAGACGCCGACGTTGATGGTGACTTTGTAGATGGGCATTGCTGTATTCCTTTCGTAGTTGGTTTATCGTATGGCGCCCAGGATCACGGCGAGGTTGCTCGTTGCCACGGCGCAGGTGCCCACCGTGTTGACGCTGGTAAGGGCAGGGGCGTCAAGGTGCTTGAGGAGCGCGTAGGTGCCATAGGAGAGCGCACCGATCGCCACCACCGGGCCGCCCACCGCTCCGAGCGCCTTCACCGAGAGAGCGCGCACGAGCGGGTTGCCCTCGCTCGCGATGCCGGCGCCGAAGGCCACCGTGCTCGTGGCGATGTCAGCCTTCGCGCAATCGGCATAGGCCTCGGGTTTGGCCGTCTGCTCAAGCGTGACCCCGTGCTCGGCCGCGAGCGCGAGCATGAACGCGATGAGTAGGGCGCTCATTTCTTGCCGCCCCTAGCCGCCTTGCGCATGGCCTCCAGCTCTTCGAGCGCGAGCGCGATCCCGCGAACGAGGATGTTCGACACGGTGAGACGGTACGGGCCGACGCGCACCGCGCGATCGATGCGCGCACGAAGCTGCACCGGGATGCGCACGCCCACGATCTTGCCTGGCGACTTGCTCATGCCGCCACCTCGCGTCCTTTGTCCGTCAGCTCCGCAACATGGCCGATACGGGAGCCCTCCTGGTTGACCCACTTAATCAGCCCGGCGTCCTCCAGCTTTAACCCCATGACGTAGGTGAGCCCTTGTTTGCGAATCCCGCGCTCTGCGGTGGCGCGGTATCCGCTGGTTAAGTATGTGCGGCGCAGTCCTTTTCCTGGCTGCGCGAGATAGCGACACCACTCACGCATGGCTGGAGTGACCTTAATGCTCTCCGGCGATTTTTGAGTACGTCGAGCCGCGACCTCGATCGGGCGTATGGCCGCGCGTGCCGCTGCAAACTCAGGCCACGCCTCCGGCCCGTCCATGTCGTGCTCGTTGCAGCCGCCCATGACTGCGAGCTTGTCCAGCAGCGCTCCAAGTATGGCTCTCATGCCGCCGCCTTCAGGCCAGCCATTGCCGAGAAGATGTCCTTGACCGGAGGCGCATCGGGCGCGGCCGAGGCCGCGTCCACCCCCAGGATCATCGTCACCGCCTCCTCGACCTCTTCGAGGAACTTACGCACCCCGGCTTCGAGCTTGGAGATGTAGGCGTCGTCCCGGTACACGCGCTCGATGTAGAGCTGTAGGTGCTTCGGGAAGCGCGGGTCGTAGGAGATGAAGTCGCACCACTTCCTGCCCGTCACCCACAGGCCGCCCTGAATCTGCGGCATGTGCTCCTCGGGCACGAGCACGGCCGGGTTCGCTTGTGCCTCACCCAGGAGCACCTTCGCCAGGGCTTCGCTACGCAGCATCAGCGTCGCCATGTGCGTCTCGGGGTTGGGGCACTTGATCTCGATCGTGCCGTCTTCGTCCACCAAGCCATCTACCGAGACGCCGCACCACTCGATCTCGGGGTGATTGACGAAGCCGATCAGCTCAACGTCGTTGCCGCTTGCCATCTCGTAGCGCGTGCGCGCCTCGGGCTCAAGCTCCTGGCCGCGCTCCATCGGCTTCGTGGAGAAGCTCGACTTAGGGATGCCGGTCAAGCGCTCGACCACGCATTGCAGGCGGTAGTCGCGCCGCGTGGCCGTCTCCTTGCCGTCCTTCTTGAACGCGACGGAGTCGGCAAAGCGGCTGCCCGTCGCGCTGCCTGCGCGCTCGGCATGCCACATCGCGCTGCGCTGCTCGGCGCCGCCCTCAGTGTTTAACGGCGCCATCGCTGGCCTCCTTCTTCGCTGCGGGTTTGGCTGCGCCATTGGCCTTCTTGAGCGCGCTGATCTTGGCTGAGTAGTGGCCCTTCAGGCGCGTGTAGGCCTCGGCATCGTTGTACTTATTGCACGCTGCCGTGATCTGCTGCGAGATCGGCTTGCCGTCTTCGGCCTTGGCGATCGCGTCGATCGAGGCTTTCCAGTCGGCTTCTTCCTTCGCCGGCATGCCGCCCACCTGATCGGTCGGGCGATCCTCGTCGGACTCTTCGCCCGTGACGATGTTGAAGGTCTTCAGCTCCACCGCTTTCATGGCGTAGCTTGCCGCCTTGCCGGGGGCCTTGTCGCCCTGGTCGATCGCGTGCGCCTCGAAGAGCACCGCGACGTAATCCTGGGGCGCGTCGATGTTCACGAAGCGCACCTCGTAGGTGGCCTCGTAGCGGATGAACGGGACGCCCTTTCCGGTCTTGGTGCCCGTGTCCACGGTCCTGCCCGAGCCCGAGACGATCGAGAGGGTCGTGACGATGCCGGCCTCGATCAAGGCGCCGCGGATTTTCTCGGTGACGTGATCGTGGGTGACGGCACGGTAGCCCAGTTGGGCTTTGGTCTTGTCGTCCTTCTGGATGTAATCGACCTTCTTGCGCACCTGATCGATGCGCTGGTAGATGTTTAGGTGTCCCGCTGCCGCGGGCGCTTCCTTCTCAGCCATGTGTTGCTCCTTTGATGTATCCGCCCTTACTTGTCTCCATTCCCGATCCGCGCGCGAAGGGCGGAGGCGCGCTGGACCTTGCGTTGAAAGTAATCGAGCCGCGTGCGCTGTCCGATCGAGCGCCGGGCGTGCTCGGCCATCGCCCTGACATCGGCGATCGCGATCCGCGCGTGCGTCTCGATCAGCAGCTCCGTGACGCTGGGCTCGAAGAGTTCGATCTGCGTCACGCCGGCACCTTTGGTTTCTTCGTGGCGGGCTTAAAGCGGTAGTCGCAGTAGAGCTTCCAGCCGCGGCCGTCCGCGTTGGTGAGGAGCGTGCCCTTCACCTCGCGATGCAGCAGGAAGTCGTGCGCCTCGCACTTGGCATGCGCCGCGCGATCACGCGCAGCCGCATCACGCTCGGCGGCGATGCGCTCGGTGGCGACCGCAGCCTGGTAGTCCTGCTCGGAGGCAAAGCCGTAGAGCACCACGATCAGGGCGAGGTAGCACCATTCGCGCAGTTTCATGCGGCCTCCGCAACGTCAAGACGCTTGTAATGGCCGAGCCAAACACCGAACTCGAAGGAGTATTTCACTGGGCGCGCGCTGTGGCAGATCGCGCATCGGAACTGTGGGTTGTTGTCGCTGCCGACCGCACGCTCGTACACGTGGCAGTTGTGGCCGCCGAGCAGCAGCCCGAGGCGCTGCGCTTGAACCAGTTGGTGCATTTGCTCGTCCCGCGTTTCCGGGGGCGTTGCAGTGACTAGCATGGCTTCCTCCGATGTAGTGATTGGCATTCTACGCCAATTCGGATATAGCGTCAAGCGCTAAATTACAAAGTTTTACATTTGAAGAATGCCGGGGAGCGGCGGGGGATTACACGAAATCGGCCGATTGGCGCAATTAGCCGATCGGCCTAGCAGGGATGGGTGTCTTGCTTATCGATACAGGGGGCGGGGGGCGCCTGGAGATCGGCGCTCACGCCCGCGTGCATCACCAGGCCCCAGGCAATCCAGGCGGCGAGGAACGGGGCGAAGGCGAGCGCGAGCGTGCGCGCCACGCGGCCGGCGAGGGCGCCGATCACGTAGCAGGCAAGCGCGCTCGGGATGAGCGCGAGGTAGAAAAGCGCGATGAGGCCGAGGGCGCGGCCAAGCTCTATGCCCATACCGGCGTGCAGGAGCGCGAGTGCAAGCGCGTGCGCCGCTGCGCCAGCGATGGCCCAGCTAACCGGGTGCGCGCTGGACGATGCCGGCGACGAAGTGGATCGCCTCGATCTCATCTTCGTTGTGGGTCAGCGTGTGGCCCGACTCGTTCACCGAGCCGAAGGCGACCTCGCCCCCGCGCCGATAAAGAAGCTGGAGCAAAAAGCGCCGGCCGTCTTTTAAGGTGAGGATCACATCGTCGCCATTGGTCGCCTCGATCTCGGGCTCGACGACGATGAACTCGCCTGACTTGATCCTTGGACGCAGGCCGTCGCCGCGCACCTGCAAGCTGTAGGCGCTCGCGTGACGCGCGGGGAACGCGATCGAGCGCCGCTCCGCCTCCGGGTTGGCCGCCGCATGCAACTGCCCTCCTTCACCACTTAGCACGGCGCTCACGACTGGAACCTCCTTGAATTGCGGGACGCCCCCTTTTTGTTGGTCATGCAGTTCACCCTCAATGAAAAGCTCAATGATACTGACCCCGAGCGCTTTTGCAATAGCGCGCAAAGTCTTGTCGGTGTAGCCCTGTAGGCCGCGCTCCAGGCGGGAGATGTTGATCGGGTCGCTACCTGCGGCAGAGGCGACTTGTTCCAGCGTCATCCCCTTCGCCTTGCGAATCTCGCGAATGCGCAGGCGCGTCATGGGTTTCGTGGTCGTGGCGATGTGTTTTGGGCGTGTCGGTTTTTTGGGTTTTACGGTCCGCATAGCAGGGCAGTTGTGGTTGGAAGTGGCTGGCAATTCGGGTAATCCTATATTGGTCGTGATGAGTTCATCAGCGCGGTGCGCAACGCGATTGTGTCTCCGCTTGGCACGTAGCGCTAGAGCGCATCGCGCCAGCCTGCTTGACAGCACTTAGCGTGGTACGCTATACTCGCCGCAACCATGTCAAAGACGACGCCATTGAGGGCCTTGCGCTTACGGCGCAGCCTCACCCTGACCGAGGTGGCCGCGGCGGTGAAGACCGACGCAACCAACCTCTCCAGGACTGAGCGCGGCATGCAGCGCTCACCTGGCCTTGCCGCCGCGCTCACGAAGTTCTTCGGCGCCGGCATCACGGAAGAACAGATTCTTTACCCGGAGCGGTTCGATGAGTCGGGGCGGCGCAAACCTGCGCGCGCGCCGCGTGCTCGCGTCGCCGTTCGAGCAACTGCTTGAGCGCTTGGTCGAGATAAAAGCCGATGGGACGCAACCCCGCAGACGACGCCTTGATGGCCCGCACCCCAGATTCTGACCCGCTGGGTAAGCGCGAATTGCGCGTGGAGACGGCAGTGCCCGAATCGGTGAAGGGCGACATCGGCGTGTACTGGAGACTGCTGGGCTTCAATTCCGAAGCGGAGTATGTGCGCGATCTCATCTACAAAGACCTCTATGGTTCGTTCAAGACGGTCCAGAGCATCGCGCAGCGCGCGTTGCGTGTGAAGCCGGGGAATCACCGGGATAACCCCGGAGACGGGTAGGGCGATGCCTACACGGGCTTCGCGAGTATGGAAGGGTCAACCAGCCGAACGGCGCGGAGTGAATGGCACCAAGAACGTCCGTCAGGGTGCAGCGTGGGTCTAGGTTAGAGCGCGACGGGGCCTCTTCAATGGAGGGGTGTTTGCAAGAACAGTCTGACCGATATGGCTCGTGTCCGTGAACGACTCAGGGATGCAGACCAAGGACGAACCAGCCTTCAGTGGGGTTGGGGGGTCTTTGCCCGTGCCGCTTCGATCTAGGGTGCAGTAAGGAAAATCTGGAGACAGCGTGGTTAGAAGAACGAGATGGTTATACAGAGTTGCTTACGCGATTGGAGCCGACCCGAAGCTCGGCCCCGCACACGTCGGCAAAGCGTTGGCAAAGATCAATGGCGATGATCCCAATAAGGTAGGAAAGGGTAGGGGGTGGCAGCTCATCAACGAATATCTGCACACGCACCCAGAGATACGCGGGAACCGCAAGAAGAAAAAGGCGAAGGAGGTGGATTTCTATTCATCTATGCGTTGGCGCCAGCTTCGGTACGTTGTGCTGAAAAAACGCGGGGCCAAGTGTGAATGCTGTGGGGCCACACCAGACCACGGGAAGTTAATGCACGTCGATCACATCAAGCCGCGCTCGCTCTTCCCGGAGTTGGAGTTGGACGAAAACAATCTCCAGGTCTTGTGCGAAGAATGCAACATCGGCAAGAGCAATCTCGATCAAACGGACTGGCGTGGTGAGGCAACCCTGCAATGAAATGTCAGAGTAAAGAATGCAACGGCCGCCTGCGCTCGAAGATCGTGCGGGAGCGTGAAGGCGAGGTGTACCGCAGGCGCTACTGCGATACCTGCGGCAAGGGCGTGACCACGTTGGAATGCGTGGTTGAGTTGAACGCAGGCGGCCGGGCCGAGAAGGACATCGGCGCGCGGCGCGTGTTCAACCGCAAGAACTGGTGGGAGCCACAGCGGCCGGATGTGCGCGGTCGCGTGGTCGGTCGAGTGCATCACGGACACATAGGAGGGTAGGCATGCGCGTAGCACAGTTGAGTCTTGTCCCGACAACGGGAACCGAGGTGCCGGCGATCGCGCCGGTCACGATTGAGCGCGGCGAGCTGCGCCAGCGCGACGCCGACATCCTCGACATCTTCGAGTTCTGGAAAGGGCTCTTATCCAATGCGCGCTCGCGCCTGGATGCCAACCGCAAAAAGAAAATCAATGAGCGACTGCGCGACGGCTACTCGGTCGAAGACGTAAAGCTCGCCATCATCGGCTGCGCCTTGTCCGATTGGCACCGCGGCGCGAACGATCGGGGCGCGCGCTACCAGGACATCGATCTGATCTGCCGCGATGCGCGCCACCTAGACAAGTTCCTGGAGATCGCCGATCGCGAAGGCCGGCGCATCCAGGCCGAGCGCGAGAAGCGGGCAAGCGAAGCCGAGCGCGCCGCGCGCGAGGGCACCCCGAACGAGGATGCGATCGCGCAGTTTCACGACATCCTCGACAAGCTGCGGAGACACAATTGCCGCTGATCCGAACCAGGACTACGCGCACTTCACGGCCGCAGCGCCGAGAAAGATCGACTTACTCAATAACCTTCTCGCCGATGGCCGCATCGCAGGTGCGCAAGCGATTGCCGAGGAGCTGATCGATCGTATGCGCGGCGTGATCGCGTACTGCGAAGCGAAGAAGAGGGCGCCATGATGGTCGCGCTCAAGTTCGAGGGCGGGGTGTGCTCGCTCACGGTGGAGGCAGAGAGCGAGCAGGACAAGGCGCTCCTCACCGCCTTTGGTGTGCACGGGGAGATCGAGGCGCAGGCCGAAGTGCGTCAGGATGTCTATCGCGACCCGGTGTGCGCGCGGGTGGTGGTGAAGGCGCGCGATCGCAACATCGAGTTCGTCCGATGAACGTCGTCTCCGGCACGCGCAGGACGATGAAACCACAGAGCGCGGCGGCGATTCGTGCAAAGCGAAAGTATTTTGAGGCCCACCGTGAAGAGTTCGCAGAGCGGGCAAAGATATGGGTGCAGGAAAACCGGGATCGTTCCAACGCATACAAGCGTGCGTACAAAGCAAAGAACAAGGAACGCATCAATGCAAGGAGGAGGGAGTTGTATGCGGAAAATCCGCAGCCGCACCGCGCTAGATCGCTGGAGTTCTACAAGAACAATCCAGAGTACAAACGAGCATTTGATGAACAGAGAAGGCTGGATGGTTACTTTTCCAGGTGGAAGCGAGACAACAAAGAAAAGGTGAACGCGGCCACCAGGAATAGAAGGGCAAAATTGCGCGCCTCCGAGGGGAGGCACTCAGAAGAGGATGTAATGCGACTGCTGCGCGCGAGTAATGGTCGGTGTTATTGGTGCAAAGGTGATCTCGACGATGGTTTCGAGATCGATCACGTTTGGCCTGTGGCGCTTGGCGGCGCGAATCATGTAGGCAATCTGTGCATCTCTTGTCCAACATGCAACAAGAAGAAGGGGGCGAAACCGCCGACGATATTTGCAGGAGTGCTTTTATGAACGCGATTGTGGCAACCCGTCGCACGTACAAGGAGCTTGTGGACGGAACTTTGAGAATACAGTTTGACGTAGAGCCAAAGGACAAGGCCGCGTTCTTGGCGCTCTTTCCAAACATCGATATGCCTTGCGCGCTCGCCCCGCTCATCCCTGGCTTTGAGCAGGCAAGCGCTGGCGCAGAAGAGAAGAAGCCGGCCGGATGGAAAGACCTCGGCCCGCTTTGCCAATCGGCGATCGCCTTATGTAAAGACGAGCGCTTCCAGAAGTGGATAGTGTTCATCGATGGCGCCCCTCACGAGGGCACGCCGGAACAGCACGCATCGAACTACATCCGCGTGTGGTGCGGGGTCGAGTCGCGACGCGATCTGGACAAGAAGCCGGAGGCGATGAAGAAATTCGTGCGCATGTTCGAGGACTACAGGGAGTGGCTTAGTGCAGCTCATTAGCGAACTCGATCGCAATTTTCTTTCGGTGATGCGATGCCTTTCTTAGCCGCACAGTTAAAAGGGATGCGCTTTGGGCGTCTCGTTGTGGTTGATAGATCGGCAACATATCGACGCCCTGGAAAAACACAGGCAGTGTGGGAGTGTGTGTGTGATTGCGGGAAACGCATTGCAGTAATCACCTATCTTTTGACGAAGGGTTCTACTCGGTCATGCGGCTGCCTGAAGGCGGAGATAATTTCATCCGGGACACGCAGGACTCACGGCAAGAGGCGCGCTCGCGTTTATAGTTCCTGGTCGTCCATGATGAACCGCTGCTTCAACGAGGATTGCGACAGTTATCCATATTACGGAGGGCGCGGCATATCGGTATGCGATCGATGGCTTCGGTTCCAATCATTCTTGGATGATATGGGTGAGCCTGGGCCGGGAATGTCTCTGGATAGGATCGATGTCAATAAGGGGTACGAACCAGGGAATTGCCGGTGGGCAACTAGGTCGCAGCAGATGCGCAACCAGAAGCGGACTGTCTGGATACTTGCTGGCGGAAGAAGGCAAAGCCTTCCAGATTGGGCCGAGGAGCTTGGCATAAAGCGACGCACATTGGCATTCAGGGTAAAAAGTGGATGGCCCGCTGACCGTGCGATCGGAATTGTCGGGGCGGTGTATGCCTAAGCATCTTCTATACCCTCCGCAGCTTGGGTTTTGGAGAGCCCTACAGCTCGGCTATATCCCCGAGTGGCGAAGCGAAGCGTACCTCGACTTCGTGCGCTCGCTGCCGTCCGTGATCTCAGGCGACAAGCCCTGCGTCGCGCATCACCTCGTCGGCCACGGCTTGAAAGGCAGCGGTCAGAAGGTGAACGACATGCTCACGTTCCCCTTGACTGAGCGCGAGCACACGCGCGAGGCCGGTGCGTTCCATGTGCTCGGCTCGCACGCCTGGGAGAGCGCGCATGACGACCAGCGGGTGTACGTCCTGCAAACGATCGTCGAGGCTATTCATCGCGGCATTCTGGTGATGGCGCGATGAGGTTGGAGTTGGAAAGAGAAACAGCAAAGCGAGGGCACATGCCAAGAAATAGAGAGGAGGAGGCACACTGCATGGCGTTCTTCGAGTGGTGCCAGTTGCAATCGAGCGTCATCCCGGAGTTGAAGCTCCTGTTTCACGTGCCCAATGGCGGAATGCGCCCGCAGCGCGTGGATGCGAAGGGCCGCACGTACTCGGTCGAGGCGCTGAAGCTGAAGAAGATGGGCGTGAGAAAAGGCGTGCTTGACTACTTCCTCCCTGTGCCGCGCATGGTGATGAACGTGTGGCGGGCGGGCCTTCTCATCGAGTTCAAAGCCAAGGACGGGAAGATGAGCGACGAGCAGCGCGAGTTCGCAGGCGCCGTTGAGCAGCAGGGCTACGTCGTCCTCGTCGTCAACGACTGGGAAGCGGCAAAGAACTACGTGGTGCAGTACCTCGGGTTCCCCGAGGCCGCGGTCATCAACGGGAGGAAACAATAGCGTGGTACAAGAACAAGAGCGGGTATCGATCGAGGAGCGCATCGGCGATGTGCTCGCAAGCGGCAATCTTTCCGGCAATTCAGTGCGCGTGGTCACGGCCCTGGGGATCGTGGGGATCACCGAGCCCCTGGCCCAGGCCGTGTTTCGGCTGAAGTATTCCAACGAGGCAGCGTCATACCCGCAAGTGCTTGCGGACGTGCGCGGCCTTGCGCGCTGGCTGAACGCCCAACGCAACTGGCGATTGCGCCGCAGCCGCTTAGACGACATGGCGAAGGCGGTGCTGGACTACTGGCTCTCCGACACCTGCCCCGCGTGCAGGGGGCGCGCGTGGAAGGTGGCGCCAGGCTCCCCGTACCTATCCGACGCCGCCTGCCCCGCGTGCCTGGAGCGCCCAGGCAAGCGCCCCTACCCGTGGTTGCTGACACGGCCCAGGATCAAGATCAGGGAGAAGGCGCCTACCGCGAGGAAGAAGGAGTTGCTCGGCCGGCGCCGCACTTTCAGCGTGCACATTGAGCGCTATAAGGAGCTGCTCTGTGAACTGGAATCCGGCGAGCGACACGTCGGGGAGAAGGTGATCCGCGCGCTCGCCCGCAACGTGCGCGAAATCTCGGCGATCATTGCCGAGGGAGAAATGGAGATCGATCGGTGAGGCCGAGGCTTTCGAGGAGGAACTAGTCGGCCATCTTCTCGTGCGCTTCCGCCAGCGCAGCCGGGAGCGACTCGGCATCTTCCTTGGTGAACACCTCGCCTGTGCCAAGCACGCATGACCCATCATTTTTCCAATCAACAGTGACGTTGCCGCGCACGTCGAGGATAGCCTCGGCCCAGAGCTTGTCGCCCTCGGCCCAGAGCTTGTCGCCCTCAGCCCTGAGCTTGTCGCCCTCAGCCCTGAGCTTGTCGCCCTCGGCCCTGAGCTTGTAGCCCTCGGCCCTGAGCCTGTCGCCCTCAGCCCTGAGCTTGTCGCCCTCAGCCCTGAGCTTGTCGCCCTCAGCCCTGAGCTTGTCGCCCTCAGCCCTGAGCTTGTCGCCCTCGGCCCTGAGCCTGTCGCCCTCAGCCCAGAGCTTGCAGCCCTCGGCCCTGAGCCTGTCGCCCTCGGCCCAGAGCTTGTAGCCCTCGGCCCTGAGCCTGTCGCCCTCAGCCCTGAGCTTGTCGCCCTCGGCCCTGAGTTGGAAACGAAGCCGCCACGACGCAAGTAGTTTGATTTTTAGCTTCACGGCTGCCGCTCCAGATAGTCGATAAGCGCGACCAGTTCGGGGTGCGTCATCGCGCCCAGGCGCATATGTAACGCAAGCCCATCCTCCTTGTCGGGCACCCAGTTTCGCAGCAACCAATCAGACACCATCGATGGGAACGCGGCGATCTCGCGCGATTCGAGCAGATGCCCGCGCGTCTCGGACAGGACGGATCGCAGGATGTGTTCGTGCTCGGCGCTGATAGTTGGGCGCAGCCGCTCGACGATCCCTTGGTAGCGATCGGCGATCAAGTTCACCGAGGTCGAGAGCGAGTCCTTGCGCCCCTTCAATGCACGGCGCAAGCCATCGCCCAGGTACACGTCCTTGCGGTCCTTCGACATTGTGCCTCCCTGTTTGCGCAATTCTCGCTTAATTGACCGTGAGATGGGAAGTATATTCACAGCAACCCCCCTTCGCTGGGCCAGGGTGCGATCTGCAACACCGCGCCGTTCGAGTAATTCCTCGCGCTCGCGCTGCCACGCGGCTTTGTTCGCACGCAGCCGCGCGATCTCGTTCTGCGCCCACACGGGGAGCTTCTTCATTCTCGCGTCGTCAGTCATCATTGCCTCCATTGAGTACATAGGCCAACGCCTCCGGCGTCGGTTCGGTGGATATCTTCAGCCGATCGAGCGTGCACCAGGTGAGCGTTTCTTTTACGCGCTTGCGCAGCGCCTGCGTCCCGATCCTTACGACCTTCATCCCCGACACCATCACTTCGCGGTTGCGCGGCACGACCTTGACGACGGTGATCGGCTGGCCGAGAAGCCAGCGGAGGCTTGGGTGCACCTTGTCGGGCGGGGCGTGGATGTACAGGTTGTCGCCTTTGTTCAGTAAAGCGAACTTCCCGAACACGACCTTTGCGCGCCGGTCGAACTCGATTTGCATGAGCGCTATGTCCCGCGCCGTGGCCGCTTTGACGATCTCGGCCAGCTCCTCGCGGCTACGCATGCGAGTGATGGTTTGGATGACGCTGCTCATAGATTATCCCCTTTCGTTTCGTCCCAGAATGCGCGCATCGATGATTCCTGCGCGCGTTTCATAGCTGCGTCATCGATGTCCATGCTCAATCTCCGATATAGATAAATTCGCCAAAGGGCGGCCGATACGATTTGGGCAGCGCATCCCACTTCACCGCGCTCGCCCAAAGCACCGGGTACTCGGTTTCCTTGTCCGGGTAGGGCGTATAGCAGTCCGTGAGGACGATCGCGCACGCAGGCTGGATGCCCTCGTCGGCGATCCATTCCATGATCTTGCCCATGTCCGTGCCGCCGCCGCCCGTGGGCTGATATTTGAGCGGATCGCCAGGGAGGAACTCCTGGGTCGATCCCACCTTCGCATCGCAGAAGACGACGTGCGTCACCTCGGGCCGGCACTCCTCGATCACCGAACTCACCTCGGCCGTGAACGCGGCGAGTTCCGCGCCACCGATCGAGCCCGAGGTGTCCACACCGATCACGATCGGTGGCACCTGCTCCGATTGCAGGCGCGGCAGGTATAGCCCGCTCGCCATGTAGCGCGGGCTGGGAAGACGCCAGGTGTAGTCCAGCGCCGCGGTCTGCTGCACGAAACGGCGCAGCACCGCCTTCCAGTCCACCTTGGGCGCGACGAACTCCTCCACCAGGCGATCGATCCCTGCCGGCACCTTGCCTTGCGCCTTGGCCGCCTCGTAGGCCTGCACCACGGCCACCTTCCAGTCGGCCTCGTCCTTCGCGGCCGTCTCCGCGAGCGCATCGAGCACCTCGCCGAACGTGGGCTCGTACTTGGGCGCACGTGGGTCCGTGTGCTCACATGCGCCATCGCTTGCGGGTGCGTTGCCTTTGCCCTGGCCCTGGCCGGGCTTGGATGGGGCCTTGTCGCCCTGATCCCCGGCGCCGCTGCCTTGGCCTTCCTCGCCGCCCGATTCATCGCCTGCGCCAGCACCTTCCTCGCCTGCCTGGTCACCTTCGGCCTGTTGCTGCTCTTGCTGCTCGCGGCGCTCCTGCTCGGCCTCATCGCGCAGCATGGCGTATATCTGCTCCCAGGCATACGGGCGAAAGCGTGCATCGATCAGTCCGCCTTCGGGCAGCTCGAACCCGGCCTCTATGCAGATCGGGTTGATCGCGTAGTCCTGGGCGATGTTCGAGAGCTGCGGATCGCGCCCGCCGCGGCGCCACGGGTGGCCGTTTGCGCAGTGCAATACCTCGTGGCAGATGAGGCCGCGCAGTTGCGCATCGGTCTGCTTCTCGACGAATGCCGGGTTGTAGAAGAAGCTCTTCCCATCGACCGCGCAGGTGGGAATCCACCACGCGGGCACGAGCTTCAAGCGCAGCGCGAGCGAGCCGAAGAAGGGCTGGCGCAGCACGAGCGCCATGCGCTGCTTCACGATGCGATCGAGGGCCTTCTTCTGTAGCGCTTTCATCTCAGATGCTTGCATGTTTGGCCTCCAGTTGTTTGACACGTTGCTCGGCGAGCCGCACGAGCTGGGCTTCGTTCACCTTTCCGTCTGGAACGCCGATCGTCTCGACGAACTTCACGTGCGGGGCGAGGCGCACCGGATCGATCGCGCCATCGGCGAGGAGCGCGGCGAGCGCCACGTCGTCCTCGACGCCGACCACGTACACCGTCACTTGGCGTGCCTGTCCCTGTAACATCCCGTAAAGCTGTTGCGTGGCCGATTGCTTCGAGTGTGCATGCACGAGGTACTTCATGCCGTCACCTTGCGATCGATCTCGCGCAGCATGAGACGCGCCCTGGTCATGGCCTCGCAGTTGCACGGCTGCCCGCTAACCCAACTATCAGGGTGCCAGGACGAGCAGAGGTTGTTGCACTTGCCGGCCGTCTTCGCCCACTCGATGCGCGGGTCCGTGACGCGGATGTTGCGATCGAGAAGTGCGTCACCGAGCAGGGCAGAGGCGAGTGCCAAGTCCTTGCGCAGCCGTGCCACATACACGATCGTCCCTTTGGTCACGCCGAGCGCGGGGTTGGCAACCACTTGTTCGCGGAGGAACACATACCTCATTGCAGTCCTCCCATGTAAGCGGCCATCTTCTTCGCGATCGCCTTCGCCTCGGCCGCCTTCGCCGCGCGCGCGGCCTCATCCGAGCGCAGCGCATCCGGGGGCGTGAGCGTGAGCTTGTCGCGCGCCTCGGCGGCGAGTTTCGCGAGCTTCGCATCGCCCGTGACGTTTAACCGCGGGATGAGCGTGCAGATGTCGCGCACGTTCTCCACGAGGCTGTCGCGAAAGATCGCGCCAGGGGTGCCGAGCTTCGCGACCATGTGCTGCACCGGCTCAAGCAGGCGCGCGGCCAGATCGCGCATGGCCTCTTTAGTCGCCGCTTCGACCTGGGCCTCGATGTTGGCCTTGATCTCGGCCTCGTGCGCCGCGCCCAGCGTGACGCGCCAGTCGGCCTTGTCGGGCACCGGGAAGTAGTCGATGCGGTGCGCGAACTTCATGCGCAGGCGCGTCTCGGTGGGGTAGTCCGATTCCTTGTACAGGCCGTTTAACTCGTGCCGGGCGTTCTCCTTCAGGCGTGGGTAGTCCGCAACGAACGCATCCACGCATGCGCGCCACGCCGCTTCGAGCTTTTGCATCTCGGAGGCGTACTCGAAGAACTCCGCAGCGGGGAGCATCTGCGCGCCGTCCTGCCCCCAGGGCAGCGTGTGCGCGTAGTGGAACTTGCGAATGCGATCCTCGGCCTGTTTCACCGCGCGGAAGGCTTCGGCCTTCGGGTCGATCAAGAGCTTGTTGTAGCGCCCGGCGCGCTGCGCCTCGGCGCCGTGGTTGTCGGCCACCTCTTTCGAGGCGTCGTCATCGTGCCGGCGCGCGCTCCATCCGCTCACCGTGAGGTACACCAACATCGCTTTGCTGGAAATGCTCATACTTCGATCTCCTTGCATGGGTTAATGGGTTAGTCCTTGCGGAATGCGAGCGCAATCAGCGCGAAATAGACGACGTAGAAGACCGTCCACTCTGTCTGATTCGTGTGCGCAGCCGCGCCGAAGTACACGCCGCCAGCGAACCAAAACATCGCCGCTATGATGAGGTAGAGGAAGCGCATTACTTGTCCTCCGTGAAGGCCTCGAAGATCGACTTCGCCATCTGGCTGCCCGCGAGCGCCTGGAACACCTTCGTGCTCGTGATCGCCTGGTCGCGGCGCACGCTGTCGCGCAGCATGAGCGTGGAAAATTCGGGCATCGAAGCCTCATACATGCGCTTGGCGTAGATCGCGATCGAGCCGAAGTTCTTCGCCGTGGCGCGATACGAGAGCGCCAGCGCCACCGCATAGGCGATGCCGGGCTCCTCCAGATCGGGCAGACGCGCACCGTCCGGGTCCATGAGGATCGCGTCGGGGTCGGGCGCCTTCTCCAGCATCTCCAGGAAGCCCATGTAGGACACGGCATCGGCCTCGCCCACACGCCCGGCGAACGCTTGCAGGCGCACCGCATCGGGCACCGTCGCTTGCAGGCGCCCCACGCCCGCCCAGTTACGCGGGCAGGGCGAGTTGGTGATGTCCTGGGTCGCCTCGAACTTCGAGAGCAGCTCGGGCCGCGCCGACAGGAACCCGATGAGGGACGCGGGCATGTCGTGTTCGAGCGCCCACTCGCGCCAGTCGTCCAGGGTCGTCTCCAGCTCGAAGATCGTGAAGCGGCTCTTCACCGGCTCCAGGATGCCCTGTACGCCGGCACGATCGGCGCGGCGGTTGGTGGCCGCGGCGAACGTGACGCAATCGGGCAGGCGGTGCCCGTTCACGCGCCGGGCGAGCACGAGCTGCATGTAGGAAGCCTGCACGGCTGCGGAGGCCTGGCCCAGGTCATCGAGGAACCAGACAGTCGGCTTTGTCGCGCGGATCGCCTGCGCCAGATCGCCAAAGGGCAGGAACGTCGCCTCGTCGCCTTCGCCCTTCCAGGGCAGTCCCTTCGCGTCCGTGGGGTCGGACGTGACCGGGTGCGACAGGATGATGTCGTGCTCGGCATCGGCTGCGGCAAGGCCGAGGATGTCGGTCTTGCCCACACCAGGCGCCCCTTTGATGAGGATCGGCTCACGCGCGGCAAAGCAGGCGGCGGCGAGAGAACGCAGTTGCTTGGGGGATACGGTCATGCTCATGTGGCAGTTTCCTTTTTCAGTGGCGCCGCGGTGGGCGCCTTCTGTTACCCGGTATCGGACCGGGCGGCCGGTGAAGCGCTTGATGACTAAATTTTTTGCACGTCAGACTCGTCGAAGTCGGCAATCCAGAGCGTGCGGCCGTCCGCGAACACAGCTCCGTCACTGTCAATACACTCGACGGTCACGCCGTCCTGTCGTAGATCGATGACGTACCCCTGGTCCCCGATCTGCGGGGGGCGTTCGATCGCGCTCACATTCGCTGCGGTCGCGAGCCCGGTGATTCTCACTGTGTCGTGTTCCTTGATTCCGTCCATCTGATCCTCCAACCTCAATTACCCGGTGGCCGACCGGGCGGCGGTAACGCATACTCGACTGCCCCGAAGGGCAGGCGGCTAGGCGCTAGGCGGCTTGTGCTTGTGCTCCCGCGTACCCCAGCAACAGTGCGGGATTGGAGCCCAGTAGGGCGTTGGTATGGAAGTAGTCGCCGGCTTCTTCGTCGCGCAACTCTTCGACCGCCTGATCGCGGGTGTGCAGCCATCCCTTCAGGCGCCCATGCTCGACGTTGAGCGCGAGGATGAATGATTTCGCCAAGCGCAGATGCACGTTGCCGTTCTTGAAGGCTCTCGCCTCCACCAGGACGATAGACTTTCTGGTGCGGCGATCGAGCCCGCAAAATTCATGGACAACGCCGCTCTCCCAGTCCTTTCGGCCGATGTTGTTGAGAGGATTGGGGGCTGTGTCACACTCGAAGCCCATATTTCGCGCAATCGTCAACAGGTCGCCGAGGAAATGCGCGGCACGCTCGTCGAGCCCGCGCTCGAAGGAGTAGCCGCACCTGATCCCGCCGATCCGGTGCGTGACGATGCGGTAGTCAAGAGCGAAGTGCGTGTTCTTGCTCTCCTCGCCCTTGTACCGCCAGCGCTCATCCTCCCAGGTGCGCTTGTTGCTCGCATATAGGCGCACGTTGCACTTATCCACCATCAGCGCGTAAGTCTTGATGAGCTGCGATTCGATGTAGATGTTCGAGTTCTTGATGACCCAGATCAGAACGGCATAGATGTTCGATTGTGTGAAGTCCACATGCACATGCTGGTGCAGTGTGTCCAGGAGCGCGCGCCGGCTGTCCGATGTCAAGCGGTCAGTGACCTTGTGGAGGTTGGAGAACAGCTCGCTCCAGTAAAGGCTGCGCAGGCCAGCCAGCCGCTCCTTCAGGCACTTCATCACCGTGGGCGGATTGATGCTGAACTCCTTTAGCAGTGCCACGTCCAGTTGAGCAACCAGATTGAAATTGTTCTGCACCTTCGCGCACTCGGCGTCATAGAGAGCCACCATCGATTCGACGTAGGTGGGACCAACCACGAGAGAAGAGAACCGCGAGTTCTTCTCGCCGTCCTCGCGCGCCTGATCGCCGTCGTTGGAAAATTTGTCGATGAGATGAGCAAACGTCTCCTTGAAGAATCGCTCGAAGGCGTCGTCGTTCTCCTTGCTGTGGCGCTCGCGCTGGAGCGTGACGCGCAGCAGGTGCACCTTCGCGCTGGCACGTCGGTCCTCGGCGTCCTCGAAGTCGAACTGGCCGATGACCTTGCACTCTGCGTCCCGGTATTTGATCGCGTCGGCGATGGGAATGGATTTCTCCCAGCGTTGAGGGATGACCAGATACACGACCGAGGAGGCGGCCTGGCGGATAATCTTCTCCGACCACGCCTCGAAGGCGCTGTAAGGCGGATTGCAGAAGACGACATCGACGTGCTTGGAGAGCAGCGATTGCTCGGCGAAATCGGTGCCGACAATGAGGATATCCGGGTCCAACTGCTCGCACAGGATCATGGATTTCTCGATCGCGTGGAGGCTGCGGATGCCGGCGCGTTCGCGCAGCGCCTTCAGCACCTTCCCATTGCCCGCGCCGATGTCCAGCGCGGAATCGTAGCTGCGTGAATAGTTCTTCTCCCCGAGCCGCTTGATGTCTTTAATCAAGGCGGAAATGATTTCATCGGTAGTCGGGTAGAACTCGAAATCCTGGCCCCCGGCTGCCAAGAGCGACACCAGGGCCGACGACGATAATCCCTTGTCTGTGACAGAGTTCATACTGTTTTTGTGCTCCTCTTCAGTAGCCCGGCGATGCGGGCTTTCAGTTACCGGCGACCGGCCGGCGCGGGAAACGGAGCGGCCCATTACTGCACCGTCAGGCCGTCGTTGATGATCCCTTCGAGGACGGGGCCGGCGTAACGGGGCTCGATCGCGATGCCGCCGCCGAACGCGATGCAGCTATCGGGCAGGTGCTCGCTCACCCACTCGCTCGCTGCTTCGCTGACGGGCGTGAGCAGGGTGACGGAGCCGTGATTGACGAAGATGAAGTCGTGACTCTGCGCGTTTGCCATCATTACTCCCCTCGCGCCTGCCGGATGAGCGAGTACGCTTCCGCGATCGTCGGGCACATGCCGTCGTTGTTGTTTCCGGGGTAGGAGAGATACGTGGCACGCATCGCCTGGTAATCACCCGCGATGCGTTGCAGCGTTTGAATGATCGCGGGGAGCCGTGCAATCGCCTGCGCCATGACTTCCGAGTTGTCGCGGCCATGTTCGTCCAAACTCCGCACCCGGCAGATGTAGGGCTTGTAGATGCCGTTGTGTTCGGCCTCGACGTAGGTGTACAGAACGGCGTTCGGCCCCATCTGTTGATGGGTGACGCGCCACGGGCCGTTGGTGAGTGTTACGGGGGGCAGCGGTGGTTTCGCTTTGCGTTTTGCCATGCTTGGCTCCTTGCGTAGCCCCGCAGTGCTAGGGGGGCTTTCACTCCGGGGACCGTCCCCGGTGCCGTACTTCAAAAGTCAGCCTAGTATAGCGCAAAACGCTAAAGCATGTCAAGTTGCAAATAAAATCAATAAGTTACAGCGACTACGAACACCCGCAAAATCAATGAAATAGGCACTGCGCGCCATAGAGCAGAAAGCGCTTGACGTACCACGCTAATTCTGCCATGCTCTCGTTCTAAGAAGAACGATAACGCGCTGTTTTACCAGCGCCTTCGCTCGTCCTGAATTTGGCAACACCGTCTCCTCCTGTATCGCCTGACCAGGCGGTATAGCGCCCCCTGACCAGGGGCATTTAGCCCGCGGGTGGCAACGCTCGCGGGTTTTCTTTTTCGACTCACCCGGCGCGTCCGAGCGGGGAATCCTCCTCCCTGACCCCGCGGCGCACCCCGCGCCCGCGCCGCCCTCTTCATCGACTGGAGCCGCTATGGACGACAGCCTGTATCGCTCACCCTGGAAAGACTGGACCCTCCTTGCTTCTGCCGTGCGCAACGCCACGCAGACGCTTGCCGACATTCTGGGCTGCAAGGCGCGCGGGGTCACGTTGACGCTCGACCTGACCGCGGTGCCCGGTGTGGATACGGTGCAGCTCGTGATCGAGGGCAAAGACCCGGCCTCGGGCAAGTATTACACCATCGCCCAGACCGCGGCGCGCTCGACCACGGGCACCGACACCCTGGTCGTGTATCCGGGGATCGCGGCCGTGGCGAATGCGCGCGTCAATGATGTGATCCCGCCCAACTGGCGCGCGCGCGTCGTGCACTCGGCGGGCACGAACTTCACCTATTCGCTGGGCGGGATGCTGCTGTCGAACTAGATCATGCCCGCCTTGTTCGATCGGGTTGGATGGAGCCTGTTTGCGCTGCTCCTCTTTCTTTTGATCCTAAACCAGAACGCCTAGATGATCCTCAGTGCTGACGAAATCGCCGCCATCATGCCCCTGGCCGGTGGCCGCATCCACGCCTACGTGGACCCGCTGAATGACGCAATCTCGCGCTTTGCGATCGACACCGCGCACGAGGTCGCCTCGTTCCTTGCCCAAGTGGCGCACGAGTCGGCGCAGTTGACGCGCACCGTCGAGAACCTGAACTACTCGGCGCAGGGGTTGCTCGCGACCTGGCCCAAGCGCTTCACCCCCGAGCTGGCCGCGCAAGTCGCGCGTCAACCCGAGCGCATCGCGAACATCGTGTACGCCAACCGTTGCGGCAATGGTGGACCCGAGACGGGCGATGGCTACAAGTACCGCGGACGCGGCCTCATCCAGATCACCTTTCTGGACAATTACCGCGCCTGCGGCGCCGCGCTTGGCTTGCCGCTGGTGCAGCAGCCCGAGCGGCTCGCCGAGCCCGAGTACGCGGCCTTGTCTGCCGGCTGGTTCTGGCAAGCGAAGAACCTCAATCAGTACGCCGACGACGATGACATCCGTGCCGAGACGCACATCATCAACGGCGGCGAAGTCGGCCTGGCGCGGCGTCAGGCCTTTTTCGACAAGGCGATCCAAGTTCTCGCCTAATCCATGAGGAGGTCCACTTGAAATTTCTCGTCACCCCGCTTGGCCCGTATGGCTCCCGTTATGTTGCAGGCGCCAATCACGGCAATCTCACCCCTGGCGCCGCTGTGGAGCTGGAGGGCGATCACATCGAGCTGATCGCCGTCATCGAGGCCGAGCCGCCCGCGCACGCGGACATGCTCGCGAAGGTGCGCGCAGCGCTCGGCGAGATCGAGGCCGAGCTGCGCGTCGGCAATGTGGTCAACGGCCTGCGCGCGATGGAGGGCAGCTTGAGGGAACACTTGAGCGCGCTCTACGATCATGTCTGCAACATCCATAAGACCGCTGCGCCGGTCGTCTCCTCGGACACCGTGGGCGCGGGTGCGCCGGTCGCGCAGCAAGACACCGGCAGCGCTGTCCCATCGATTCCTGGTGACGGCCCGAAGGTGGGCGAGGGGCCGCAGGATCACGACGCAAAGATCACCACTGGCGACGCCGCACCGGCCGCCTCGCCCTCACAGGAGGGTGGGGCTGCGCCGGTTGGCGAGGGCGTGGCAGACAGCAAGAGCGACGCGCCGGCCGAGTAAGTCGTGAAGCAGAAATCAACCTGCCCGAGCCGGGTGAATGAGTTCGGCCCGTGGGAGCGTGGAGAAGGACTGGATGCGTGGGAGACGGATCGTTGGGGCACAAAGCTCGGCCGCGCAATCTCATGGTGGTATCACAACGGCCCGATCGGCAACTTCCTGCGCCAGATCAATCGCGCGCTCTGGGAGCGTGGCTGGCACGGCCTGCGCAATCGGCTGCCAAACCCGTACCAGGGCGGCACGCAATGGCGCTGGCCGCGGGCGCCGCGCACCTGTTCGTTTTGCGGCTGCGCCCACCCTGACGATGTGATCCAACTCCTCGAAGAGGGCTGGCGGCTCGAACGCACTACGAAAGGCTACAAGCACTACGTCGAGCCGCCGCGCAGCTCTGGCTGGAGCCCCGTGCCCCCTGTCAAGCTCTACGGGGCGCGCGTGAGCGAGGCGCAAGTCGATCGCATCAACGTGGCGATGCGTAAGGGAAGACACCCCTGATCCACCGCTGGCGCGTGCGCGATCCATTGGGATTTGTGCACGTGATCGAGCACGAGGCGGGCGAGTGGTACGGGTTCGAGAACCTGGGCCACGTCGTCCCGCACGCAACACCAGCCCGCGCGGCAACGCGGCAAACCCTGATGAGCGCCGTGGTCAACGCGCTCGCGCACATGAGCGCGAGCTGCGAGACGGGTTTCGGCGCATACGAGGTGCAGCCCCTTACCAGATAGAGGTACTCGATGAACTTCATTGCCCGCTTCCTGCCGAGCCTCGCCCCAGGCGTGTCTGCCTTCCTCAATCCCTGGGTGTTCCTCGTGGCGATCGGGCTCGCTGCGGCCGGCTTCGCAGCCGGGGTCAAGGTCGAGGGCTGGCGCTGGGATGCAAGCGTGAAGGACATCGCGGATGCGAACGTGGCGTACTTGAAGAGCTACGCGACGCATGAGCGCGAAGTGGACGGGGCGATCTCTGCCAGGCGCGGGGCAGAGTTGGAAAAGCTCGCCGAAGACAAGCGCAAGCTACAGGAGAAATTGGACCATGCCACCGATCACCGCCCGCAGGGCACGATCCTCACGGTCGCAGCCGACCCAGCACCTACCGGGGGTGCTCAGGGCGCGGGCGAGCCGACTGTCCAGGGCCTCAACCTGGCAACGACTCGCCTACGCATTACTTGCGACCGCGCTTGTGTCGGGTTGTGGCTCGACGCCCTCGCTCAAGGATTGCCCGACACCTACGGTCAGTGGCGAGCTGATGCGCAGGCCGCCAGCCCCGATTCCGTTACCGAGGCCGACCTCTTCCGCAACGCCGCTGAAAACTTCGCGCTCGCCAACGACCTACGCTCCCAGCTCCTTAGCTGGCAGCGCAAGGCCTGCGCCGAAGGCTGGGCAAGTGCGGCCGAGTGTAGGGGGCTGACGCCATGAAGCGCAGAACCTTCCTTGTCGGAATGATCGCCGCGGCGTTCGCGCCGCTTGCACCGGCCGCACCGATCGCCTCGCCGGCCGTGGTCAAGGCCGCGGGCACGAACCGGCTCTTTCGCGGCGAACTCGGGCGGTGGGATGGGATACGCATACACGAGTCCGCGATTACGCTGGCCGACATCGATCGGATCAAGGCATCGGTGAAGGGGCATGTTGTCCCGTTGTCGCACGGTGCGGGCGAGCCTGTGTTCATCTGGTCCGAATCCCCGACCTACTTGGTGGAGCTGCGGGGATGAAGACCATGCTCTTCGCCCTCTGCTTTGCGCTGGTGCTGCTCTCGGGGGAGGCGCTCTCCCAGGCTGAAACGGTGGCGCCCTTCAGCTCGGACGGCCTGAAGGCGCTTCTGCCCATGCTCCTTGTGGCTGCCCTGGGCGGTGCCGTGAGTTTCCTCCAGAAGGTGAAGGCGGGCGAGGCGCGGGCGTTCAATATCTCCGAGATGGTTGGCGAGATGGTGATCGCTAGCTTCGCCGGCATGCTCACCTACTGGTTGTGCCGGTACTTCACGATCAACGAGTGGCTGATGGCCGCCCTCGTGGGGATGGCCGGGCACGCCGGATCACGGGCGATTTTCGTGATGGAGAAGGTGGCCGAGCGCAAGGTGGTGCCGCTCTTCTTGAAGTCAGGCGAGGACAGGTAGGGCGCATGGCACAAACCAACTTCGGCACGCTCTCGCCGGCCGGCCGGCAGGTATGGAGTGCGGCGCTCCTGCGTGAAGCCCAGAAAGGAAAGAACCGATTCATGTCCGGGATCATCGATGCCCTCGCCAGAGAGGGGCGCGACCGCGCCCTCGACGAGATGGTGGCCGATCAGGTGGAGGCAATCGAGGCCGCGCTCAACGCGATGATGCTCTCGGTCGCGCTCAAGAAATGGGACGCGCTCGTGCTCACCCTCGGGCTGCACGGGATCGAGCCGAACGACGAAGGGCTCGCGGGATGGCCTGATGTGAAAGACCTGAAGCGCCAGCTTCGAGGCCTTGAGGCGGTGCGCGAGCAAATACTGACTCGATTAGGAGCCTAACCATGCAACAACTAATGACCGAAGAAGGGCCGCTCAACGACCAACTGCTTGCGATCAAGGCCGCGGCCACAACGCTTGATGGGGCGGCCGTGAAGACTGCGGCCTCCGGCGCCACGCGCCTGTCGCAGCTCCTCCAGTTCTCCGCCGCGCTCACCCCGGCGCAGGTGGCCGCGAATACGAGCGCGGAGCAAGCCTTTGCCGTGGCAGGGGTGGCTGTGGGCGATCTGCTGGCCTCGGCCATCAAGCCGAGCGCGACTGCCGGGATCGGGATCGTCAACGCGCGCGTCTCCGGGGTCAATCAGGTGAGCATCACCTTTATGAACAACACCGCGGGGGCGATCACCCCGCCCGCGGAAACCTACGCCTTCGTCATCGCGAGGCCGTAATGCCTTGGTCCGGGCCTGCGTTCAAAGCGCGCCACGCCCATGACTTGAGCCCGGCCCAGGCCGAGCACGCCGCTGCGATGGCGAACGCGATGCTCAAGAACAAGGTGCCCGAGGGTATTGCCATCGCGACTGCGATAAAAAGGGCCAAGCTCGATCCGGCCCAGCACGGGCTGAAGCGGCAATGAAGCCCGTGTTCGAGTTCGAGGACGGCGACCGGCACTACAAGGTGTACGCCGATGGCCGCGTCGAAGGCGGCGAGAAGATCGGCCGCATCATCAATCGCGTGTGGCCTCTTCTGCACTACGCCCAGACCTCGGCCAAGCAGCTCGGGCACCAAACCACGGCCGCGACGCTCGCGGAGTTCGGCCAATGAGCATAAGTGGCTGGATCGGCGTCGATCTGGACGGAACGCTCGCGCACTACGAGGGCTGGAAGGGTGCCGAGCACATCGGCGAGCCGGTCGCGCCCATGCTGGAGCGCGTGAAGGCCTGGATCGCACAAGGCGTGCGGGTCAAGATTTTCACGGCGCGCTGCTGCGCACCCGAGCAGGTTCCCCCGATCGAAGCGTGGCTGGAGAAGCACGGCATCGGCGGCCTGGAGATCACCAACGTCAAGGATTACGGCATGGTCGAGCTGTGGGATGACCGCTGTGTGCGCGTGAAAGCCAACACCGGCATGCCGTGCTGCACCGGGTAGATGCCCATCCTCGCCAACGCCCGGCACGAGAAGTTCGCGCAAGGGCTCGCTGACGGTAAAAGCCAGGAGCAAGCCTACGTCGAGGCCGGTTATTCGCCGAAGTCCGCACGCGGCGCTGCGTCGAGGCTTTGTGACCAGAATGTGAGTATTTGTGAGCGACGCGACGAAATCATCCGTCAGCGCGAACTCGACGCCGCCGAAGCGCGCCGGCAAGCGATCGCCAATTCAGCCTACGACCGCTCCAAGATCATCGCCACGCTCGAAGACATCGTGGAGCGCTCGATGCAGTACCGCCCGGTGCTCGATGAGAAGGGCAACCCGGTGATGGTGCAGGTGAAAGACGGCGAACTCGCCGCGGCCTATATGTTCGACGGCAAGGTCGCCACCAACGCCTTGAAACTCCTCGGCATGGAACAGCCGATCCCGATGTTCGTCAAGCGTGAAGAGGCGCCCAAATCGCCCCTTGATGGACTGCCGCCTGACCTACTCAGGCTGATTGCCGCGCGGCTTGGCCCATTGGTGCAATGGCCGGCTGGCTTGATGCGGATACGCGAGCCCGAACTCATCGAAGATGAATCACGATCTGAGCTGGCTGGACCTTCTACCTGACGCAGCCAAGACCGCGCTTGCGCGCGAGATCACCAGCAAGCTCGCCCAGGTCCAGCTCGAATGGTATCGGCCCTACGCCAAGCAGCGCGAGTTCCACCGGGCCGGCGCTTCCTACCGCGAGCGCCTGTTCATGGCCGGCAACCAACTGGGCAAGACCTTGGCAGGTGGCGCTGAAGACGCGATCCACGCGACCGGCCGCTACCCGAGCTGGTGGGATGGGCGTGTATTCCGTAAGCCGACCGTGGGCTGGGTGGCAGGTGTCACCTCCGAGCTGACCCGAGACGGCCCGCAGCGCGTGCTGATGGGGCGCCCCAACGCGATCGGCACTGGGATGCTGCCGAAGGACGCGATCAAGGACTATTCGATGAAGCGCGGCGTGGCCGACGCGATCGATACGGTCATCATCCGCCACGGCGGCGGCGGCGACGTGCAAGCGGGCGAATCGATCCGCACGTTCAAGAGCTACGACTCGGGCGAGTCCAAGTTCCAGTCCGAGACGCTCGATACGGTGAGCCTGGACGAAGAGCCGCCGATCAAGGTCTATACCGAAGCGCTCACCCGCACCAACACGACGAACGGGATCGTGTGGCTCACCTTCACGCCGTTGAAGGGCATGAGCGACGTGGTGATGCGCTTTCTGAAAGTCGATCCGCTCGATCCGGCCCGGCTCGATCGGCACATGACGAAGATGGGCATCGCCGAGGCCGAGCACTACACGCCCGAAGAGCGTGCGCGAATCATTGCCAGTTACCCGGCGCACGAGAGGAATGCCCGCTCCTACGGCGACCCGATCATGGGCTCGGGCCTGGTGTACCCGATCGAAGAGTCGCAGATCAAGGTCAAGGCGTTCCCGATCCCGTCGCACTGGGCGCGCATTGCGGCGATGGACTTCGGCTGGGATCACTATACCGCGGTCGTGTGGCTTGCCTGGGATCGCGACAATGACGTGATCTACGTGACCGACTGCATCCGCATGCGGCGCGAGGACGCGGCGGTGCCCTTAGTCGCCTCGGCGATCAAGAGCCGCGGCCCGTGGATTCCGGTGGCCTGGCCGCACGACGGCGAGAACGAGACGGCGCAGGGTCCGCAGTTGGCCGGCCAGTACCGGCGCGAAGGCGTGAACATGCGCCCGGAGAACGCGAAGTTCCCCGAGACGAGCGACGACAGCGCGACCAACACGAAGGCCTCGCGCACCTCGGTCGAGGCCGGCGTGCAGGACATCTACAGCCGGATGTTGAAGCACCAGTTCAAGGTGTTCGATCACCTGGAGGACTGGTTCGAGGAGTTCCGCCTGTATCACAGGAAGGACGGCAAGATCGTGAAGCTGCGCGACGACGCGCTCTCGGCCACGCGCTACGGCGTGATGGACATCCGCTTCGCAATCACGCAACCCGTTGCCACGAAGATCAACCCGAACCGGCCGGTGAGCTGGAGGACATGACAATGAGCGTAAGCCTGCCGCCCAAACACCACATCACCAACTGCGCAGGGCAGCAATGCCACGAGCGCGCCGAGTGCCTGCGCTACATGCGCCACGCCGGCTTCACGAGAAAGGACCGCGACACCGGGCTCATCCAGGTGCAGCTCTGGGCGAGCTACGACATCGAGCGGCAGTGCTTTGGCACCTGCTCCTCCAAGCTCGAACCCCACAGCGGCGTCGCGATTGCCATGCTGAAGGCGGCCTAGATTGAGCGCGCTCGCTCTCACCGTCCAGGACGGCGCCGCGCAGCAGGAGCAACTGGGCAAGGTCAATGAGACGGGCTTGACGCCCTCGCAGTTCTTGAACTACTGCCACGACATCCAGCGCCAGCCCGTGTGGCGCATTCAGGCCGACAAGCACGTCGATTACTACGACGGCAACCAGCTCGATGCCGAGACGATGGCCGAACTCGAAGCAAAGGGCATGGGGCCGCTCATCAACAACATCATCGCCCCGATCGTGAACGTCGTGCTCGGCATGGAAGCAAAGACGCGCTCGGACTGGCGCGTGGGTGCGGATTCGGACGACTACCAGGACATCGCCGAGGCGTTCTCGGCAAAGTTGATGGAAGTCGAGCGCGAGACGCACGCGAACCGCGCCACATCGGATGCCTACGGCGGGCAGATCAAGGCGGGCTTGGGCTGGGTCGAAGCCTGGAGGAACACCAACCCCTTTGACTACCCGTACCGCGCGCTCTCGGTGCATCGGCGTGAAATCTTCTGGGACTGGCGCGATCTGTCCCTGGACCTCTCGAAGGCGCGCTACCTGATTCGCAAGCGCTGGTACGACGTGGACCAGGCCTGCGCGATCATGCCGCAGTTCAAGGACTTGTTCGAGGCCGCGGTGGGCGATCAACTGCGCATGTACTTGCAGACGATGCACAGTTCGCTGAACCTCGCCAACTCGTTCGATCAGATGCGGGGCCTTGATTTCGAGGACATCGAGAACTGGCGCTCGATCGAGCGGCGTCGCCTCTGCCTGTACGAGTGCTGGTATCGGACCTTTGTGCGCGGCTACATCCTGCGCCTGCCGAACCAGAACGTCGTCGAGCTGAACATGAAGAACCCGGTGCACGTGGCGCTCCTGTCCCGTGGCCTGGCGAAGCCCGAGCCCGCGCTGTACACCAAGATGCGCATGTCGATCTGGTGCGGGCCGGTGAAGCTGATGGACATCGCGAGCAACAAGGACTACACGCCCTACATCCCGTTCTGGGGCTACCGCGAGGATCGCACGGGCGTTCCCTACGGCCTCATCCGCGCCATGATTAGCCCACAAGACGAGGTTAACGCACGGCGCCAGAAGCTCCTGTGGCTCCTCGGTGCCAAGCGTGTGACGATGGACAACGACGCGCTGCACCTCGAATCGAACACCGTGGACACCATGCTGCAAGAGATTGCCCGGCCCGACGCCGTGGTGGTGTTGAACGCGGCCCGCATGAACAAGGTGGGCTCGTTCAATGTCGATCATAACCTCGGCATGGCGCAAGAGCAGTTCGAGGTGATGAAGGACTCCGAGGAAGCCGCGCAGCGCGTGGTAGGCGTATTCAACGCGCTCCTCGGGCGCGAGTCCTCGACCACGGCCAATAGCGCGATCAACTCGCTCGTGGAGCAGGGCACAACGGCGCTGGCCGAGATCAACGATAACTACCGCTTCGCGCGTCGCACCGTGGGCGAGCGACTGCTCGACATGGCGCGCGACGACATGATGGGCCAGCAGGTGACGATCGTGGTGGGCGAGGCCGGCAAGCGTAAGTCGATCAGCCTGAACCAGCCCGCGGTGCACCAGCCCTCGGGCATGCAGATCGTGCTGAACGATGTGCGCTCGGCGCGGGTCAAGGTGGCCCTGGAGGACGTGCCCTCGACGCCGGCCTATCGCCAGCAGCAGTTCACGATGCTATCCGAAGTGATGAAGGGCCTGCCGCCGCAACTGCAAGCGGCGATCGCGCCGTTCTACTTCGAGGCGTCCGATCTCCAGAAGCGGCGCGAGATGGCCGACATCGCGAGAAAGGTGCTGGGCCAGGCCGAGCCGCAAACGCCCGAAGAAGCCCAGGCACAGCAGCAGGCGCAAGCCCAGGCCGCGCAGAACCAGCAGCGCGCGATCATGCTCGACCTTGCCGAGCGCGAGGCGAAGATCGGATTGCTGCAAGCCCAGGCCGAGAAGTTCCGGGCGGACGCCAACGCTGAAGGCATGACCGACGCCGATCGCGCGGCATTCGAGCAAGAGATTGCCAACTTGATCGCCGGGCACCAGCAAAGAATCGACAGCCTCACTTCGCAGATCGTCACCGAGCGTGCGGGTGCGCGGCTGCGCGAGCAGGCGCTCAAGACCAAGCTCTCCCAAACCCAGGCCGCGCAGCATCAACCGGGCGAGGACCACGGTGCGGCTATCGCCGATCTGAAAAAACAGATGGACGCGAGCACCCAGACCTTTGCCGATGAGCTGGCGAAGATGAAGGCGCAGCACGCCGCCCGCCAGGCCGCGAAGCCGGCCGCAGGCAAGTAACCCTTTTCTGCCGCCCGCGGCGATACGCGGGAACCCGCCTGAGGTTCAGGCAAAGCCGGCCCGGTGGGTGATGAACCCCTCGGGCTTTTTTTCGCACTCCGAGCGATAGAGGAACCATGACTACTCCCGACCAACAAGTAAGCATCAACACTGACAGCAACGAGTTCGACCACATAGTTCTGGGCACCGATGGCACCGATGTCATGGCAACTGCGCAAGCGATTGCTGACGGCATGGACAAGTCCAAGGTGAAGGACGAAACCACAGGCGACGCCACCGCGCAAGCGGATGCCGAGGCCAAAGCCAAGGAGGAAGCCGACGCGAAAGCGAAGGCCGATGCCGAGGCCGCGACCAAGGCGAAGGCCGATGCCGAGGCCAGCACGTCCGCTGGCAAGGACACGAAGGTCGAAGGTGTGCTCCTCAAAGACGGCAAGCACGTCGCACCCTATGCGGTGTTAGAGGACGCACGCGCCCGAGCCGCTGCCGAGCGCCAAGCGCGCGAGGACGCAGAGGCAAAGGCGAAGGAACTCCAGGACGAGCTGGACCGACTCAAGAGCGGCAAGAGCACCGACACCGCGCGTGCCGAGGCCATCAGCGACGAGCTGCGTCAGCAGATCGAAGCGCTGAAGGATGCGGCCCCCGAGGTGGGTGGTGTGCTCGATTCGCTCGTGAAGACGGTCGATTCGCTCACCGCACAGGTGCGCGGGTTCGACGAGATCAAGCAGCGCCAGGCCGACACCGAGCGCGCCGCACAGGACGATGTGAATCGTCAGGTGCAGGAGGCGATCGATGCCAACCCGAAGCTGGTCTATGCCCAGACGCGAGACAAGGTGACGTGGAACCGCATTGCCGATCAGGACGCCGTGTTGCGTGCTGACCCTGCAATGCGCGGGCTCTCGTTTGCCGAGCGTTTCGCCAAGGCCGTGACCGCCGTGGAGGCCGTGCATGGCGAGATCAAGCTCCCGCCTGAGTTCCAAACCACAACGAACGCTGACAGTGACAAGGCCGCAGCCGAGGCGAAAGCCAAAGCGGAGGCCGATGCGAAGGCGAAGGCCGAGGCCGACGCCAAGGCTGGGACGAGTCAAGACGCGAAAGCCCGCGCCGAAGCGGAACTGAAGAAGGCCAATGAAGCGGCGGCTGGAAAGCCCTTCACCCTCACAGACCTCCCTGGTGGCGTGGCGCCGGAATCGGCAGACAAAGAACTCGCAGCGAAATCGCCCGACGAGATCGCGAACGAGGTCGAGCGCTTCCTTGAAAAAGGCGGGCGCATCCAGGACATCGCTGGACTGTACACGACCGGCTAGACCCGAAGCGTCCGGGCCAACCACTTGAACTGAATCCCCCTCTTTCACTCAAGGAACCACTATGGCTCAGACTCAAATCCCTGTGGGGTCAGCGCTTGCGAAGAAAGTCTTCGGCGCTGCACTGTTTGCTACCACTCAGCGTAGCCCCACGCTGCTGAAAAACCTGACCGGCCCCGCGCCCAAACAAGGCGACGCCGAGACGAAACTCAAAGGGCAGACCACGCCCGATATGCCGGTGATTCGCGTGACGGACTTGTCCAAGTCCCAGGGCGACGCCGTGAGCGTGGACCTGTTCAACATCATCAGCCAGAAACCGCTGGTGGGCGATGTGAACGCGGAAGGCCGCGGCGAGAAGCTGACGTTCAACAGCTTCGACACCAAGATCGACCTGTTCACCAAACCCGTCGATGCGGGCGGCAAGATGGCACAACAGCGCACCGTGTGGAACCTGCGCGGTATCGCGATGGCGACCCTCGCCGGTTACATGCCGCGCCTGGAGACGCAGCAAATGTTGGTGCACATGGCAGGCGCGCGCGGCTCGCAGCAAGGCATGGACTGGGTGGTGCCGCTCTCGACCGATGCGGACTTCGCCTCGATCATGGTCAACCCCGTCAAGGCTCCGACCTACAACCGGCACTACGTCGCATCCGGTGTGAACATCGTGCAGGGCGGGGCGCAGTTGGGCTCGATCGCGGGCACCGACATCTTCAAGCTGGAACACCTGGACGCGCTGCGCGCCCTCATCGACGACATGGACTTCCCCATGCAGCCGGTGCAGATCGCAGACGACCCGGCCGCGGCCGAAGAACCGCTGTATCTGTACCTCGCCACGCCGCGCCAGTACCAGTCGCTCCTCAACAACACGACCGGCCAGGTGCTTCGCACGTTCCAGCAAAACGCCTGGATGCGCGCGCAGTACGGCTCCAAGCACCCGCTGTTCCGCGGCGAAGTTGGCCTGTGGAACGGCATCCTGGTGAAGAAGATGGCGCGCTCGATCCGCTTCAATGCGTCCGACAGCGTGCAGATCATCACCTCGGCCAACGCCAACACCGGCACCGAGTCCGCGCAGACGGTGAACGCGGGCCTGGGCGCGGGCAAGGCGGTCGATCGTGGCCTGCTTCTGGGCGCGCAAGCGCTCGTGAACGTGTACGGACGCAACCAAGGGAGCGACTACTACTACTCCCTGAACGAGCGCCTGTACAACTTCGAGCGCAACTACGAAGCGGCGGCCGACGCCATGAGCGGCAAGGCGAAGGTGCGCTTCAACATCCCGGATGGCGCGGGCAACAACGTGCCGACCGACATGAACGTGATCGTGTTCGACACGGCCGTCTCTCTCACCTAATCGAATCGGTAGCGCCGTCTTCGGGCGGCGCCGCCCTCGATCCTTCATAAGGAAACTGAAACATGACTACCACTTCCGCAAGCGACCTGACCTCGAAGCCCCGCGTGGGCGGCGAGTGGGGCACGCAAAACAAGTACAAGGGCAGCGTCGCCGTGCCGAGCACCTGGGCCAACGCCGACGTGTTCCGCGCCTGCATCATCCCTGCCGGTATGGAGGTCGATGCGATCGAACTCGCGTTTGCTGCGCTGTGCGCAGCGGCCGGGAACGCGAGCGTCGGCTACACGCCGGTCAACTCGAACGATGGCTCACTCGCAGCCAATGCGAACTACTTCAGCGCCGGGGGCAACCTCACCGCGCCGTTCGCTGCGGCCTCGAACAGCCTGCGGCTCGCCAACTTCGCGCCGATCAAGTTTGAGCAGGACGTGTACCTGGACATCACGGCGCAGTCGGCGCCGACGACCCCGGCCGCGGGCACGCTGTACGCGCGCGTCGAGGGCGAGTTCAAGGGCACGAAGTAACCGCGCAGCAACCAACGCCGCCCCTTCGGGGGCGGCTTTTTAGGAGCGACTGATGAAGAGTGTCCCCACGATTCCCATCCGCTATGTCGGCAAGAAAGCGAGCGAGACGGACCACCTCTACGGCACGGGCATCACCTGGACGGGCAAAGGTGATGTGCAGCAGGTGCCGATCGACAAGGCGCCTCTGCTCTTGGCGCACGAGGATGTGTGGGAAGACGCGCGCAGTGCAGCCGCTCGCAAAAAGCAGACGTTGGGCGAGGCGAAGTTCATCCCCGAGCGTTACCGCGAAGAAGACGATCCGGTGCCCGTTGCAGCCCAGGTGCACCTGATGCCGCTCGAAGACCTGACCCGCTACGCGCTCGTGACCTTTGGCGAGCGCTTCTCCCCCGAGATTACCCTGGACGCAGCGCGCACCGAGGTCGTGCGCCTGATGCACACGCGAGGATAAATTATGGGAACCATCACTGGCACCGCAATCCTGAATAACGCGATTACGCTGCTGCAAGACCCGAGCCGCGTGCGTTGGCCCGACCCCGAGCCGCTCAACTGGCTGAACGACGGACAGCGCTATATCGCCTTGCAGCGCCCGGATGCGAATGCAGTCACCGGGAACATCGCGTGCGTGCTCGGCACAAAGCAGAGTCTTCCCGCAACCGGGATGCGCTTGCTCGACATCACGCGCAACATGGGCGCAACCGGCACCACACCCGGCAGTCCGGTGCGCCTCATCGATCGGGAGATACTGGATGCGCAGGTGCCGACCTGGCACTCGCAGACGGCAGGAACCGCGGCCTCGCATTACATCTACGATAATCGCAACCCGAAGGTGTTCTATGTGTTCCCGCCGCTTCAGGCCGGGATCAATGTGGAGGCGATCTATTCGGTCGCCCCGGCCGATCTTGCGGCGCTCGCAAACTCCATCACCATCGACGACATCTACGCTCCGGTCCTCACCGACTACCTGCTGTATCGCTGCTGGTCGAAGGACGCCGAGTACACGGGCGACACGCAGCGCGCTGCGTTCTACCTCAACGCGGTCAACGCGGCACTCGGGGTGAAGACGAAGGTCGATGTGACGATCTCGCCGCGCGCGAACTCCGCGGGCACCAACCCAAACGTGGTTGACGGGAAGCAGTAGTGAGCACGGTCGCGCTCTCGGTGTTCCATCCGTACATCGCACTGGAGGTGACGGGCGCGTCCGATCCGCTCATCGACCAGGCGATCACGGATGCGGCGATCGAGTTCTGCGAGCGCAGCCTCATCTGGCGCCAGAAACTCGACCCGATCCAGATCATCGCGAACGTCCCCGACTACAACGTGGCCGTGCCTGCGGCCTCGATGCTCGCCGACGTGCTCGATGCCGAGCTGGCAAGCGGTGGCTGGCTTGATCCGGTGAACCTCGCCACGACCCAGGCCGAGCGCGCTGCGGTGAACGCCGCCCCGCCGAGGAAGGGCGAGGCCGCGGGCTACCTGATGACCGATGCCGAGGAGGGCACGCTCACGGTGGACCCGGTGCCAGTCAAGTCCGACACGCTCACGCTGCTTGCTGCGTTGAAGCCCGTGCGCGGCGCCACCACGCTACCGAACTTCCTGTATCAGCGCTGGGCCGAGGCGATCGCCGCGGGGGCGAAGATGCGCCTGATGCGCATCCCGGACAAGATATTCAGCAACGCGAATGCCGCCATGTATTACCAGGGCATGTTCAACGACAGGATCAGCTCTGCCGCCATGCGCGCCGCGCGCGCGAACACGCGCATGCCATTGCGCGCAACGACCATCTCCAAGATCGCGTAAGGACGCACCGCTATGGCCCTTCCTACCGTCAACGTCACCGGCCAGGTTCTTGATGCAGGCGGCAACCCGGTCGCCAGCGCAATCGTCACGGCGAAGCTCTCGGGCGCCGATGTGTATGGCAGCGAGTACATCAACTCGACCGAGCTGTCCTTCACCGCCGATGCGCTTGGCAACTTCACCCTCGCGATCTTCCCCAATGCGATCGGCTCGCTCAACACCTCTTACGCGATCAAGCTGAAAAGTGCAGACGGGCAGACGGTGTATCGCACCGTGAATTGCGTGGTGCCCAACCGCGCCTGCACGCTCGCCTCGATCGAGGGCACCGGGCCGGCTGCCCCATCGAACACGCTGCAATCGATCGAGTACGCGATGAACCTGCCGTTCTGGGATCAGACGATGAGCTTCCTTTCGCTCATCAAGAACTTCAACGCCGCGGTCAGGAACTACATCTTTCCCGATGTCTCTGGCACGGTGGTCGTGCTCGCGGGGGCGATCATCGCCGGCATGGCCTCGGTGCAAGCCGATGGCTCGCTCATCGATCGCACGCTCACCGGCACCGCGAATCAGGTCATCGTCGCCAACGGCGACGGCGTGGCCGGCAACCCGACGTTCTCGCTGCCGCAGAATATCCACACGGGCGCCACACCCTCATTCGCCGGCCTGACGCTCACGGGCGCGCTAGCGGCCAATGGCGGCATCACCGTACCCACCGGCCAGTCGATCACGGGCGCGGGCACCGCGTCGATCTCGGGCTTTGCCAGCATCGCAGGCACCACCATTGCGACCTCCGGCGATTTGACAGTCGGTGGCAACCTCATCGTCAACGGCACCACTGCGACGGTCAACTCGGCCACGCTGAACGTCACCGATCCGCTCGTGAAGTACGCCAACGGCAACACCGCGAACGTGATCGACATCGGCTTCTACGGTCAGTACCAGCCGGCCGCGACGCCGCTTTTCACGGGGCTGTTCCGCGACGCGAGCGATGGCGTCTACAAGCTCTACGACAGCCTCCAGGTCGAGCCGACCACGACGGTCAACATTGTAGGTGCAGGTTACGCGGCAGCGGCGCTTACGGTGGGTGCGTTCAATGCTTCGACGCTTGCGACCTCGGGGCTCGCCACCTTCAGCGCAGGCGCAACCGTCGCCAGCGGTCAAACCATTACCCTCGCGGGCGCGACGGTAGCCGGGGCTCCTACTTGGAGCAGCACACAGGTATTCAACGCCGGTATCAGCATCCCCACAGGCCAGTCAGTAACAGGGGCGGGTACGGCTACGGTAACGGGCTTCGCCACGGTATCGGCTACGAATCTGACAGGCACGCTTACGACCCCAGCGCAGCCGAATGTGACGAGCTTAGGGACGCTGACGAGTTTGACGGCGAGCGGAAACATTACCAACGGAACCATAACGATAGCGTCAGGGCAGATTAATCAGACCGGGACAAATGCTACTGCTGATTTAG
>JAEHJW020000559.1_pt1 | contig 37111 bp, 46 predicted proteins | sample 9271431 | NCBI WGS metagenome assembly JAEHJW02 | reverse complement strand
ACACCTAACGCGCACCGGCGAAAAGATCAGACGGTTAAAACCTCAGAAAAGAGCGAAGAAGGAACCAGTCCGGAGTGGCTCATTTTTACGGCGGTAAAGTGGCTCAGTTTTATAGCGTTGCAAACACGCGCGTGTTTCTCGAAACGTCAATAAGAAAAAGGCCGAATTGCTGGCAATGCGGCAACTCCCTTTTTGCCTGAGTAAAACCAAATGGCAAGGCGAGCAGGGGAGGGGTGGGCAGTAAGCATTTGAAATTCGGCTGCATCGACAGGGGGGATGGCCACGTTGTCAATGGTAAAACTATCGTATATGATGAATCCGTCATCAAATCAGACAACTAGGCATGGCGACCAACATCAAGAACTGGCAAGCGCTCGTCAAGGGGCTGCTCAAAGCCGAGCTGAAACGCAGGAATCTTAGTTACGCGGATTTGGCCGAAAAGCTTCGGGCTATCGGCGTCAAGGATAACGACCGGAACATCTCAAACAAGATTGCCCGGGGCACTTTCACCGCCGTCTTTTTCCTGCAATGCATGGAAGCCATCGGCTGCCATACCATCCACCTCGAAGATTCCTGACGCAGAGAAGCAACCCATGCGCGCCACAACCCTAAGAACAAATGCGCGACCCGCCGCTGGTTCCAACCTCTATTTTTCGCATGAGGGGATCGACATTTATGTCGCTGATGCGCGGAAGAAGCTCGCCGATTTTGAGGATGGCACCTTTCAGTGCTGCGTCACCAGTCCACCGTATTGGGGGCTACGCGATTACGACTACCCGAACCAGATCGGGGCCGAAGAAAAGCTAGAGGATTATATTCGCGATCTTGTGTCCGTGTTTGGCGAGGTGCGGCGGACGCTCCGTGAGGACGGCACGTTCTGGCTTAACATCGGCGATGCATACACAAGCGGCGGCCGCACTTGGCGCGCACCGGACAAGAAGAATCCCGGGCGCGCTATGGCCTACCGACCGGATACCCCGGAAGGGCTAAAACCAAAAGATCTGATTGGGCTGCCCTGGCGCATCGCATTCGCGCTGCAAGCTGACGGCTGGTATCTGCGCACCGATATCGTTTGGAACAAGCCGAATTGTCAGCCCGAATCGGTGAAAGACCGCCCGACACGCTCACATGAGTACGTGTTCCTATTCTCGAAATCCGAGCAATACTATTTCGACGCCGACAGCATCCAAGAGGCCGCCGTGACGGGTGCCACGCGCAAGAACCGCCGCACGGTGTGGAACATCAACACGGAAGGGTTCAAGGGCGCTCATTTTGCCGTGTTCCCGCCAAAGCTGGTTGAACTGTGCATCCTCGCTGGAACACCACGAGGCCACGCCGTGTTGGATCCGTTCCTGGGGACGGGCACCGTTGGAGCGGTTAGCAGACGCCTCGGGCGCCGATGCACCGGCATCGAGATGAAGGCAGAGTTTGCCGCGATGGCATCAGGTCGGATTCGAGGGGTCGAAGTCCAAGAGTCATTCCTCTGAAACCACGTCTTCTTGGAACTTCCATGTTGCATGGACGACGCAAAGATTTTTGTCGATCAACCTGACTTGAAGTTTGCGCTCTGTCCCACCGTCGAAATAGAGCTGGAACTTCATTCGCCCCTTCTCGTCTTTTACGGTGCATGTGCCAGGCTTCGGAAACTGCTTGCTCTTGACCGCCATTTGAAGCTCGCCGACTCCGGCCTCCAATAGAAGCGCCTTTGGAATCTCAACCAATTCGTAAAAGTGGAATCCTGGCAGCTTAAGCCGCCGAAGAGTCAGGATGCGCTCATAGTTGCGCATGTGATGAAAGAAGCGGGTTCGCAGGCCCGCCAAGTCGTCAACCTTATCGCCCCATTCTCCCTGCCCCAATTCCATAAATTTCGAGATGTGGATATAGCCATCCTTGATCCCGGCATCGGCTTGGGTCTTGAGGGAAAACGGAACGTCCCGGATCGTGATGTCATGACCCCGGTTGCCTCGCCGGGCGAGGGCGGCGGGCAATCCGCAAACGTTGCAGGTCTTCTCCAACGCATACTCAAACTTGTCTTTGGTAAAGGCTTCCGACGAAAAGCAATGGTGGATTCTCAACACGTCGCCGAATTCGCGCAACACACACTCGGAGACCAAATCCGATTGAGGATTTCTCCTGAAATCGGCGGGACGCCCAAACTGAGCGATTATGTTTTCGATCAGAAGAAATTGACTGGCGCTAAGGCTGGGAATCCTTTCAATTAAAGCCCTGATTCGGGCTTCGTCTGGTGGAACGGGCGCCGCCGGCATTGGCGGATCATAGCCTGATTCGTAATTACGGCATACGTTCCTTTGTGAGGTGAGGGCAGGGGCGGGGGTACGGTCCAGGAGGCGATTTCAGCGCAATTTTCCAGGTGACCGCGACAGCAGCCTCTCGTATAGGCGAACCCTATGACGACTGGCGGCAGCATCCTCTCCTTTCCCGATCGTGGATCGTGGGGCAACCCCGGCTATCGCGGTAACTGCTCCGGCTACGTTTATCGCGAGATTTTCGAGGCTCTGCATCCGCGCGTTTTTACAGATCCCATGGTCGGCGGCGGCACCTCGGTCGAGGTAGCGCGCGGGATGGGGATTGAGGCGCATGGGCTCGACTGTAAGCGCCGGAGAGAAAATCCCTCAGTGAAGCGGCCAGATAGGCCGGGCGCGCCGGAGTAAAACTCCAGCACGAGATAGCCTTCAGCCTGGAGGGTTGAAGGCGGAGGGATGAAAGGCGTGGAACTCTACGGGCAGGTGCGGCGAGCGGTTTACGTGGAGGGGCTGAGCCGGCGCGAGGCAGCGCGGCGATTTGGGATCGACCCGCGGACGGTAGGGAAGATGCTGGCGTTCTCGGTGCCGCCGGGATACCGGCGGGGCCGGCCGCCGGCGCGGCCGAAGCTGGATCCGTTCGTCGGGATCATCGATCGGATCCTGGAGGAAGATAAAGGGCAGCCGGCCAAGCAGCAGCACACCTCGAAGCGGATCTTCGAGCGGCTGCGCGACGAGCATGGCTATACCGGCGGGATCACCATTGTAAAGGACTACGTGCACGAGCGGCGCCAGCGGTCGCGTGAGATGTTCATGCCGCTGCGACACGACCCGGGACACGCGCAGGTCGACTTCGGCGAAGCACTGGCAGTGATCGGCGGAGTGGAGCGGAAGATCCACTTCTTCGCGATGGATCTGCCGCACAGCGACGGCTGCCTGGTGCAGGCCTACCCGGCCGAGAGCAGCGAAGCCTTCTGCGAGGGACATCGCGTCAGCTTCGAGTTCTTCGGCGGAGTGCCGCGCTCGATCCTGTTACGACAATCTCAAGCTGGCAGTGGCGCGCATTCTGGGGGACGGCCGGCGGCTGAGAACCCAGGGTCTTCAGCGAGCTGCAGTCGCACTATCTGTTCGCCGACCGCTTCGGACGACCTGGGAAGGGCAACGACAAGGGCAAGGTCGAAGGGTTGGTGGGCTACGCGCGGCGCAACTTCATGGTGCCTGTTCCGCACGCGGCCAGCTTCGCAGAGCTCAACGCTCAGTTGCTGGAGTGCTGCCGGCGCCGATTGAACGACCGGCTACGCGGCCATGATGAGACCATCGGCGAGCGGCTGGTGCGAGACCGTGCCGCCTTGTTTCCGCTGCCGCCCACTCCCTATGAAGCCTGCGAGAAGAAGGCTGCCCGGGTCAGCTCGCTGTCTCTGGTGCGCTACCGCGGCAACGACTACTCGGTGCCAACCGCCTATGGCCACCGTGAAGTGCTGGTCCGCGGTTACGTCCACGAGGTGGTGATCGCCTGCGGTGCTGAAGAGATCGCCCGTCATCCGCGTTCCTACGAGCGCGAGGACTTTATCTTCGATCCGCTGCACTACCTGGCGCTGCTGGAACGGAAGATCGGCGAGCTGGACCAGGCCGCGCCGCTGGTTGGCTGGACCCTGCCCGACGAGTTCGCGACCTTGCGCCGTCTGCTCGAGGCCCGCCTAGGCAAGCCGGGCAAGCGCGAGTTCGTGCAGGTACTGCGCTTGCTGGAGGTGTTCCGCACCAATGATGTATCGGCCGCGGTGAGAGAAGCGATTGCGCGTGGAGTGTTAGGCTTCGATGCGGTCAAGCATCTGGTGCTGTGCCGCATAGAACGGCGACCGCCGCGGCTGGACCTGAAGATCTATCCCTACCTGCCGCGAGCCACGGTGGCGACCACCTCGGCCCGGGCCTACCTGAGCCTGCTGGCGGGAGGGGCAGCGTCATGAGCGATACGCCGCAGGTTCTGCTCGCTCATCACCTCAAGGCGCTGAGGCTCCCAACCTTTCTGCGCGAGTACGACAAGCTGGCGCGCCAGTGCGCCGCCGAAGGTGTCGATCACTCGCGCTACCTGCTGCGCCTGGCCGAGCTTGAGATGATCGACCGGGAACGACGGACCGTCGAGCGCCGGATCAAGGAAGCCAGGTTCCCCGCGGTCAAGAGCCTCGACAGCTTCGACTTCACCGCCATCCCCTCGCTCAACAAGACCCTGGTGCTGGAACTGGCCCGCTCGGAGTACGTCGGCCGCCGCGAGAACGTCATCGCGCTGGGTAACAGCGGCACCGGCAAGACCCACATCGCGCTGGGGCTCGGACTGGCCGCTTGCCAGAAGGGCCTCGCGGTCGGCTTCACCACCGCTGCGGCCCATGGTTAACGAACTGCACGAAGCGAGGGACGAAAAGCGTCTGCAGCGTCTGCAACGCCAGCTCGCCGGCCTAAAGCTGCTGATCGTCGACGAGCTGGGCTACGTGCCGCTCTCGCCGACTGGCGCCGAGCTGCTGTTCGAGGTCTTCAGCCAGCGCTACGAACGCGGCTCGATCATCGTCACCAGCAACCTGCCCTTCGATGAGTGGACCGGAGTGTTCGGCTCCGAGCGACTGACCGGCGCGCTGCTCGATCGCCTTACCCATCACGTCCATATCCTCGAGATGAACGGCGACAGCTTCAGGCTCAAACACAGCAAACGTCACATCGCAGACGATCCTCAACCGACCGAAGCCGGATAAAACCTGCCCACATAGTCGCCCGACCACCGGAGTTCCTCGAACTGGCGAGGGGGAAATCCCCCTCGCACTCCCCCTGCCGGAACTCAAACCAATCCCCATCCAATCCGGCCAGACTGATGCATTTTTTCTCGGGCCTGTTGATGTACTTTTGCTCCGGCGTTGACACTTCAGGAAAAGTTCACGACCGGCGGGAGCGCGCAGATCCAGTGTCAGGCTGCGCTTGTTGCGATTCACCGTCGCGTGCAGGAAGCGGCTTCTCGCGCACCTGATTCGCCGTCATCTTCCGTATGCGGCTAGACGCGTGTATGCGCAAATGGCGTGGCCTCTCGCAGCCGATCAAACCATGTTTGAGGGCTACGCCGCCGAGCCGTTCCCGCAGCCATTCTGGGGCAATGTTTAGCGCATCGCACACGCTGTCGAACGAGAACAGGTAACGGTTGCCCCGCGTTATAACCCACACCGCCGCTTCGCCGAAAGGTTGGCGTTTGCTCCCGCCTGCCCTCGGACCCCGATCCATCAAAACGTTGATGGCGTCGACCAGTACCGCCAACATCAGGCGCTGCTCGCTGCATAGTGCGCCGCCGCTTATCGTGTCAACGTATTAGCCCGGCACGATAACGTCCGATATGCCCATAGAATTCCGATGTCCTAAATTCCGCGTACTGCAGCGGGCCCCCCCGCTTAAGCAGCGGCGGTCAGAGTCGGCGCCCCGCCCTCACTTTTGGAATATATATAATCGGACCATTATCTATACTTTTTGTTAATACAACGAGCTGTTTTTGGTGCTTTGAGGAACCGAAATCAGGCTTACGAGAAAATGATCAATTGCCATCGCGACGTTGCCGACGAATTCGAACGATCGTCGTGGTCGGGTGTCCGGCGCGTTGCACCGAGCGCGGAAGTAGCGTTTTGACACGCCTGATTTTACGCTATGCCGATGCAGGCGGGTGAAGGCCCGTCAGTAATGAAGAGGTGCGATTGTGTCGCTGCCGGGGAGAGAATGCGGGGTACTGGCTGATCCACGGCATTATAAACTGATATTCGCGAGCAATATTGGGATGACGGCCGGGGCCGGAATTTACTGAGGAGATTTTGGGATGGCTACGTTCAGACACGAACGCGCAGAGTGTCAATGTATCGACGATGCAACGAATCACAGAATTTTTTGGCTGGATCCCGAAAACTCCGGTCGCGTTTATGTTTATCTCGCGCCGGATGATGCGGTCGGTGCAGCTGATCAATTCAGCCGCTATGGCATTTTGAAAGAAGATGAATTGCCGGGACCGACCGATGATCGCATCAGCGCGGTGTCATTCGAATGCGATTTGGCAGTGATGGTAGAAAAAATGCTCGACGGCGGATTTAGCGATCCTGAAAAACAGATGGCCAATTGGTTGGTGGCCCTCCAGCACTGCAGCAAACGAGTCGGCGAGGAATTGCTTAAAGTTCAGGGCAAAGAAGGTCCACCGCCGCGATTCTGACTTCTAACGCGAGGACCGACGGCAGCGTCGTTTCTTCGCTCGCTCTTTGAACGAACGGCGCTACACTGCTGCCAGATGCAGCGCCTCCGACGATCCGCGGTGGCAAGGAAATTAAGCCATTCGTGTTTCAAAGTTCAGACATTCAACTTGAATTAACCAGTACCCGATGGCTCCCGGAGTCGTGCGCTTCGTTATACACCCTCGAACCCCGCCGCCTGCTCGCGCGTCTGCGCATGCACATAGTAAAACGCTGAGCTACTCATCGAGTCGTCGGCCATATCTTCTTCGGACGTGGCAATTCCACGGCGCCCGGGTAGGCGAGAATGAACAACTCGCGGCGATCGAGTCCAAGGACCAGAGCCAGGCGTCTGAGTACCTTGTCCGGCGGGTTGCGTTTGCCGGATTCCAGATGGCCGACGTAGGGCGTCGAAGTTTTGATTCGGCGCGCGACCTCGTGCTGCGTCAGACCCAACTGACGCCGCCGGTCGCGGATCACCTGTCCAAAGTTCCGATCCTTTCCTTTTGCCATCGCATTCTTGCTGACTGTCGGTGTTCCCAAAATGACACCGAGTTAGCGATTAAAACATAATAAAGAATATCATAGACCATAAATATAGTAAATAGGTCTATATGCTCTCAGCAGGCGCGCTGAGCGTCGGCCACGATTTATACGATGAAATAAGATTTTTTAAACTGGAAAATACTTGGTAGAACTGGTCATATACTGTAATAACAAATCAATAACCAACGAAAGTTGTGATACGAAGTAGGAATGCGAAGGATGCCTCCTTACGTTAGAAAGGCCCTCTATGTTGCATTCCCGGGAAATTTGGTGATCCGCGAACCGAAGTTAATTAGAACCGGGAGAGAAACCTCATGTTCTTCGTCCGAGGTCTAACGTCCAATGGCAAAGAAGTTCTGGTCAATCCAGATCAGGTTCTATATGTAGGTCCGGCGGGCTCGCGGACGGGAAAGACCGCCCTGTTCCTGACCCATAACAAACGGCTGGTAGTGGATCAGGACACCGAAACAGTCAGGCAGCGATTCGAAGACTATCTCAAAGATATGGGCGATACTGACGATCGCGACGCTTCCGCCACCGGAGAACCTGGTTCAGGCCACACGCATTAAAAATATTAACCCGCTGTTCAGCGTCAACTATTTTTGCCGATTGACGACAATTATTTTTGCCGGTGGTCGCCAGGTTGGTAGTTCCATCAATCCTCGATACTGCACCTACTCTGGGTGTGGGGTTCTGAGGGGGACCCGCATGCGGGTCCCCCTCAGAACCGTGGCGGCGCTGGGGCAACTCCTCGCCCCGATGACGATTCAGGCGGCCTGACCGGTGTCATTTTTCCGCCGTTTGCGCGTGCGATAGCTCGGCACGTTGAACTCCAGGATCGCCGCGTGATGGACCAGGCGGTCGATAGCGGCGGCGGTAGCCATCGGATCTTTGAAGATGCGTTCCCAGTCGCTGAACACCAGATTGCTGGTGATCAGCATCGAGCGACGTTCATAGCGCTCGGCGATCAGGGTGAACAGCACTCGGCCTCTTCCGGAGCCTGTTTGACGTAACCGATGTCGTCCAGGATCAACAGCTCGAACGCAATCGAGCCGGCGAAGCTTCTGCGGCAGCAGCAGGTCGCGTTTGGCAGCGAGCAGTTCCTGCACTAATTGGTAAGCGGGTCGAAACAGGACCGCATGCCCCGCTTCGATCAGCGCGTTACCTATCGCGCAGGCCGCGTGGCTCTTCCCGACCCCAGGCAGGCCAAAGGCCAAGGCGTTCTCGGCGCGCTCCAGGAACGCGCCGCTGGCCAGCTCGCGCAGCTTGCGCATCAGCGGCGCCGGCAGCGTGTTGGCCTCGATGGTCTCGAAGGTTTTGTCCGCCGGCAGCTGGGCAGCGCGGCGCAACCGCGCGACTTTGCGCAGCTCGCGCGCCTCGGCTTCCAGTTCCAGCACTTCCAGGACCAGCCCTAACGCGTCGCGCTGGCCGGCCCGGTCCAGTCGCGGCGCCAGTTCGGTTGCGGCCGTGCTCAGATTGAAGCGAATGAGCAGCTCGGTGGTGCGCTCGACAACATCGACCTGGGCGGCATTCATGACCCCGCCTCCCCCAGCAGGGCGTCATACACCCGCAGATCCGGCGCGGCCATCATGATGATCGGCACGCTCGGCCGTCCGGGCCGCACCGTGTGGCGGACCCCGTCGGCATCGAAGCGCGCGGCGCTTTCAAGCAGCTCCAGCAGGGCGCGTTCGACCACCGCTTCACCGCTGGTCGCCGCGAGATACAGGATGCGGACATACTCGGCGTCGGCGCGCTCGCCGTGGAAACCGCGCAACGCATCGTAGCCGCGCCGAAAAACCAGCGACGGGAACAGCTCCTCGCGCCAGCGATAGCGAGCGAACGCGCCGGGCTTCTTCACCAGCGACCAGATTACGTGATGATAATCGATCCGCGCGGGACGCCGGCCACGGAGCCGTGGCAGTCGCTCGACCAACTGATCCGCATAGTAGACCTCAAGCCGGTCATGGTGCAGTTGCACCCTGACGCGCTCGCCGATCAGTCGAGCCGGGACCGAATAGGTGTGGTTCAGCACTCGGATCGTGCTCCAGCGTCGCACCGTCACGGTCAGCGCCGTATACGCCGGCAGGGCAAGCGGCGGCAGCGGCCGCAGTTGCTGCCGCTCCTCATCCAGCTTGGCGCCGAGTAGCGCGTTGTGTTCCCGTGCGATCACCTCACGCACCCAGCGCTGATACTCGTCGACGTTCGGGAAGTCGCAACTGCCGCGCAGCACCAGCATCTGGGCCAGCATCGACTTGGTGCGCCGATGGGCCTGTTCAACCACGCCGTTCTCGTGGGCCTTGCGCGGAAAGATCCGCGTCGCTTTCATGCCGTAATGCTCGAGCAGGCCGCGATAGCGCCTGGTCAGCGCCCGCCCGCCGCTCAGCGGCAGTTCGTGGGTCGCCGCGGAGAGATTATCGGAGCGCAGCACCTCGACCGCTCCGCCCAACTGCCACAGCGCCTCCTGCACGCCGAGCGCGAGGGCCTCAAAGCTTTCACTCAATGCGACCATCGGCCAGCGCCAACCGCTGAAGCTCAACGCCAGCTCGAACAACAGATGGTCGAACGGCACGCCGGCGATCGTCACCCCCAGTTCGTCGCAGTTGGTGAAGTCGTATGCCGCTTCGCGCCCTGGCGGATGCTCCTGCGGGAAAAACACTTCCTTGTCCGGACCGTGCAGCGCCCGCCATTGGCGGACCCGTCGCTGCAAAGTGCGCAGCTGGCTCAGGCTGAACTGCTCCGGATGACGACGATTAAGCTCGCTCAGAAGCGTGGTCGCTTCCAACACACCCGCGTGATCCGCAGCTAACAGCGGCGTCACCTCGTTCTCGAATACCGCGTCGAACGGATCTTCCCGCGTCCGCCACGTCCGCGGCTTGCGCCGCTGCGACGGATACAAGCCGTGCTCCCAATTGCGCGCGCTCCGCACGCTCATCCCGGCTGACGCCGCGGCTGCCTCCTGCGTCTTTCCCTCCATCCGCTTTCTCCGCAACACCCCGACCTGCGCATCCTTCACCATGGAGCCCCACCGCCTGGCTCCACTTCGCCTGACCGCCGTCGGGACGGCGACCACCGGTAATTTTAGTTGTCGTCTTCCGGCAGTTTTAATTGTCGCTGATCAAACCCGCGTCAATGCCGTTCCAGAGCGCGATCGAGACCCGCGATAACCTCTCGAGGATGCACAGAAGGATCAGGGTGAAGGGCACTGGCCGAAAACGCCCTTAATTCGGTCTCGATATCGTTGAGAATGTATCCTTTAACCCGCAGGCCACGCTGTGCCGCGGCGGATTTCAACCGTGCAAGATTGGTCTCGAGCCGACGCAGCGGTTCCGGGCTGCCGGCTACTAGCCGCGAAGCTCCCGGCCCCAGATAATATCTTTGATAGCCGCGATAGCGGCCTGCTTGACCTGCGAATGTGCCGCCAGACCCAGGTAATTGTTCGACGAGAGCATGATGACGCTGCGTTCGCGTACATCACACGGCCCCATGCGCGCTTTCAATCACCCGCAGGCTTCGACGTAAACCATGGCCTGCCCCCGAAAAGCGGCACGAAAATGAGTTAGAGTCCGTCACCGAGAGGAGACGGACGCATGCGGGCGAGTCGATTCAGCGAAGAGCAGATCATCGGGATATTGCGCGAGCATGAAGCGGGCGCGAAGACGCCGGAGCTATGCCGGCGGCACGGGATCTCGGACGCAACCTTCTACATCTATGGACGGCTCCCCCGTGACAAGAAGGTTCGGTTTCTGTTCTGACGAGAATCGATTGCAAACATCTATCCGGCGTCTCCACTCGATGGCGCGCCCAAATGGGAAATCCGCTCACACTCTCCTCGACAAGTGGTCGGCCTCGAGGGCCATTATAAAAGACAGGATTTGAGTGTGCCGGTTCGATCCGTCAGCCCATTTTCCGATCCTTCAAGCAACCTCGCTCATCCCTCACGCAGCGGCGCGATACGGCTCGCCACTGGTCAGCACGGCCCAGATGACCCGTGCGTTCTTGTTGGCGACCGCGACCGTCGCGCGGTTATAACCGCGCCGCTGGCGAAGCTCGTTGACCCACATACTTCTTGAATCTGTTTTTCTCACTGCCGTGCGGACAACTGCGCGCGCACCGTGTACGAGTAGTGTCCTCAAGTGCTGACTGCCGCGTTTGGTGATACCCATCATCACTTTGCGATCGCCACTCGAATGCTGGCGCGGTACCAGCCCCAACCAGGCCGCCAGGTGGCGGCCGTTCTTGAAGTCGGATCTGTCGCCAATCGCCGCTATCATCGCGGTCGCCGTCTTCGGCCCGATTCCTCGGATCATCGCTATCCTCTGACAAACCGCGCTGGCTTTGAAGACCGCGGTGACCTTGCGATCAAAAGCTTTGATGCGTTCGTCGATTTGAAGCATGAAAGCGTACAGGCTTGAGACGATCTCTCGCATCATTTCAGTCAGCTCATCGTTTGCCGCCGACAAGATTTTCGGAATGAGCCGCCGAGCCTGTGTAGCCGATACCGCGATCGCTATCCCGCGATCGAGCAGGAGCCCGCGCATCTGGCTGGTCAGTGCGGTGCGATGATTGACCAACCGTTGCCGCGCGCGGTGGAGCGCCTGGATGTCCTGTTGTTCGAGGGTCTTCTTCGGCACGAACCGCATGTTCCGTTGCTGTACCGCAGTGCAGATCGCCTCGGCGTCATTGCTGTCGTTCTTTTGCCGGCGGACGAATGGCTTCACGTATTGCGGTGCCATGATCTTCACGACGTGACCGAGCTTCTCGAACTGCCGCTGCCAATAGAATGCGCCGGTGGAGGCTTCGATGCCGATGAGGCACGGTTCCAGTTCGCCAAGGACCTTGAGCAGCAGCTCCCGGCGAACCCGACGTACCAAGACCGGGCGTCCCTTACGGTCGACACCGTGGAGCTGGAAGACATTCTTTGCCAGTCGATACCGAGAATGTGAACTTTCATTGCTGACCTCCCCTCTCAATCGCGTTAGTCGACAGTTTTGCGATCGTTGAGAGGAAGCCGTCCATCCCATTAAGTGGAAGTCGAAGTACGGCGGGCTGGAGGTCTCGGAGGCACGGCGGCTGAAGGGGCTGGAGGATGAGAACCGGCGCCTGAAGCGACTGTTGGCCGAGTCGCTGTTGGACAACGCGGCGCTCAAGGACCTGCTCGGAAAAAACGGCTAACGCCTTCGGCGCGACGCTTAACGGTTGGCCGGCTGATGGAAGGTCACGGACTGAGCCAACGACGCGCCTGCAGGCTGGCGGGCATCGGCCATTCGACGCTGCGCTATCAGCGGCGCCGGGCCAACAATGAGGTCATGCGCAAGCGGCTGCGGGAGTCGGCGGCACAACGCCGGCGCTTCGGCTATCGGCGGCTAGGCTGGCTGCTGGCGCGCGAGGGGCATCCGATGAATCACAAGAGGCTATACCGGCTCTACCGCGAGGAGCGGCTGATGTTACGCCGGCGCGGCGGGCGCAAGCGGGCCCTGGGTTCACGCACGCCGATGATGGTTCCCGCTGGGATCAATCAACGCTGGTCGCTCGATTTTGTTTCCGACACCCGGCCGACGGCCGCCGCTTCCGGGTCCTGTGCGTACTGGACGACTTCAGCCGCGACTGTCTGGCGGCAGTGGTGGATACTTCCCTGGGCGGTATGCGCGTGGTGCGGGAGTTGGAGTTGGTGGTTAACCAACGCGGCTGGCCCCATACTATCGTCAGCGATAACGGCACCGAACTGACCAGCAACGCGGTGCTGCGCTGGGCTGCCGAGCGGGTCCTCCTGGCACTACATCCAACCCGGCAAGCCGGTGCAGAATGCCTTCATCGAGAGCTTCAACAGCAGACTTCGCGACGAGTGCCTCAATGAACATTTTTTCTTCGGGCTCGCTGAAGCGCGCCACCTGATCGAAGCCTGGCGCCCGCCTGAGCAAGCTCAGGCTCAGGCGGCCCGCCCCCTTGCTCCACCGCCCCGCCTGGGGCAAAACTTCAACCCAGGACTCTACTCATAAACGCGCCTACGTTGGGGTGCAGACCACGATCCCTGATCCGAGACATGGCAGAAATATATGCAGCGATTACACTCGGGCGAAAATCGCGCCCGAGCATAGTAACTATAGAATGCTCGACAGAGAGAACTGTCACACACCTCTGCGCGTGGAGCCGAATCGCGATCGGTGATAGCCTCTGCCGCGGCAAGCACGGCTTTCCCAGTTACCCTCGAAGAGAGTAAAGGTCCTCGGATGAATCCCCCCTTCTAGCGCCTCAGAGTATAACCCGTGGCCGATTGATTATGCCGCTCACGATAACCGCCGCACGACGCTCTCAAATGTCTCTTCAAGCCTGGCTTTGAGTGTCGCGTTTTCCTGCGCCGACTTGTTCAGCAGCTTCTTCAGGCGTCGGATCTCACACTCGACCGTCTTCAGCCGACTTTTGCGTGATCCTTTTTGCGCGCCATGCTCCAGCTTGTTTCTTTCGCGACGAACGGAAGCGTCTGCATGCGTGTTCGCTCTTTTCCGTGTCCAAGAACGTCCGCCGCTTCGCTGTTCGATGGTTCGGTTCTCGCTCGAAAGACTTTCCCCAATCGGAAAACTCGTTTGCGCTTCGACGGACGTGACCTCATCTTGGCACGAAGGCTGGGGGGCATCGTCGACCATCGGCACTTGCATATCGAACACCTCTGATATGGCCGGCGTGAACCTCACCGGATTGGACGCTCGCCACAATTGGTCTGCTCTTTCTGAGAGCGCACGGCGGATCAATACAACCGGATGTAAATTGCCCAGACCGGGATAATAGCCAAGAATGTCTGACGACTTGGAGGATTCCCACTTTTTCATCACGCGCCGAATCACGCTCAGGCTCGTCACGAATTCAATATACCGGGGGCCAACCGGAATAGATTCAACTTCGAGCATCAACAGCAGATCCAATAACGCCGCGATTTCGGGAGCATGTTCTACCCCCAACCGAATCTTCCACTGACCCTTGAACTCCCCGCAGCCGGGAAACAGCACTTGATCGATATACGTAACAACATCGAAGATCCTGATCGACGGGTACTGTATGACTTTATCTCTCATCTCCACCCCTTCATCTCCGCAGGCCCTTTCTGTCGCTTTAATGCATAAGATCAGCATGGAGTCGCTGTGCCGCACTAATCGACGCAAACGTCACGCCATAAATCCCGCCCCCGAGTAGCAATGTTACGTGAGGCTAGCTTTGCTACAAGATGTTATAGGTGACAGTTCATTACGGAGCGGCAACATATTGACGCTCAATCGTTGCCATGTGACAAAAGATTGTCACTGTTCTGGCTGCAGTAGTGTTTAGGGACCGCGTTCGGAAAGCAGAGCCCGAAAACCTGAGCGTGGGTTATTGCCAGTGGCCAAACGCGCCGCCATCGCTTGTATACCGAGGATAGCTTGACGGCGTGGACCAATGTGCGCGGAACAATCGCTCGGCGCATGCTGATGCAAACGCCTAAGTCATCACGGCTGAACGAAACGTGGTCAATGGCACCATCTCCACTTAATTATCAAATCGACCTGAACGCGTATTGAATTGCTCCAAATATACGTTCCTCAGAGCACCAACCTGCGTAAATAGTTCTCTGGGTAACAATAACGGTAGTCGTTCCCTGGGTAACCATCTGGTATCGCCAACCAATTCTGGGCTTTAATGCGACAAGGTCAACGGGAGATGTTTCTTATCCGTCGTTGGAGATTGAATCCGCCAATGCTGAAAGAGAGAAACCTCATCGGGGACAAACGGCCAATGGAAGACCTTCTTGGTGCTAAAAGCGCCAAACCCTGCTTGCTTATGAAGCTAGCCGTCGAACAGAACGACACGGATCCGCCGGATGATCTTTCGATTAAGCAACAGCCCCGTGGGCCTAGGTCGACGCGAAACATAGTGGGCGATGCGTAAGGCAGTGGAATCATTCGACCGTATAGGGCTGGCCTTAAGCTTCGGAATCGCGGTCGGCGTGGTAAGCGCAACACTCGCCTACGGTGCGCATGCTCACCGAGCGCGGCGGGCGTCTGCCGAATGTGTCGTCGTCAAGGGCGTGACAGATTTTTGCGCTGCCCGAAGTTGCACGATCACGCAGTACTCCTATGGCTTTGAACTGAGCTGTCCCGGTGGCATGGTTGGCCGTTTCGCACTCGACGTCCGCCGCGATCTCTGAATTAAAGCGGGCGACCTTCCAATAACGTAGTTCAATATTTGGGCCAGCGCATCTTCCAGTAATCCTTCTCTTGCAAGGGCGTCGGAGTGGACATGCGGGAACGCTCCCACACCTCGCTTGTCAACTATCGCACTTTCCAGCGAAATCCCGACCGCAAGCGGAGATTCTGTCGGCCCTCGTCGCGTCGGTTCTCTAGGTAGCCCCAGGGTGGCCGCGATGGCGCCGACGGAGTGCTACTGCGTAGTCTTTAAGGAACATCGATTGATAGCCTCATAAGTGCTCTCTGAAAGTAGACAACGCAGATTAGTTCACCAGTCGCGAGAAGGTGCTTCTGCAGCTCAAGCGGCTATTCACCAGCAACCATTTTTCCAGAAATGCCTTGAGATGCTCCCAGAGGCTCATTCCAACGTCCTCTTCGGGCACCCCAAAACAATCATTCCGGTCGAAATCGTCATCGAGTGGGATGACGCTGCTACCTCCGGGAGGATTGCGCGTGGTGAAGTATTCAAATTTATGGAACGGCTTGCATAGCGCGAGCATCAAGGCTTCGGCGTGCTCGGGCGATGGAACCTTTCGCGCGCGAGTGTTTTCCTTTGGCTCGACCTTCATCCGGCCCTGCGAATTGAGCTCGTACACCAACCCCGACAGCTGCCCAATGGTATCGTCCACCAGACCCTCGACCAAATCAGGTTCGAAGACCGGCAAGTGTTTGATAAAAACACGCCTTTAGATTCAGGAAGCGCCGGGCCGGATCGCTCGCTTCCATCTGCGACTTGCTCTCGCACAACATGCCGACGTTAACCATCTCGACTTGAACATTCCTCGGCGATAGACGCTATCGGTACGACAGGATCTGCAATGGGTTCGGCGACACAGGTCCACATTCAGGATCGGATCAAGGAGACTCCGCAGGGTTACAGCGCGCTTATCACAAGCCGCACGGCTCGAACTGTTGGAACAGGTCGATGGGTTCGTCGGAAGCTTCATGTCGTGCGACACCGGTATCCTGTGAACGGCAAAAGGCATTATGCAGAGAGCCGCTGATCGTTATTGTGAATTCAAAATAGTGGACAAGTCCTAGCGTTTACTCCATCTTTGCAGTAAGAGGCCGAATAAGTCCCTCCGCCGAGTAGAGTGCATACAGCATTAGTGTCGTCGCAGAAAGTAGCATTATTGTAAGTGATCGACAGTAACACGCGGTCTTCGCCAGCCAAACAAGACATACTTACGGGGGGATCGAAGTCGAACGTATTACCGAGTACGCCAAGCCTTGAGGCTGTCAGTTGAAATGGATGATTTATGTATCCGGGCCCCGTGTACGTTTGAATATCAGTGATCAGATCGACCGCACACATCCGGCGGTGACGGTAACTTCCCCGGTTACGGAATAGTCGACGACACTGTACGGAACGAGACCTGATTCCCGCCAAGAATAGTATAGATGGCCAATTTCAGGCGTACGGCACGGGTACTATTCACATCAGCACGGGTTGAGTCAAATTCTGCGGCTGACGCCACGTGGGACAATAAGAGAAAAGATACACCAGCACAGACGAGCGAAACAAAAGTTCATAAAATACCTCTCTTCGTGGAGCAACAACTATTGGACGCAAGGTACATACCACTTAGAATTAGGCTGCTGCTTCCTATGTACAATGAAGCCGTGCGAGGCCCCCGAAGTTTTCACCCGCCGCCAAGGCAGACGCGATCGTTCTGCTCCTCGACCTCGCCCTTTGAGGCGGATGCTATAGCCGGCGAAATGCTCCTCTACAGCCGCGATCATCGGCAGGTTCCCATGTAACCGTCACCTCGTCGATGAGGGTCGGTGTAGTGGGCCTGCTCCGGTTTGAAGGACGCTCCAAAAGCGCGAAAGTGCGCGCGATAGGAGTGGACGATGGAGAAGGACCGGAAGAGGAAGAAGTTCTCGGACGAGTACAGGGCCGAGACGGTGCGGCTGATCCAGCGCAGCGGCAAGAGCATCTGACAGATGGCGCTGGAGCTCGGGATCGGAGAGACGGCCCTGCGGCGGTGGGTGCAGCAGGCCGAGATCGAGGCGGGGCGAGGACCCCGCCGGTGCGCTCAAGCGCAGCGAGCGCGAAGAGCTGGCAGAGCTTCGGCGCGAGAACCAGCGGCTGCGGATGGAGCGCGAAATTCCAAAAAAAGCGCCGGGCGCCGGCCTTCTTCGCTAAGGAGAACCAGTGAGGTTCTGGTTCATCGCAACGGAGAAGGCCTGCTACCCGGTGGCGCTGCTGTGCCGGGTGTTGCAAGTTTCGCCCTCGAGATACGACGCCTGGCATAAGCGCCCGGCGGCGACATGTAGCCGTCAGGACCAGAGCCTGGTGCTGGAGGTAGCGGCGATCCATGCGGAGAGCCCGGCCGCTATGGCAGTCCGCGGGTGCAGATGGAGTTGCACGAACGCGGACAGCGTATCGCGCGCAAGCCAGTGGCGCGGCTGATGCGTGCGGCGGGATTGCGCGGGCGTGAGCGCCGCCGCTTTCGCTGCACCACCGATTCCAAACACCGAATGGCAATAAAGGGTAATCTGTTGGCGCGCCGCTTTGCAGTGCTCGTGCCCAACACCTGCTGGGTCACCGACATTACCTATCTCTGAAGCCTGGAAGGCTGGTTGTACCTGGCGGTAGTCCGGGATCTGTTCTCGCGCCGGGTAATCGGGTGGGCGCTCAGCGAACGCCGGGAACACGGGCTCGCACTGGACGCCCTTACGATGGCGCTCGAGCATCGGCGGGCGCCGAGCGGACTTTTGCACCACTCGAACCGCGGCAGCCAATACGCCAGCCACCAATATCAGCAACTGCTGGCTCAACACGGAATCCTGAGCAGCATGAGCCGCAGTGGCAACTGTTGGGACAACGCGGTGGCGGAAAGCTTCTTCGCCACGCTCAAACTCGAGGGTCTACCACACTCGTTGGTCGTCCACGTCGTCAAGCTATCCTCGGTATATACAAGCGATGGCGGCGCGTTTGGCCACTGGCAATAACCCGCGCTCAGGTTTTCGGGCTCCGCTTTCCTGAACGCGGTCCCTAAACACTACTGCAGCCAGAACAGTGACAATCTTTTGTCACACGGCAACGATTGAGCATCAATATGTTGCCGCTCCGTAATGAACTGTCACCGCTAACATCACGTAGCAAAACTAGCCTCCCGTTGCATTGTCCGATTGTGAGAACCTACTTTCCGTGACCTAGGTAACGGATAGCGGCCCCCACAGCAATTAAGACACGCAATCCGCATAGACACCGACACTCGAATCGCCTGGCGCAGAAGTTGCGAAGTGAAGACCCAAGGCGGCTCTGCTCTGGCCGCTTCGGAGATCACTATTATGATAAACCCTCGCTCGATTCATTCAGAGATCGCAAAAGTAAGGACAGTCGGTATGAGCACTCTGAGAAAGTGTTGGTTACGTGCTATACGCATATCTGTCGCGTCGCTAGTACTCTTGCTTCCTATCGACGTCGCTCACGCTGCCTGGTACTACTACGTTGTGTCGACTAAGGGCGGAACACCTGCGTTCGTCAAATTAGAGTATAACTCTCACTTTGCCTGCCAGGATTGGCTGGGGTATTGCATTCCAAATGACGGTTATCCACTTGAAATGCCCTTCGGTGCCTGTGGTGAAGATGGAATAGGAGTAGGTGTTGATGGCAATGTGGGCACTTTGTGCGGACGCGATTCTAAAGGGTTGTTTTCCAAGTGGAGTTACTTCTTCTACCCGAGCGACGGGGGTGTATATGCACAAAATTTTGCCGCCCCGGGGACGTGCGCCTTAGTATTGCGCCGTGCTGAGAATCAGGGCCACCCACCTACGCCCAAGTTCAGAGATATGACGGGAACGTTCAGCTCTAAGTGTGTCTTCTCCGGTCAAACGTTCGAGTAAGTGCTATCGTCCGACAACTTAGCAGCATGCGGAAGAACGCCGGATGGTCATGAGTTTCGCGGTCCTGATGTAGTGGGGATCGGGAGTGGTCGCAGAGTTAAGCGGTTGAGAGTTGCCGGGTCCGGCGTTCACCCGATTGATTCAGGTGGCGACAGGCAGCAGGTTGCGCATTCTCACCAGGTTGTAGGCAGCGGCCGCGGAGGTGAAGGTCCAGCAGACTCGAGCGATTCCACGATGACGAGTCTTGCGCAGGCCGGCGACCGTCTTGAACCAGCCGAAGATCTCTTCCACTCGTTTGCGGCGCCACTGGCTGAGCAGGTAGCCAGGATGGCGAGTGTGCTGCGTCGGTCAATCGCGCTGTTGACCTTTTGCGCCACGTGCGGGGTGACTCGATGCTCACGCAATGCGCGCACGGACTCCTTTTGATCGTAACCCTTGTCGGCGCCCAGCGTGACCCGACCCTGGCCTGTGATCTCTGCCGCTATCGACAAAGCCGCTGTGGGCTCGGCTTGCCGCTGGCCTGAGTCAGGCGGGTGTTGACCACCAAGCCGTGGCGATGGAGGATCATTCCACGAACTTGCGTCGGTTGTTCGCGGCGGTATGCATCTATGACGATGGCGGATTGACTCCCCAGGAAATGAGGAAGGCCACTCACAGTTTCGATTCAAAAGCGCTTGCGGACCTGCTCGCGCTATTTTCAGATTTGTTGCGGGCGCGGAACAGAAGGCTCCAACTCTCTGGAATGATCGGATCGGACCCTGGCTCAAAAAGTATTGGCCTACCACGAAGGAAACGCAGAGTGGGCGTACCTCGCTGTTAGCCGCCGAAATGGCAATAAACGGCAAAGAGGCATTTCCGCTTATCGCGGAATGGGCGATGGATTTTCTCCTTCCAGCCGAGCATGTCGATCAACTCTTATGGCGCCTTCAGGGGAGCGACCTCACCGAGCGCTATCCGAGCGTCGTACTTCGTGTCCTCTCGAAGCTGGTGCCCGACGTCGCGAAAAGTTGGGTGTACCGCGGCTTGAGGGAAATCTTGCAGAAGATATCGTCAGCCTCTCCTGAACTTTCATCCGACGCGACCTACAAGCGACTCCACGCATTGGCCCAAAAGTCGTTCTGAACAGAATGGTGGAAGAGCTATTGGCGAATGATGTAGAAAAGCGGCTCTGCGTGGCGTACCCCCCGAAAACACTGGCGATGTGAAGTAAAATCCGTCTCCGTTGCGTGGCGGAGTCTTATCGTTGCGCAAGCGCACCGAGAGGATCCCCGCGTAAGCCAATTCTAATCGCAGGTAAGTTGGGGGCAGGCCAGCTGTTTTGGAGCGCGGACACATGGGCCGTTTTCCGCATACTAGACGAGACCCCTTACGTATGGTAAGAATATCTTACCGATACGGAGGCGCTATGCAGGCAAAGGAAATTGAATCTGTGATTGTCGGAGTGTTGCGCGAGGTTCAGATCATCAGCGGACGCGGATGGACGGATCTCCATTCTGAGTCGAGACCATTGGGCGACCTCGACGGCTTCGATTCACTGAGCGCCGTGGAGGTTACGGTCGCCATTGAGCAGAAGCTGGAATGCAAATTCGATATCGAATCGATCTTTACGTCGGAAGACGGAAAGCGGGCGCTCAGTCTAAAACAGATCGGGGAGAGGGTCGACAAGATGCTTGGATCGAAAGAATTGTCGAAATGAGTGAGCTGAGCAAACGACTTCGATTCGCGCGGGAACAGGCTGGGCTGTCCCAGGCTCAAGTCGCCAAGATGATGGGCGTGCATCGCCCGACGATCTCAGAAATTGAGGCCGGAAGAAGGCGCGTGACCGCCGAGGAAATGGTCGAGTTCGCCCGGATTTACGACGTGTCCATATCTTGGCTTTCGGGTTCGGATAAAGATGACGGCGTCGCCGACGATCGGGTGCGGCTCGCCGCGCGCGAGCTGGCCAGACTCAAGCCTGGGGATCTCGACACGATCATGCGTTTGCTGGCGACGATGCGGAGGTCGAAGGCGCCGAAGCGGTGAACGTCCGAGAACTCGCCACGCGCGCTGCAGCGGAAGCATCTCGGCTGCGTGCTAGATACGGCATCGGAATGTCCGACGCTGTATGTCCATTTGAATTGGCCGATCGAATCGGGATCTCAGTCCGTCTAATCGCGTTATCAAGTTTCGAGGGCATCTACGCGCGAGAACCGCGCCCGGCCATCTTCTTGAGTTCGGAACGCCCGGCGGGACGCCGTAGATATAGCTGCGCGCACGAGATTGGGCATCACGTCTTTGGTCACGGGACATGTCTAGATGAGCTCTTGGATGATGATCCCGAGCAATGGAGTCCAGACGAATTCTTGGCGCATCGGTTTGCCGCCGGCCTTCTCATGCCAAAGATAGCCGTGGAAGCGGCCTTCGCCCGTCGAGGATGGTCGCTGAAATCGCCGCGACCGAGTGAAGTGCACGTAGTGGCTCAGGATTTTGGTGTGGGATACACGACGTTGATCGGGCATATGGAGCGTACGCTCAGATGTGTACCGTCCACTGTCGCAAGTGCCCTTCGAAAAGTGAAACTGCCGCAGCTGAGATCTGATCTAGCCGGTTTCAGGATCAACCAGGACCTTGTTGTCGCTGATGATCACTGGGGTCAGCGACCTATTGAACTCGAGATCGGCGACGTCGTGGTCATTCCGGCGAGCGCAGGATTGGCGGGCGCGTGCGGGGCATACAAGACGCGGCCTCGGGCTCACATAGTCGCGACGATTCCCGGCAGAGGAAGTCTGGTGTTGAGCAACTCGCGCTCGATCGAGTTACGTGTTAGCCGACGGGGGTTTACGGGTCTTGCGCGATATCGCTACTTGGAGGAACCGGCAGATGCCGAGTGAGCATTACGTGGAGGAGCGCAATCTCTCCATTGCTTGGGGCCGCGGGTTGCGCTTGGCGAGTGCGCGAGGCAACTCAGAGGCGGTGCCGTTGATAGTGGCTATTACGGGCTTCGATGAGCACGGCAATGTTGAGGAGAATTCAGGAATTCGTAGTGCGCTCGAAAATTTATTAGCGGCAGACGGGAAGCAAGGTATCGAGACGGTCGCCAACACGATTTTCCCACGCTCGCTATGGAACCCCGCGGCTCCACGTACGCTCCTGTTCGAGCGTTATCTGGAAATCCTCCCGAGAATCCGGATGGCGACGCGCAAGAACGCTCGCGGCATCTACTTCGAAAGAATGATTACAGGTGGGCCAAGCGGCCGTGAGAATCAGTTGGAGTTCGGTGTCGGCACCTACCTCTCCCGTAAGGGAGTGCGTCGGAGCGTTCTCCAAGTCGCGATCTTTGATCCGAGCCGGGACCATTCGGCAGCGGCACAGCTTGGCTTTCCGTGCCTGCAACACGTCACCTTTGCGCCTTCAGATCAGGGCCTTTGCGTGAATGCATTCTATGCAGCCCAGTATATGGTAGAGCGCGCATACGGAAACTATTTGGGCCTGTGCCGCCTTGGCCAATTTGTTGCACACGAAATGGAGTTGCCGCTGGTGCGCTTGACGTGCTTCACCGGGATAGCCGAATGCGAGATAGCAAAAGGCAAATTGGCGCCGGTTTTCCATGCTGTCGATAGTGTAATTGCCGAGAAGGAGCCTTGACCAATGGAACTTGACGAATATCAGCGACGTGCCCGCGAGACCGATCAGAATCCGAAGCTCGGCGATTCGGCCGAGGCTTCGCGGATTGCTCAGAACTGCGACGTGATTCCGCTTCTCGGTCTGGTCGGTGAAGTAGGCGCGCTACTCGGCGAATACAAAAAGCTACTCCGAGATGGCGCCACCTACCGGAGATTCGGCGATGAAGTGGCGGAAGAACTCGGCGACATTCTGTGGTATGTGGCGAACGTTGCGAGCAAGTTCAAGCTGAGCCTGAACGAAATTGCGGCGCAGAACCTGAGCAAGGTCGAGGACAGGTGGTGCATTGCAACAGACGCGCGGCGTCTCTACGACGAGCTTCTACCGAAGAATCAGCAGCTACCAAGGCGTTTTGAGTACTCGTTCGAGAATCGCTTTATTGACGGCGTTGCAAAGGTGGTGATGGTGGATTGCTTAAACGGGGACTCGATTGAGACTACCGGCGACCCGCTCACCGACAACGCTTATGAAGATGACGGATACCGGTTTCACGACGTCCTTCATCTAGCTTTCGCGGCCTGCCTAGGCTGGTCTCCAGTCTTGCGGAAATTACTGCGTAACAAGAAAAAGCTTGATCACCGGACTCCGCAGGAAGTGGACGAGGTTGAGGACGGCGGGCGCGCCCGCGTTGTTGAAGAGGGGATTGCATTCGCCGGCTATGTGTACGCCGCCGACCACGATCATTTGGCCGGAGTTGGAGCAATTGACTGGCAGCTCTTACGACATATCAAGCAGATGACTTCGCGGCTTGAGGTGCGGAATCGGACCGCCAAGGAATGGAATGACGTGCTTTTGCGAGGGTTTGCAGTATGGAGAATGCTTCGAGAGTGTGGCGGTGGAACGGTGCGGGGGGATTTGGCGGCCGGGATTATAGAATTCATTCCGCCAAGTCGTTGAACGTAAGCGCGCCTTGCTTGGCCCCACAAGCGGACTTCTCGAATCGCTCGTTCATATCATCTTCAGAAATCTTCAGACCCCACTTCGGAGGGTACCACTGCGGTACCGGCTTCGGCTTGGGCGTGAAGCGCCGTTTGATCCGAGTTCGTCCCGCGGTGCCGCTGGCAGCTGGGTGAACAATGCGTGCGTATTTGTCGACTTCGCAGAAGAGGTTCTGGCAGTCGATCAGCTGAAGCGGCCGTCCCCACAAGGCACAAAAGGACAAACCGAGACGGTCAAATTCGCGATCAGCCATTTCGGTGACGGCCCTAATCACGTCAGCGTCATCAAGGCCACCAGTATCAGCGAAGCACTTGCGGATTCCGCTGTGCGCGCCTGGGCCGGCTACCACAAAGTCCATTTCAGAAAAATCGAGCATCGCGCTGTAGTTCAGATCGATTGCGAATTGAAAAGCGAGAAAGTCGCCCAAGGATGGGTAGGAGCGAAGGATCTCGAAGACCTCTCGGAGTGAACGAGCTCTCTCTACACGGAACTGTGCGCCATCAGCCATCATATGTTTCAGAAGCAGCAGATGGTTGCGATGCTTTCGGCGGTCGCCGAATTTTGGTGAGGGCATGATATACGCGGGCGAATAGATCGGGTTTCCAAGTTGCGAGATTGTGTCGAGAGCGGTCGCGTATCGGTCAAAATCAAACGCCTTCCAGGTTATTGGGCCACAGGTGGTATCGAGGTGCTTCCACGTCTCAATCCGGTTGAACAACTTGAATAGGAGGGCCCGAAAAAATATCTCCTCGGTCGTTTGCTCACCTCGATATAGAACGTCGCGAATTAGGTACTGGCTGACGCGGTCGGCGGCACGATAAACGTTGGTGAACCGGTAACTCGCTAAGACGGGATCGTCGGTCCAGGGAGGAAGGTTCCCTGCAACTCTGCGCATGAAAAGGCCCTGTCGCTGAGCCGCGAATCGCCAATACGTGTCGAAGACCTCAGTGGTCTTCATCACGCGCCCTGGCGTAACGACGATTTCTCGGATCGCATCCAGCGGTGCTGACGGCGCGTCAGAGCGTCCGCGAGCGTTTGACTGGCGGAAGATTTCATTTTGGCAATGATGTTGGTTTGATTTTCCCACCGCGCAACCCCGCCCAATATGCCGCTCCACGCGAGCATCTTTGCCGTTTGCCTTGATGCCCGCAAGTCAGGTCAATTTCTGATATCCCTTTTCAAGCAGTTCCGTGGGATCCGGCGTGATTGTAGTCGTGGCGTCATACCTCGATGGGTTCGCAGGGCTCATCGAGTGTTCCGGTATTTACCATGAGCACTTTTTACGGAAATGACGCGCGATACTTCCAGAGGCCCATGCATCCCAACGTCCTCTTCGGGCACCGCTAACCTGGTCATCCGGATCGTAATCGTCATTGAATGGGATTGCGCTGTTACCTCCGGGGGGATTGCGCATGGTGAAGTACTCGAATTTCTGCGGTGGCCGGCACAGCGCGAGCATGAGCGCTTCGGCGCGATCCGGCGAGCGAACCCCTCGTGCGCGGGCTTTTTCCTTTGACTCGATCTTCATCCGGCCCTGCGAATCCAGCTCGCATAACAGTCCAGACAGCTGCCCGATGGTCTCCTCGTCGGTCAAGCCTTCGATCTGATCGCGCTCAAATGCGTCGGCCAGTGCCTGATAAAAACAGGCCTTCAGATTCACGAAGCGCCGCGTCGGATCGTTCTCTGCCATCTGCGGCCTGATCTCGCAGGGCATGCCGACGTTGACCATCTCGACGGGGAACCGGCAATCGCGAAGGTGCAGCCCGAAATTGTGGCCGATGCCGACCGCATCGACTCTCACCAGGGAAAGACGGGTCCGGAATTCTTTAAGCAAGCTGACCACCTGCCCGCGAGTGTCCTCACCGCGCCACGCTCCCATCCGTATGATTTTCGGGCGGTTGCTTGTGAACTCGCACACGTAAACAACGGTCTCCGACTCTCCTCCGCCGACGTCGACGCCGGCGACCAGAGGGCCCGAGCCGGCGTCGGTAATCGGATTCTGCAGCGTGCGCTCGCGGGCCCGCTCCAGCCACTTCATCTTAAAGAGGGCGTTCTCAGACTGATCGGGAAAGCGCGCCAGCACGCGCGACAGCCATTGCGGCGAGCTGTTCTCGTTGCCGTGCCACCAGGCCTGGTATTGCTCGAAGACCCAGCGCCGGGTCACCAGCTGCGGGAAGGGGTTGTCATCGAGCGGGCCGCCGTCGGCCGGATCCATGGCGAGGAGTTGCTCGAGGTTGAGCCCCGCTAGATTGGGCGAGTCGAAGGCATCGATCGACAGGCACTTCCACAGACCGCGTTCCTTGGTGAACGCATCGAAGAACGGACCGGACGGAATGGTCGGATTGCCGGCCATTACGATATGCACCCGCCCGCCGGCCATGGTTCCCGCGATCGCGTCGAAGATGCCCGGCTCGATCCCCGGCGCCTCGTCGGCGATGATCAGCAGCTGCGGGGCGTGATAGCCCTGGAAGTTTATGGCCTGATTGGTCGAAAATCCGAGCGCGAAATTGCGCTCGTCGCGGAAGGTGAGCTCGCTCGACTTGAGCTTCGGATACCGTACTCTCGCGTGTTCGGCCAGCCGGTGGATCTCGAGCCAGAGCTGGGTGCTGACCTGCCGCATGGTGGACGAGGTCGTCAGCACGACGCCCTCCGGGTACCGCGCCAGCCACCATAGCCCGGCGACCGCCAGGGTGAAGGTCTTCCCGACCCCGTGGCAGGCTTTGATCGCGGTCCGGCGGTGCGACTTGATGGTTCGGAGGATCTCCATCTCGCGCGCCCAGAGCTCCATTCCCAGGACGTGACTCGCGAACAGAACCGGGTCCTGAATGACGCCGCGCGCGTATTCCTTCTGTCCACTGCTCAGTTCGTGCTGGCTATTCGTCATCGCCGATCGGTCCTATGGCCTCGAGCAGCTGCACGAGGGTTAGAGGCTTCCCGTCCTTCCCGGTGAGCTCGTGGCGCTGCGGCGCTGCGTAGCCGTTGATTTGTGCGGTGTGGCGGAGCACTTTGACGCCCGCTTCGACTGAACGCGGGTTGCCCTTGCGGATGCCCGGCTGCAGATTCAGAAACATCTCCTCGCAGCGGGCGGAGTCGACCTTGCGAAATTCCTCCACCGCGAGCGCCGGCTCGCGCGCGATGCACTTCTTGAAGGCTTTGTAGCAACCTTGTCGCGAGATCTGAAAATCAGGCGGGAACGCTACGCCGTCGGGGATCGTCACGATCGCTTGCGCCTGGTGCCGACCAACGCGGGTGATCTGCTCGGCGATCGCTTCGAAAGCTAGCCCCATGTGTTTGAGGCGAACGGTCTCGGCCTCGATCCATCGAGCCCTCAGAACTGCATCCGACACCACCACCGCTTTCCTGGCATTTCGCCACCGCCCATCCGGGTGCCGCTTCATCATTCGCCAATCAGCTCCGGCTTGAGGCCGAGGGCAGCCATACGCTCCAACGCGACCGCGACAAAAGGCGGCGACTTTTCCATGGCGTAGCAGCGACGCCCAAGGTTTTGAGCTGCGACCAATTGCGAGCCACTGCCGCTGAACGGCTCGTAGCAGACATCGCCAACGCTGGTATGCATTTCCATCGGCAGCGCAAAGAGCTTGCAGGGCTTCGAGGTCGGATGCGCATCCGTCTCGATTTCGGAGCTTGAAATCCCCCACACCGTGGTCGGAAATTCCCCGGCCCGCTCGCCCACCTCCGCTCGGAATGCTCTTGGCTTCGCACCCCTGATCCAGCCGAACAGGCACGGCTCGTGCTGCCACAAATACAATGAATATGTCAGGACGGCCCGGGTCTTGACCCAAATAATCTGCTGATGCACGAAAGCGTCGAACTCGTTCCAAATCGATTCGAGCATCATCTGTCGGCGCGATGCGTGCCAGCAGTACCAGGCGGCGTTACGGGCGATCGCATGCCGTATCGCCGTACTCACGAAGCCGCGATAAAGCTCGACGCCGGACTCCTCGCTGTTCTTCACGTCTGCGCTGGTCGCTTCCAGGTACTGGCCCGACCAGTCCTTATCCCGATTTGCGGCGCCATTGTTTCCCCAGCTTTGGGGGTGCGAGCCGCCGGTATAGCCGACGGCGTAGGGCGGATCCGTCGCGAACAGAACGGCCCGCTCCCCATTCATCAACTTCACAACGTCCTCTGCTTTGGTCGAATCGCCGCACAGCAGCCGATGATCCCCGATCTGCCAGAGCTGCCCGGTCGCCGTGCCCCACTTCTTCCGTAATTCTCGGGACTGGTCGAACTGCGCCGGAGGCTCGATGAAATCCTCCGGATGGACGAGCCGCCACACCGGATCACCTGCGGTGCGCCTGAGCAACTCTTCAACCGCCTGATTGTCGGTTCTGACTGTTTGCAGAAGCGCCGTGATCCGTTCGGCATCTGACTCAGCCATCGCGGCGAGCGGATCGAGCGTCAACAAGATCTTTTCGGCTTCGGCTTCGGTGACGTCTAACACCAATACGGGAACGACGGACTCGGGCGTCGTCTCCGCGCGCAAATGCCCGTCGATCAGCATCAGCCTGCCATCGGGTAATTCTCTGGCCAGTAATGCATCTGCGTATCCGATCTCCGTCAAAAGTCCACGTAACGCCTCGACTTGAACTTTCGGATGCCGCCGCCAATTCTTCGGGTTGGGCAACAAGTCCCGGGCGTTAACTCTGCGGAGCTCCTTGATCCGATCCTGGATCTGAACCGGTTTTGCCGAACCGATTGCAGTGCCTGTCTTACCGATAGGGTCTATCGTCGAGGGGTGTTCCACCGCTTCATCTCCTTCCTCATCCGCACAGCTCGGTCTCTCCGGCCCCGATCGTTGGCGCTCGGTCGCCCGCTCCGATCCCAGGCAACCTTTCGTCGTATGCGCGCAGTAACTCTCGTGCGAACTCACATTCAGAAATCAGCTTGTGTGTTTTCTCCACTGTCCAGCCATCTTGGATCAGCCACTTTGCGAGCAGGTCGTAGTCGCAGTCGCGATTGGGCCGGCTGTGCAGCTGAATTTGAAACTCCATCCAGCGGCGACGGTCGGCTGGGTGCGTGCTCGCCTTGTTTGCGCAGTGCGAAAACCTCTTCAGCAGGCCGGCCGCCCGGTAACCGAAAACCGCCTCCAGGTTTTGCTCGTCCGGCGACAGTTCCACGCGCAAGCCGGCGTCCGACGCAGGGGGATGTAGAAATCTCAAATAAAATTCAGCAAGAATGGCGTTGTAGTCGTCGACGGAAAGCTCGCGCCTGTCGGCCACGATGTTAGTTACGCTCAACTCGCGTCCGGCGGGGCACATTAGCAGCACAATCGCTGGAACCTCACTGCTCGATCGGCGCACGAAACAGAATTGAGATTGACCGGGTCGGCACCACAGTGTTGCCTCGCGCTCGCGGTCCCGAGACCAGCCGTCGCTCAGGAGGGTTTCAAGCCGGGAGAGCAGCGACTCCAAGGCCTCAGGGTCTCCATATATCGTGAGGTCTCTGAAGACCTTCGTGGGGGAGAGCGACGCTTTTTCAGTTGAGCCGGATCGAGAAGTTTCGCCAGTCATCGCTTCCTTCTTGAGTTCGGTTCGGAAGGCGGGTGACCTACGGTGACGCTGACCCGCAGGAACCACAAATGAGGACTCGACGCGCGGCCGTTCAGGCCCACGTCGAGTCACCCGGTTCTTCTCCGGGCGAAATCGTCCAAACAGTGTGCGGAGCGATACGCTATTTCGGCCCCAACCTGCGGCCGAAGGGTCGCCCGAAAGCGCTGTAAGCAATTCCGATATGCCTGCGGACGAATGGCAAATCACGAAACCTGCCCGGGGTCTCGCGATCCCAATGCAAAAACTGAAAAGCGTTTTCTTCCGTTCCTTTGCAGGACGGAACATTTGGTTGAAGCGCCATGGAATGAACCCCATGGGCGTCATTCTTGATTTGTTTTCCACCTCGCCCCAGCCTCCCCACATTCTCGCCTCGTCTGATTCACAGCATGAGCAGTTTATTGATCGGCATCAAATTTCATATGATGTTCGTATGATGAAGGATGTATCGTTGTTGTTGAGCCGGTGGACTGGCAGCCTCGGGCGCCCGATGGTAGCAAGCCAGATTGGTTTACCCATCTCGCTCAAACTGCGCGACCAGCGACTCGTTTACTCGGTTGAGCGAAGGCTTGCCCATATTCAACCCGAGGAGTTGCTGGATCGCTTTATCGCGCTAAGCGGCCGGTTCATCTCGTCGGCCGACGTCCTAACGTTTGCCCGACGCTACGGTCCGCTCTATCTCTGTGACCACCACGGAATCGCGGCATTTCACAAGCCGCTCCTTATGAACCGTGCTCCGCTCGGTCCCGCGGCCATCTTCGGCGTTGACGAGCCCTTCAAATACGATTGGTGTGGCCCGAGATTGGATTCGCGCAAGCCTGAGACTCTTTCGGAATCTATCGAAGCCTGGTTCAGGTTGGCGCGCCGCGCCAGTAGTTTGCTACAGGCTGCAAACGCGGTGCGTCTTCAGGGCGACGCTCCGCCCGAACTGTGGGAACAGGTCGATGGGTTCGTGGGAAGCTTCGGTCAGAAGTTCGGTGCTCTGTGGGAATATCTCGATAACCCCAGCCACCGATTGGCTGCAAATCTCGAAGCGTGGTTGGTCGCGGCTGATGTACATCTTCGAGTCGAAGTGCAAAGCGAGTCGCTGATTGCTTCGCTCGGATCAGGACCCTTGACGGCTAGTTCGTTCGCGTTGATAGCGATTCAACTGCTATTGGCGATAATGCGATCGGAAGGGTTAGCCTCGTGCTCGGGCTGCGCGACACCCTACGTATCGAATCGCCCACCGCTAGCAGGAAAACTCGTGGGCCCGCAGGTTGCCAAGCGCAATTACTGTCGGAGCTGTCGCGAAGTTGGGATACCCCAGCGTGACGCCTCTCGCGATTATCGGAACCGGAAGCTCCATCGACCATTCTTGAACTAGTCGCCGCGAAACTGATCATTCATGCCATTTGACTCGACGCGCAAGTATCTCGTGCCAGAGACGTCAAACAACTCAGCTAGAGCTTGTATTGGATCACGGATCCGCGAAGAGTGCTCGACGCAAGTGTATCGCGCCGAACGGCGACCGTCTTTCGTGCTCAAGACTGCGAATCGTGTTCGCAAACGTTGTGTGTGGTGAGATCGCAGGAATCTGGAGCGACAACCGGCGGCTGGAGTATCGCAACGGAACCCAGCCGACCGCGAGCGTCATCAGATCTGCTAAGCGTCGAACGAGTTCAAAGAGGAAGGGCGCTGACCTCCAGGGCGGACTCAGGACGGAAGCAGAACACGTGGAGTCGATATGAACGATTGCTCAAAACTCACTCGGAAGACCCTCTACGAATCGGTCTGGGCGCAGCCGATGACTAAAGTCGCGGCCGTTCTCGGAATTTCAGACGTCGGCCTGAAGAAGATCTGCATCAGGCATCACGTGCTTGTGCCAGGGCTGGGATATTGGGCGAAAGTTGCTGCCGGAAAGACCGTCACGCAGGTACCGCTCCCTCCGATAAGCGATTCTGCACTTGAAGAGATTCGAATTTCCGGAGCTTCTGACTCAAAGTTGCCGCCGGCTGTTCGACAGGCTAAACGCGAAGCTATCGTCGGCGAGAAAGCGCTGGAGAAGAGGATAACAGTCAATTCTGCAACCGCCGCGTTCCATCCGGTGGCCGCCCTCACCCTCAAGGCGCTACGGAAACGAAAGCCAGACCACAAGGGGCTCGTGACAGCATGGGAACTCGAGTGCTTCAGAGTCTCGGTCGCGCCAGAAAGCGTTGAGCGTGCCGGTGGCGTTCTTGACGCGAAAGCTCGCGCCGCGGACAAGCGCGGGTTCGCAATTGAACTTACCGAAAAGATCGCTGGCCTGCGCATTGACGGCCAGCTAATCGGTTTCCGATTGCATGAAAGGATAGACCGACAGCCACACAAACGAACCCCGGAGGAAATCGCTCGCGAAGAAAGGAGCAAGAAAGCGCGTCGCGACGCGAACGAATATCAACACAGATTGTCGGAACCCGAATGGGACTACGTTCCATCTGGCAATTTTGTTCTGCAACTTGACGAAATGTACCACGATGGTCTTCGACGAACCTGGGCCGATGGCAGAAAACAGAGGATAGAGAATCTGCTAAACGATTTTTTCGCGGGAGCGATAGCCTACGCCGCGGCTGAGAAAGAAGCTGAGGCCCGGCGGGAAAAATGGCGCCGCGAAAGGGAGACGATCGAGCAGCGCAGATGGGCGGAAGAAGAACGGCGCAGCCTCGAGGAGAATCGCTGGAAATTTCTGGCCGGCAGAATCGAGGTTCTCGAACGAGCGGAGAGAATAGAACGGTTCGTCGAAGCAACCAGTGCGCAGCTCACGAATACCGACGGGTCGCCTCAGCTGGATCGTCTTCTCGACTGGTCAAGGGACTATGCGACAAGACTGCGGGCGGAGTGCCTTCCAAAAAACCTCAATGGTGCTCTCTCCGAGGCACTTCTCTTCCAATCTGAAAGCAAGAGCCCCTCTACTGATGCGGACCGTTAGGTGATCGCGTGTAGTTACCGAGATTACGCTAGCCAGCTTTGCCCGCTTTTTGAGAATGCCCTTTCAGCAGGCCTTCTCAGGGTCAGTACCGGCTGGGGACGTGGGTGTTGCTTGTTTTTCGACCTCAAATGAGGTACGAAAACAAGCAACCACTAAGGAGGAGGACGGGGATGCGGCAGAGAATAGCGGTTCATCAAGGGCTAATCGAGGTTACGGATAAACTCGCGACGATGAGGCTAACAGTCAAAATCCTGAGTGACGCGATCCTAGCTGGCGAAGCGGCGCGCGATATGTGCACTGCAAACGATCCGAAAACCGCGGGTGGTTATGATGCTTGGGCGCGGGCAACTAAAAGCCTTCGCGAGCAACTCACCACACACGATTGGAAGCGAAGCGACGAGGGCGGCCTTCCGGTTGTCGTCTCACCCTCCGGCGATTTAGCGGTTACGGTTGCAACCGGCGATCAGAATACTGGGTGGACGGTTGATGGGAATACTGGGCTCCCTGTATCGCCCAGAACCAAATATGCGAAGGGTGCTACAACCATCGCGTTGGTCACGCGCAATCGGATGCAACCCGACTTTTGGGAACCCGACCAAGAGCAAGTAAAGGTTTCTGACCCAACGCGCAAGACTTGGTTTCTGCTTCGGATTCGGGACGGTGAAAGCGTGCGTGCGGAATTGTCGCTTCCCGCCGAAATTGGCGACGATGGGCATGTAGAAGAATGGCTCGACAGGATTATTCTTCCACCAATTTCGTTGAAGCCGGGTAGTGGGATTCTAGAACAGCCTTCGCCTGATTCTGGGGATGAGCGCGGTATTGAGATCGACGTTCCGGTGCGGCGCCGCTCGCAGCAGTAAGCGGCAGAAAGAAAATGTTCTGTCCGAGCCGTCTGGCGCTCGCACGCCAGCGTCGAGCGATGACGAAAATCGCCCTAGCGGAGGCAGCGCAACTAGCCCTGCGTGGCGTCACAGCTTATGAGGCGGGCGAGTACCCTCCGTCCAGCGAAAATATCGCAGCACTAGCCAAGGCGCTGCGGTTTCCCATCGAATTTTTCGATGGCGACGATCTCGAAAAGCCAAATAGCGACGGAGTTAGTTTCCGCGCACTTACGTCAATATCGGCAAGGCAACGCGATGCCGCGATCGCCGCAGGAACGCTTGCGATCCAAGTGAGCAACTGGATTGCGGACCACTTCGAGTTGCCTAGTTCAAATTTGCCCACCATGCGCGGATTTACCCCTGATACTGCGGCACAATCACTTCGTATTGAATGGGGAATTGGCGAGAAATTAATTCGCAATATCGTGCATCTTCTCGAAGCACATGGTGTTCGGGTCTTCTCATTGCCTATGGATATTGTTGGAGTCGATGCGTTTTCTGTTTGGCATGACGACGCTCCTTTCATTTTTTTAACTACGGATAAGTCTGGAGAGCGAGGACGATTCGATGCTGCTCACGAATTGGGGCATCTCGTATTACACCGACGCGGCGGGCCACGCGGCAGAGAGGCTGAATCCGAAGCTGATCGTTTTGCAGCCGCCTTTCTGATGCCGCAAGGCAGCATCCTTGCTCAAGCTCCCCATGCTCCAACGCTGCGAACCCTCATCACGGCGAAGCGAAACTGGCTCGTATCGCTGGCCGCCTTGGTTCATCGGTTGCATTCCTTGGACCTAATAACCGAATGGCACTATCGGACTCTGTGCATTGAAATGTCTCAAGCAGGTTATCGCCGTGATGAGCCTTATGGCATCCCGCGCGAGACTTCACAGGTACTTACCAAAGTGTTCGGAGCACTTCGCGAGGAAGGCATTCCACGCGGCACGATTGCCCGTGATCTACGAATCGCTCCGGATGAATTTGAATCGCTGGTGTTTGGTTTAGTGATTTCCCAAGTTCGTGGGGGGCGCATAGGACACGGCAAGAATGAGAGCAGCAAACCCCCATCATTGCGCGTCGTTTAAGATTAGGACCCCTACCAAGCACAGCGGCAGCTGCGCTGCAGAATCTTCAATCGAATACATGCTGAGAACTCAACCTCGGCGTAAGCACTAGCAAACAATCTCAGTGCCTCGAATTCTCGACAGCTTGTGATCGGACTTCTTAAACGAGGGGGTGTCGTTGCGCAGGCGCCGCAGGGACAGGAAACGACCCTTGGGTTCCGGCAATGGCGCGAGGTCGAACGCCGCGGGCTTTCAGCGTGCCGCCTTCGACGAAGCCGCGACCAGATTGTCGATAGCGATAACAAATCAATCTGGATCCCAGCCGATCGTTCCGACAAGCCGCGGACCGTCCGGGTGATACTCGTACACGATGATGTCATCCAGCAACACCCACCTTTTCATCATCCTTCCTACCTCGCGGCCATGATCGGGTCGAAGCAATACAAAGTAAGAGTTGATTCTTTGCCGCTTATCAGGTTTCGCCTTGGCCGGCGCGAACAATAACATCGTTTTAGTTTCTTGCCGCGCGCGTCAACCAGCATGCGTCAACCGCCGCTTGTCAACCACCGCTTAAGTGTCAACCGGTTGACAGAGAGCAGTACGCATCGGACTGCGTCATCCGCCACCCAGTCTGTAGGTTTTCGCTCCAATCTGGAGAAAGCAGAAATACCGCGCGAAATGCCCTTGTTGCGCGTACGGCTGTTTCGATCTCAGGGGGAATTCACTTCCTCGGCGGCTTCGCTTCAATAGGACGTTATAATCCCTTGGATCAGGTAAATGGGGACAGGGGAGCGATCTCCCTTATTATAGGATCGGAGCTCCATAAAAGGGGGCACCTGATTTTGATCCGTGCCCCATCCAAGCACTTGGCAACGTGCCCATCCTTGAACCGGATCTTTGCTTGGTGGAAGGTGGATGCCATGTCACACGAAACGAACCTGAATCAACTGTTCCACGCTAGAGTCCGCAGCGTCGACGCCATCATTGCCGCCGGCATGGCGATCGAGCGGCTGGCGTTGGGACATGGGCTTTCGCCGCTGGAGTCAATCCGCTTTCGCTTCGCGGTCGAGGAACTTTGCAGCGAACGGCTCTCCCATGCCTTTGGTCCGCACGAGCAACCTGAGGCACAAATCGCCCTGGAACTGCGTCCGGGGGAATTCGTGGTCGTCATCGAGGATGCCGGCAGCCCGATTGAAGCGACCGACGCCGCCGCAGGCACCCAAGGCTGGATGGCTCAACTGCTGAGCCGCGGCTTCGCCGACCGTCTGCACGCGAGCTTTGAAGGACGCGAGGGTAACCGCTGCGAGATCGCAAAATCGCTCGACAAGTCGTTCAGATCACAGTTGCAGGATTCGGCCATAGGCGGCACCGCGATCAGGTCCGAGGTGGAAGCCGACGCGGGACCATCAGCATCACCGGGCACTGCGCCAACTCTGTCGATCCAGTATCGCGATATGGCTCCCGAGGACGCGCACGCGGTGGCGACCTGCTTCTATCGCACCTACGGCTTCACTGCCCCGGTCGCCGACGAGGTTATCTATCACCCGGACAGGTGCGCGGCCTTGGTTAAGGCCGGGCGTCACCTCGGAACCGTAGCAACTCTCCCCGACGGCAGGATCGTCGGCCATATAGCCGTCACCCGTGAGCATCCAGATGACCCGGTCGGCATCAGCGGATTCCTGGTCGTGGATCCCGAACTGCGCGGCCACGGGATCGCCGACGGCCTTAGCGATCGCAAGCGGGCGCGCGGGCAGCGGGCCGGGATGGTCGGGATGCTCGGGATGGCGGTGACGGTCCATACCGCAAGCCAAAAGACGAGCTTGCGGGAAGGCGGTCACGAGGTCGGCGTTTTGCTGGCCGCCCAGGAGGACCGGGTGGTGATGCGGGGGATTGCGGCTGACGCGCGCCACGAGCGGCACGCGGTAGTGCCCTTCTTCACCCGGCTGGTACCGGAGGCCTGCCAGCAGGTTTTTCCGCCAGACGTTTATCGTGAGATTGTCGAGCAGATTTATGGCGCGTGCGGCCTGGAGCGGGAGATACGCCGTCCCGAGCGCCTAACCCTGGACGACTTGCCAGAACACACTTCGCTCAACGTTTCAGTGCTGGAGGGCGCGCGCTTCGCCAGGATTCGAGCCGTGACGTACGGCCGCGACTTTCTGGGCGAGATTCTCCACGTGACCGGCGACCTTCATCGGCATCATGTCAATGTGATCCGCCTCGAGATGCCGCTTTCCGATCCTCTCACCGCGCAATTCGGCCACGCGACCGAGGAACTCGGGTTCAGCTTTGCATCCGTGTTTCCAGCGATGCAGCCTGGCGATCTGCTGTGTGTTCAATCGCTAGATCGAATTGAGGTCGATCTCGCAGCGATTCATATCGCCTCCGATCACGGCGCGAGAATCTTGGCGGAAGTGTTCGCGTCGCGAGATCGTGTGCTCTCATCGACTACCGCACGCACGCTTGAAGGTGCAAGGGGCGCGCTCGCCGGTGCCATTTAGAAACCCTTGATCCATTGGGTGCTAGCGTTTCCCCGATTGCCTTCAGTGTTTCCCCCGCACACGCGGAGATAGACCCCGTCCGCGTGGTGCCGGGACCGCCCGCGATCAGTTTCCCCCGCACACGCGGGGATAGACCTACGACGAATGCAACATACGGTTTCGGAGCGGGGGAAGGAACCTTCAATGCTGGCTTGCCGGCTTGAAGGTTGGCCCGCCGTCCGTTACGCACTCAAGCGCCGACCAGCATTGCTCCTGCTATCATTGGATTACCGCGGCCGCCTACCGGATTCACTCTGCGGCGCCGATAGACGGCCACGTTGACTAGTGGCTTGTAACAGTGACATTGGTATCGCATTCATGTATCATGAGGCATGCGTGAAGGGGAGTTTCGATTGACGGCGAGCGAGCGCAGAGAACTGAGGGACAGGCTGCGCTCGCGCACGTT
>JAEHJW020008340.1_pt1 | contig 37151 bp, 45 predicted proteins | sample 9271431 | NCBI WGS metagenome assembly JAEHJW02 | reverse complement strand
GAATTATGGGCCGCCGCCATGCGGCATATGATAGCTCACCAGTCCGGTGAAACCATTGACCCGGAAAGCGGATGCAGCCACATCGCCCACGTCGCCGCCAATGCGTTGATGATGCTGGCGCAACACAGTTCATAGGGGGCTACACATGGACGCTATTATACGTCCGCATGGCAGCAGGGAGAACCAGCACCGCAAAAGAAGAAGCGGCAGAGACGCATATACCTATGAGCAGTTGCAGGAAATGCAGCAACTGCCATTGGATAAAAAAATAGAATGGACGGATTCCGTCATTCAGAAAGCGCTGGAGGTTCTGAAAATGCCCGCTCTGGCGTTTTCAGCAGGGAAAGACTCGACCGTGATGCTGCATCGAGTATTGAAATTCGCTCCGGATGTCGCTGTGATTTATGGGAACACAACGATAGAATTCCCGGAATGCGTGCGGTTCGCGAGGCAACTGAAAGAGGAGTGGCGTCTTAATTTTTACGAAGCGACGCCTGATGTCAGTTTCTGGTGGGTCGTCCGGAATTATGGGTGGCCATTGTTGGGGAAGACGTATGGTGTCGGTGGCGTTGCCCACAAGGATAGTCGCGAGCAGTTTTTCCAGGAATTGAAACGTAAGGGGAAATTATCTGGTGGATACAGGATACAGTCTGAAGTCCCGATATCATCGGCATGTTGCACATTTTTGAAAGAACGACCATCTATCAAAATACAAAAAAAACTGGGTGTGGATGGCGTTTTTATCGGGATTCTGGCCAGCGAGAGCAGACGCAGAAAATTCAATTTTCTGGACTATGGTGAATGGTATTATCCTAAGAGTCAGAAAGTATGGAAATGTCATCCCCTGGCGATATGGACTGATGATGATATCTGGGAATACATCCATCGGTACAATATCCCATATGCGCCATTGTACGACATGGGATATACGAACGAGGACGGCAAATGGATATCTCATAAACGCAATGGGTGCATGTTCTGTGGCATGGATATCAAATTTCCCAACAACCATCTTTCAACGATGAGACGTACACATCCGAGAGTATGGAGAACGCTCATGTTAAAAATGGGGATGGGCGAAATATTGCTCAGCCTGCATGTCTCCATCTATCGTCAGTATGATTTATTTTCGGAAATAATGCCACTCGATGAATATGTCGAAAAATTCCCCTGTGCATTTGATCGTATATAAGCAGGTTCAGGGCGCGCAGGTGCAGGTCGCGCCACGAGTAACAGCACCAGGCCAGGGCATTCTCCTCCGCCTGTTGACCGTCGTTTTCCCGGACGGGGGCCGGATACGGGATTTTTTTGTGTACCACGCATGAGATACAACGCACTTTGAGACTCATGGAGACGCAAATATGCAATATTTCTTTTATAGCCATCAATATGGCAAGAGCATCCCTTTCGACAGTATTTTTAAGTCGGGTCGGAGAAAAACGCTTGTCCCTCACCACATTGACGAACCGGAAGATGATAATCCATTGCTATCACCACAGAGTCTGAGACAAAACAGCGTCCAACAACAGCAGTTGTCCTTATTTGGGGATTAACAAAATATTCTGCATTTATTATGCAAATATTCTGCAAGACCATAAAAATAGATATTTTCACCGACCCCTTAATTTGGGTTGCTGATTAACAATAAAAAAACAGGAATACACCAATGATAGAAGAAGGTATTGCTTCAGCACAGCTTCATCCTTCCTTCAAGGGAGTATCAAGATGAAGGTGTGCGTAAAACTATTTGACTATGGGAGTTCTTCAAGGGCATGGGCGAAAAATTCCCAGAATTGGGAATGGATACCGATGATCGTATATAAGCAGGTTCAGGGCGCGCAGGCGCAGGTCACGCGACGAGTAACAGCGTCAGGCCGGGTACACTCCGCCTTGTTGCCCGTCGTTTTCCCGGACGGGGGCCGGATCAGGTGAGCAGGGGCGTTATTTCTCAACCACAGCATTCAAGGTCTTGATAATCCAATCTGTGAGAGACAGGCGCTCACGCGATGCCTGTTTGACCCATCCCGCCTTGTCTCTGGATCGGCAATTGATATGCAGACGACTATCCATCCCCTTGGATGCGTTGCTGTTCCCTTCCATCCACGGGGTGTCTCGTTTCTTCTCAGTCATTATTCCATTCCTTCATATACGGGAGCTTCTTTGTCAGGCGCAATCTTGCCGGGATCTCGAACTGTTTTCCCTGCTCCGTGTATACCGCGACCCGCCAGCGCGGCGCATCTCCAGGACGGTCGCGATCGCTTGCTGCCGGGACCATGTCGAATTGTTCGACCACCAGATGCAGGCAGTAGGGGCTTGCCGTGTGATCCTCGAATAGGATCTCAACGGCATCCCGCAATCCCTTCTCCGTCGCCCAAAGGCATCGGGTAATAAGGACGATATCTGCGGACCGCATCTCGTTTACATCTATGTTTGATGCCTTTGGAATCATGATGCGCAGACACCCGGCATTTACCGACACATAGACATATCCTCTAATCGCATGTTCCGACCGCCAATAATTAGTTGCGACAAGCTCTTTCCCATTGTTTTCCACTGTAATCATTGTGTTCATACTCTCCTGTTGATGTATGTCCGTAGAAATCAACCTCCTGGCCATATTTTATCCATGCCTTCGAAAACTCGGTATCTGCAAACAGAGCGGCAATTCCGCTTATCTGTTTGAGCCGCAGCAATTCATCGGCATCCATGCCTATATTTTTGCTGATCCATTCATCCGACATTCCTGCCTGAACAAGTTCTGCCACGATGTTGACCATCAGGTCGATATTGTGTGACCCTCTCGCCCGGTTATGCCTGATTGTGCTCGCCATGCGATTACTGATATCTTTGTCGATTACCACCACAGGCATCATTCCCCCTTCTCGATCGCGGATGTCCTTGCAAGTCAGCATTACCGTGTAGCGGTGATATCCATCGACGATCTCATATATATCCTCGGATGGAATATGGTAGCATACGATGGGCATCGTATATCCGTCCTCGCGGATCGATTTTTCCAAGAGCCGCATCTCCGGTGGGGCGACGGCATTGGGATTGTAGATATTGGCCCGTATCTTTTCGATCGGAACCGGCCTGACGTTGTATACTGGGCTGGTCATTGCTTTTTCTCCTCCAATTCTATCTCCCACTTCACGAAACTATCGCCGTTCGAACCAGACCGGGAAAAACCGAAATCCGCCCATATCGTCTCCTTTGCCCGGTCGTTGGTATGGGCTGATGATTTCTTCTCTCCCTTCAGGTGCTTGATAATGGCCTTGAGCAACCTTCCTTTCTCTTTCGAACTCTCTGCGTATAGATATTTGATGTGCGAGGCATTTCTATTTTTAAGGTTGTGGACCACGGCGAAACCGGTTGTTATCCCTTCCGACATATCAGAGCTGAGAAACCATACATCTCCGTCCTCGGCATTGACCGCTATCCCGAGAATCTTTTGGACATCCTTGTCAACCAGCAGCCGACCGACCGGGCCAAAGATAAACTGATAGTTCTCCTTTTCCTGAACAATCTTATGTATCACGTCTTCACCTTTTAGATATCCTTATATTTTTCGAGTGCCGCTTTCCGTCGCTCCATTTCATGTTTGGTCAACGTGAACCCCATATATTTGCACAGATGGTCGTTCTTGAGAATGCACACACACATCCGCTTATAGGTGGGGATGAGTTGGAACGCATCGCTCTTTATGTCATCGGCATACTCCATCCGCACCGGTTTTTTGTCGGTTTTGTAGTTGGTGGTATTGCCGACCTCGAACTCGATCCCCGCCATCCGTAGATCGTTGAGCGTCGCGTCCGAAAGCACGCCGCCTTTCTCCCGCCAGAATTTTATACTGGTCGCCAGTTTCTGCCTGTAGTTGGCGGCGGTCTCCTTTGGCAGGGTGGCGAGAAGGAAGTTCATGTAATCGCGCCAGGTGAAGTGGTCTGGTTTGGAGATGTATTTCCACCCCATCGCCTTGGTTCCGCCGTAGATCGCGGTAAAGTTGACGCCGTTGACCCTTGATATCATCCTACCCCAGACATGCGGATCGATGGCGCGATACAGGCCGAGGCTCCATTGACCCTGAAGAAGAAAAGGAGATGCCACCCGCTGAGAATGCAAGGGGACGCCAGCCTGATAATAGATATCGTACAACTTATTGTAAGTGAATCCGAACCTGGCATTGGCCGTCCAGATATCCTCCGTCGTCCAATCATAGAGAGGGTACGCATTATACACGCCGTCATCCATCCTGGTTGTCCATGGCCATCCTCTGAATTTGTTGATATTCCGATTGCTGGTAATGGTTCTCCACCTGTTGAGGCTCTCTTGGGCGCGGATGCCAATCAAAACACAGGTCATCTTTGCTTGTTTTCTTTTGTGGTGCCATACGGAGAATTTGTCCTGGAATTCATAGTCCCACATATCGCTTGTGAAAAACTGGAAATATTCCTTTGTCATGCACGCATGGGGAAGACTGCGCACCCATAGGTCTTTTTTCGAATCCTCCCACGGACGCCAATAGTTATCATACATGCTGGTGCATGTGGTAACCTTGAAAGGTACACAGCACCTGTAGGGATCAATCCTGTCGCCAAGCTCATTGAATACCGCATCGACATACTCGGTAGTGGCCGTATATTGCGCCTCATAATCCAGGTGCAAAACACTCACCCTGACTTTGCTCCCCGACTCGGAGAGATACTGGAGACACAGATTGAGCAAGAGTCCGCTATCCTTTCCCCCGGAGAAGGCGACAATGATATTGTCGAAATAGGAAAAGAGAGCCGCTATCCGCAGGCGAAATGCCTGATAGACGTCAATATCGAGATATTGTTTCACAGGTCCTCCATGAGTTTCTTAATCCCCGTATGGATCGATCCCTTTATATTATCCACCTCGGATTTGAACTCGGCGACAGCATTCCCTTTGCGCTCGATGGATAGCGCAATGCGATTTTCTATCCCGCATCTGGCCCACAGGTCGGCATAGGAAACTGTGTGCTTCTGACCTATGCGATGATTGCGATCTTCCGCCTGAATCCTGGTTGAATATTTAAACCCGTTGGCATAGAAAATCACATCATGAGAAATCACCAGCTCGTTAAGCCCATGCCCTCCGGCATCCTGGGTTGCGACAAGGACGCCTCCCTCCCTGCACCATGCGTTCAGCTCGCGATGACGCTTCTTCTCATCGATCATGCCATGATATTGGAAAACCGGGCGATCGGCAAGGGAGTTGACAATATCCCTACGGCAATGATGGTATTTAGCCCATATCACCACGGGATTTTCAGGAGGGATACAGGTAAGGACCCCTTTGAGTAACTCAATACGGTTATGGTCCAGCGATCGCACTTCTCCTGTCGCTTCATCTCTGACAAATCCGCAGACGATAGACTGCAACGTTGAGAACAATCTGAATATCGGAAGGCTGCTACGAAATTTCGATTCCATAGTATCATAGGCAAGGACCTCTTCGCAGAAACGCCCCTTGGCCAGATCGTATTCCGTTTCCTGTTCGTTGGTGAGCCGGCAGTAATAATTGTCAAAAATCTTCTCTGGGAGATCGAGGCATTCTTCTTTGGTTATTTGATATACATATGGGGCTATCTTGGCCGCAAGCCAGGCAGTGTTGTGGGCCTTTACAATCAGCCCCTTATAGCGATCGCTATACTCAAGGTGATTGTGGGCGAATGAGTACCATGAGCGATATCCGAGGATCTTTTCCGAAAGGAATCGCATTTGACTATACAGATCCTGGATTCCCTGACTGATTGGCGTTCCGGTAAGAATCAACCGGTATCGCGCCCTTGATGATATCAAGGTTACGCGGTTTGTCCGCTTTGCCCGGTGGCCTTTGATATAATCCGATTCGTCGACGATCACCAGGCTACGTTCCGTTATCACCTTGTTGGCCGCCAAGACGACCCTGTTGGATGAGCCCAGAGACTCAAGGCCGATAATATACCATGAGCATTCAGGAATATTTCCGTCGGTTATCTTACCGTCAAAAACGCAGATATCCCCGGGTTGCGAGTTGGTATGCTTGAGTATCTCCGTCCTTACCGTCTCCTTGAGCGATACCAGGGTAAACCACACGACCCTGTCGATTTTTTGCATACGCCGCGCTGCAAGCTCTATGGCCAGGCGGCTTTTTCCCGTTCCCATATCGGCGAACAGCGCACCGACACGGATAGGGGATAACTTTTCGGACCCTATCCGCTGGTGGTTGAGCAGCTCAGTCGTCAAGGAGATCTGCATCGATATCTCCCGCGGTTGATGGATCGAGATCCGGACGGCCATCTTTCGGCCTGTCTTCTTGCTTCGGTTTTTCAGGGGTGGCTACCAGGGCGGCATCGCGGGTGGCGCGTGCTGTCTCTATAAGCCCCATGGCATATTCGGAGATGGAGAATCCATGTATTTCTGAAAAATCCAGGACCTGATCGAACTGCTCGGCAGGGACGACGACATCAGGCCGGTGCCAACGGCTCCCCGGGAGATTGCGGGCTGCCTTATATAGGCTATCGTTCTTCTCCTTCCAGGATATCACCAGCCATCCTGTATATTCCCCGGCGGTTTTTCCCATGATCCACCGGGTCTTTTCCGGTGGAAAGTCCGCATTGATGGCAGCAGTGCGGGCTTTCTCATCAAAAATCCTGATCGGAAATCCTGCGGCAAGAAGGGCGTTTCCGGCCTCGGCAGCCCGTTCCGCAGGCGTGCCGTTTATCGGCTTTATTCTTCTTTTCCAGCAAGTGTCTGTCCAGGTGTAGTTGAGCTTAAACCGTACCAACTCGCGGAAATCCTCCCGTTTCTCGGGAAAATGGATTTCCACGGCGTCTTCGAGGATGCGTATCTCGGCAACGGTATCGGTCTTTGCCGGCTCCGGACGGATCGTTGCTTCTGCCTCTGCGGCAACCAGGATTTTCTTATCCACTCCGGCATCTGCCGGAAGATTATCATAGAGGGATTGAATAAGGGTTTGGATGTTTTCAGACCGGTGATCGATCCACCAGGATGCTGAATCTTGGCCTTGGAGGAAGAAAAACACCTTTTCTACCCGGACCTTTTTGTATCCCTGTTTTTCGAGCTGATCTTCTTTGTCGGGCAACATGGCCAAAAAATTATCAACCTTATCGAGGATTGATACGCGGATGGTCTCGGCCCAGGCGACCTGCTTTTCCGATCCGATCAAGGGGATGCGTTTTTTTTCTGTGTTCGTTTGGGCGGAAACGGCGTTTTCCTTGTCTCTCGCCTCCTGTTGCGCCTTTCTTGTGCATTCCAGGCAAGGGACGGTTTCGAGCCATTCTATCCTTCTATCGCGCTCCGAGCTCTTGCCAACAAGTTGATGTACAACAACATGCCCACAACTATGCTCAACTGTATACTTTGCCATATCTACCTCCTTATTCCAGGTCCCGCCTGGCCGGAATGATTTATATCATGCTTTTTATCTTATTATTGTTTGTGTGCATAGTCAATAGATTTTTTATCCTTTATTTCAATGAAGGAATTATTGAATCAAAAATGAACCGCCCGCCATACTGAAAAACCCTGTCAACCCCAAAGTTGCCCCGTTTACCCGCAAATACCCGCAAAGTTGCCCCGTTTATCCGCAAATACCCGCATCTACCAAATCGCCCCAAAAACCCGTGATATCTGATGATCTCAGAAAGAGTCACACCTCTTCCTTTTTCCGAGGGGCGGCGCTGCGGGTTTCCCCCTTGTTTTCCCGCGCGCCGCCCCGATCTCACGCTGAGGGGTATCCATGTCATTTACGCAGGCCGACCTGACCGCTGTCGAAGCGGCGATTATGGCGCTTCAAACCGGGACGCGGGTCGTTCAGGTGCAGATTCAGGGCAAACTGGTCCATTATTCGGAATCCAAACTGACCGATCTCTATGCGCTCCGCGCCACGCTCATGATGGAGCTGGGCATGGTGTCCGCCCGTGTGTATGCCGGGCAGGGAGGCAGGGCGTGAACTGGCTGGATAAAACCATCGCCTGGGTATCGCCTGAAACCGCTCTGCGCCGTCAGATGGCGCGGGAGGTGCTGTCCAAACGCAGCACGTCGTTCGGATACGCCGCCGCCAAAACAGACCGGCTCACCGGCAACTGGGCGCCCACGTCCATGCCCGTCAATTATCTCATCGGGTCGTCATCTGTCCAGGTGCGCGAGCGCGTCCGGCAACTTGTCCGTGATTTCCCGTATTTCAAGCGCGCCATAGACGCCATCTGCGATTATACGGTAGGCAGCGGTATCCGGTATCAATGCCGGGTGAAGGATACCTCCGGGCAGGTGCACGACAAAAACCTCATCGCCAAAATCGAGGACGCCTTCAAGCGCTGGGCGGATGAGGCGGACGCTTCCGGCAAACTCCACTATTACGAACTGATGAATCTGGCCAAACGGCAGGATGTGGAATCCGGAGAATTCCTGCTGGTGCGCAACTGGATCAAAGACCGCAAGCGGTTCATGCCGCTGGCCTACCAGATTTATGAACCGGACTGGCTCTCCACCCTCAGCATCCAGGCGCAGGATCCTAAACACTGGATTGACCACGGTGTGGAGTTCGATATTCAGACCGGTGCCGTTTACGCCTATCACCTTTACAATCCCAACACCCAGTACGGCGGCTACAATACATACGGCATCCCGACGCGGGTGCCGGTCGAGCAGGTGATTCACGGATATCAGGTCCTGCGCCCCATGCAGATGCGGGGCATTTCCCCTTTTGCCTCCGCTGTCATGGTGGCGCACGACCTGTCCGATTATATGGACGCCGAACTGGACGCCGCCAAACTGAGCGCCAAATACATGGCGTTCGTCAAGACCAGTGACGTCTTCGGTCGGCAGATGGGCGCCACTCTGGATGACAACGGCAACCGCATTGACACCCTCGAAAACGGCATCATCGAATACCTGCGGCCAGGCGAGGACATTCAGTTCGCCGTCAACAACCGCCCTGGCACCACGTTTCCGCCGTTCGTCCGCCTGGTGCTGTGCATGATCTCCGTCGCCACGGGGGTTCCGTATGAACTCCTGAGCGGCGACAACTCCGGTGTCAATTTCTCTACCTCCCGCGTGATCCGCACCGATTTCGCCACCACCCTGAAACCCATCATTGACCGCCATATCCGGCAGTTCTGCCAGCCCACGGCCTGGGCGTTTTTAGACGCCGCCGTGCTGACGGGCAAACTCGACCTGCCGGGCTACGCCAAAAACCCGTGGCCTTACCGGGAAATGGTCTGGCAGCCGCCGGGGATGCAGTCCGTGGATCCGCTTCGGGAGGCTAAGGCCAACATTGACGAGATGACCCTGGGTCTCCGGTCGCCGCAGGAAATCGCGCAGGCCAGAGGCCGGGACCTGGGAGAAATCTATTCCGAAATCGAAGCCGCTAAAAAAATGGCGGACGGCATGGGACTCGACTTTCTCACCAAACCCTCGACAGCGCTGGCCAACAGCCCCGCCGTCATCAACAACATGTCAGGGACAGGCTCATGACACACCGCATCAATTACCGTTCTTCCGCCCTTATTCCACGCCTTTCCGCCGATACCGGCGGCTCCGCGGCATCCGGAGCGCCCGCCACTCTGAACGAGGCGGCGCGCTCCGTGGAGGTCACGGCCGCCACAGAAGTGCCGGCGTCCGTGTTCGACTGGGATTTGGGCGTCGTCAGTGAAATCCTGCTGATGGACGGCGTGGAACTGCCCGCCTCCGGGCAGGTGCCGCTTTTGGACAGCCATGACCGCAGCGAGGTCAAATGCGTACTGGGGTCATTCCGCGGGATTGCCGTGCGGCAGGGCGTATCCGGGCCGGAATTGACGGGGACGGTGTTCGTCTCCTCGGACGACTCCGGCCTGTGGGACAAAATCAAAGAGGGACATTTAACCGATTTTTCGGTCGGCTATCGGCAAATCAGCAGCGAATGGGTGCCGGACGGAGAGACACATACGATCCGTGGGCGCAGCTTTCAGGGCCCGGTGCTGGTGACTGACCGCTGGAGGCTGCGGGAATTGTCCGCGGTCGCCATAGGCGCGGACGAAATGGCGAAGGCCAGAGCGGACGCCGCCATACCCCCTAACGATCAAGCAAAGGAAATTCATATGACAGACATCAGCACTACAGGCACCCCTCCGGAACCGGCGCCCCCTACGGATACGCAGCGCGGAGCCGTTTCACCCACTTCACCCGTTACCGCGCCCGCCCCGGCTGCGGTTGCCGGAACCGCTGCCACAGCGACGGCGACGGCCACCGACGATCCGGACGTCCAGCGCATGATTGCAGACGCCATCCGCCGAGACCGGGAGCGCACCGCTGAAATCACCGGCATGTGCGAGATTTTCCGGTGCGAAGAACTCGCCAAGGGGTTTCTGACCAGTGACATCTCTCTGGACGGCGTTCGTAAAGCAATTTTCGATCATGTTGCCCAGCGGGAAGCGCCGCAGGTCGGGTATGCGCCGGCGCGCTGCATTGAGGACAGCCGGGACAAATTCCGCAGCGCGGCCCAGGACAGTCTGATCCTGCGGGCGGGAATGAAGCTGGAAACTGTTTCCGTCGGTGCGGATGAACTCCGCGGCATGACACTGCGGGAACTGGCCAAGGAATGTCTGCGGACATCCGGTCAGCGCACTCATGGCGATGTGCGTGAGATCGTACAGCGTGCGCTGGCATCCACAGACCTGCCACTGATTATGGCCAATGTGGCCAACAAGAGCCTGTTCGATGGGTTCACGACCGCCAATGAGACCTGGCAGGAATGGTGCGGCACCGGCAGCGTCAACGATTTCAAGACGCATTCCAGCATGAGGATTTCAGAATCCGATGACCTGGAGCAGCTCGCGGAATCCGAGGAATATAAATACGGTCAGCGCCTCGACAGCATGGAACAATACACCATCGCCACGTATGGCAAAATGTTCGCTGTCAGCCGTCAGGCGATTATCAATGACGACCTGGGCGCTCTGACCCGTATTCCGGCCGCTCACGGCGAAGCGTGCGCGCGAAAAATCGGCGATGTGGCCTACGCCGTTCTGACCGCCAATAGTGCGATGGGAGACGGCGTTGCGCTGTTCGACGCGACCAACCACGGCAATCAGTCCGCAGCCGGAGCGCCGCCCTCCATTGATACGATCACGGCGGCGGTACTGGCGATGGGCACACAGAAAGACCTGATGAAAAAGCGGCGGCTCAATATCCGGCCTGTGTTTTTCATCGCACCCAAAGCGCTGGAGGGGGCGTCTGAAATCCTCTTCCGGTCGGCCAATTACGCCAGCCCGGCCGTCGCCGGAACGGTGGATAACTCCTACGCCACCACACGGATCAACCCCTATGCGGGCACATATTTCACCCGTGTTTATGACCCGCGGCTGGATGATGTGGACAACAAGACCTGGTACATCGCCACATTCCGAGGCAAGACGGTCATCCTCTATTTCCTGAACGGCCAGCAGACGCCCTACATGGAAACGCAGCAGGGATGGGAAGTAGATGGCCTCGAATACAAGGTGCGCATTGACGTAGGCGCCAAAGCGATGGACTGGCGCGGTCTGTACAAAAACGCCGGACACTAATCATCCATTGAGGGTGACAATTTGTCACCCTCAGTTTTAATAGAAAGGACAAACCATGCAGCGATCAGGATTAGATAATGACGTAGATGTGGCGTACTTCCAGTACGATTTTTCCAAACAGGGAGGCGCTGTCGGGGATATCCTCGTCGGCGGAGACAGCATTCCTCAAAATGCGGTTATCCGGCGGGGGATGATTGATGTGCAGACGGCGGCGACATCCGGCGGCCTGGCCACCATCGCCGTTTCCGCCGTGAACGCCGCCGATGTGCTGGGAGCCACCGCGGTGGCCTCGTTCTCGCTCAATGCCATGCTGGATGTGGTGCCGGTGAATACCGCCGCAACCTCCATCCGCGCGGCGTCGGCGGATATCAAGCAGATCAAAATTACGGTCGCGGTGGCGGCGCTGACGGCAGGTGTCTTCACCGTAGCCCTGGAATACCTGCGACCCCGGTAACCATAGCCCCGCCGGATGGCGTCCATAAAGGATTTACAAGGGCGACTTCCTGAGAGGCTCTCTGGCGGGTTTTTTCTGGTCGGCCTATAGGATGATATGGGGACACAGTTCGACGATATTGCCAACAAAGCGCTTTCGGTGCTGTTCAGCCCGACGATAGCGTCCAGCGTCACGTATAACCGGAAACTGATTCCGGCGCATATCCGCTATCTGGCGGACCCGGACGAGCGTCACGCCACAGCATCGAGGGCGTCTGCAGAACTGGATGTCCGCGCGTCGGATGTCTCATCGCCCAAGCCATATGACTCGGTAGTCATAGGAGGTGAGACATGGACGGTGGTGTCGGTGATTGATGGCTCCGGTTACGACTGGACGCTGGCCATCGAGACCGATGTGCGCAAATCCGGGAAGGGACGCTGATGCTGGAACTGGATATCCGCGTTGATCCGCGCGGCGAAGTCAATATCGAAAATCTGGAAGCATTTTTCGATACCTTTCCGGGCACTGCACAGCGGGCGCTGGCCTCAGCCATGAAATCCGAAGGATACCGGCTGTCGCAGATCATCAAAATAGCGGCGAAAGCGCTGGAGCCGAAATTGAATCCCCATACCGGGATTCTGGCGCAGGCCAGAAACGCGCAGCGTATCGTGAAAAATTATCGCATGCGCTGGCGGGGACGCAAGGGATCTAAAACACGATATCGAGCATATTGGAACAGCCGGACATCCAGCCGGTTGCAGCCGATTTCCCGGATGGCCAATGCCATCGGGTACAATTTTGATGATGTCACAGGCACACTGGATGTCACGTTTCAGAAAGGGCTGTTCGGGGGCTCGCAGGGCAGTCGGATGCGATACCTGATGCACAAGCAGGCAGAGGGAGGCTCGACCGTCATTACGCCCCGGATGCGGCGGTTTCTATTCGCCATGGGGTTTCCGGTCAGCAAAGGTCTGCAATCGCTGATTATGCCGCAGCGCCCCTTGTTTCAGCCGGTGTTCGACGCCCAGAAAAGCATCATCGTGGATATGATTAAACAGAAATTCAACGCCAATATTCAAAGGTACCTGCCATGATATCTGAAATGACCACATCGTCAACTGTCATGACCACCGTCCGGGACATTCTGTCCGCGGACGCGGATATCGCAGCCTGGTGCCTGCAGAAATATTTTGACGGTCCGTATGTGTGGCTGGGCCTGGATGAGCGAAGCCTTCCGGATAACACCCAATACCCGATGATAGCGATTCTGTCCGTAACGCAGAGCCGGTCGTCCGATGCGCATCAGATCAAATGGGATATCGAAATCAACGCGGTGATCCATAACGACAACATCACCGTATCGGGCAGGCAGTCCACCTGCGACGGGCTGCTCGATATCGAGGCGTTGAGAGAGTTGATCGAAAACGCCCTGTACAAATCCAGATTCGCCACCATCACCTCGGACGGAATTTCCATGACCATCTCGGATTTTCCCCTGTTCGAGAGTATCACGAAAATCGTTATTTCCGTTCCGGCCAGTTTCCGGAGCGGTATGAGCAAACGCATCTAACCTCTACAGCAGGAGATTGACATTATGGCACTTGCAGCAAACCCCAGCAATTATCTATTCGGCAAAGGCCGCATCTATTTCAAGCCCCCCGGTGGCACGGCATATCTCGACCTCGGCAACGTGCCCAAATTCGAGATCACGCCGGCGGTGACCAAAGTCGAGCATTATACCAGCCGGTACGGCCAGAAGATCAAAGACCTGGACATCATCACCGAGAAAAAAGTGACGGCGGTGATTGATCTGGAGGAATTCAGCATAGACAACCTGAATCTGGCGTTTCTGGGCGATACGGTCGTTTCGTCGGCTCAGGCAGCCGGTTCCATCTCCGCTCAGTCGGCGACGATGGTCAAGGGTCAGTTTGTGGAGCTGGGCAAATACAATGTTTTCAGCACCAAAATCACCTACACCGGGAAGACCGGAACCGGGTTTGCCATCGGCGAAACTGTGACCGGGGGCACCAGTACGGCAACGGGCAAAGTGGCATGGGTTACCTCGTCGTATATCGAGGTGATCAATACCTCTAAAACATTTGCGGTTGGCGAGACCATCACCGGGGGCACCTCCACCACCACGGCGAAGGTATCGGCGGCGGACACTGTGGAGGATGTGGTGGTGACGAACGCCGCATCATCGCCGACCACCCGCTATGTACTGGGCGTGGATTACGATGTGGATGACGTTTCCGGCATGGTGCGGGCGCTGACGTCCACCATCACCACCGGGTATATCTCCTGTGATTATGGCGCCGCCGCTCTGGACAGTGTGAGAGCTCTGGCCCACAGCACCTGTATCGGGCAGCTCCGGTTTGTGGGCGATCCGGATCAGGGGCCGCATCTCATGATTGATGGATGGAAGGTCAACATCACGGTATCCGGAGCGGTAGGCTTTATCTCGGACGCTGTGGCGCAGATTCCGCTGGCATGTGATTTTCTGGCAGACATGCAGAACCATCCTTCGAACCCCTTTTTCCAGGTAACGATGGTGAGCCGATAAGGAGGCTCCGTGAGAAAATTCAAAACGATTTGCATTGACGACCGGGAGATCACGGTCAAAGAGCTGCGGGTGAAGGACATCAAGCAGTTGTTCAACGATAACGCCGGGACGCTGATGGATCACCTGCCGCTGGTGACGACGCTGACAGCCGCGGAGATCGAGGACATGGCGCCCAGTGAAATCGCTCAGGTTTGGGAGGCTGTGCAGGAGGTGAACGCCGATTTTTTGGCGCTCATGAAGAAGAGCGGCATCATGGAGGTCATCGAAAAGACGGCGATGCAGGCATTGATTTCGCCATCTGCACCCTCATAGAAGCTGGCCATATCCATGTGTGGGACTATGGATATGGTTTTTTTCTGGCAGCACTTCATCACCATCAGACACTTCACAAAAACCGCATCAAAGACCAGGCGTTCGCCGTCCGTGTCGGCAATGCCGAAACCGCCGCATGGCAGGAATTTTTAAGGAATTAGCACATGGCCGCAGGCTCTACCAGCACCATTGATATCGTTCTCAACGCCTATGACAGAGGGCTTCGGGCAGGATTGTCCGCGGCGCGGGGAGAACTGGGGGCATTCCGGTCGTCCATATCGTCTCTGGAGTCGTCCGTCAACTCATTAAAAGGGGCGATGGTGGGGCTGGCCGGCGCGTTTGCGCTCTACAAAGCGGCAGATTTTATCAAGGATTCAGCATTGCTGGCCGCTCGGTATGAGACGCTGGGCGTGGTGATGAACAATGTCGGGAAACAGGCCGGATATTCCCAGCAGCAGATGGCCTGGTTCGATCAGGAGCTCCAGAAAAACGGCATCGGAATGAATGAGAGCCGGGTATCTCTGGCGCGCATGGCGCAGTCTCATCTGGAGCTGTCCAAAGCCGTGCAGCTTGGGCGCATCGCTCAGGACGCAGCTACCATTGCGGGGATCAATTCATCCCAGGCGTTCGAGGCGTTGATACATGGCATCCAATCCGCCCAAGTCGAGGTGCTGCGCAACATCGGCATCAACGTTAATTTCGAGACCAGTTATAAAAAGGCCGCCGCCGCTGTGGGGAAAACCACGGCCGATTTGTCGGAAAACGAGAAAATGTTGATCCGTCAAAACGCCGTTCTCGAAGCTGGGACCCGGATACATGGGACATATGAAGCGGCGATGGAAACTGCCGGGAAGCAGTTGACATCGCTGACCCGCTATTATGACACATTCCGTATTCAATTAGGAGAGGCGCTGGGGCCTGCTACGACCATATTGGTCAAGGGGGCGACCGAGGCCCTCAAGGAGATGGCGCATGAACTGACACGCGAGGACGTCCGCGCCTCCATTGAGGAGTTGGCGACGCAATTGGCCAACGCCGCCCGTGCCGCGTCAGAGAAGCTGCCATCTGCGATTGCCCAGGTTGCTTCGGCGTTGAAAGCCATTAAAAGTATTTTTGATTCCCTGCCCCCTGAAATTGTGGGCGCCGCAGGCATGGGTATTGTCGGGACGTTTCTCTTTGGCAGGAAAGCGGGAATGATTCTGGCGCTGTTTGATTATACACAAGCCAAGCTCAATCAGTTCAAAGCCGCGAACCCGGAGATTTTTCCGGAAAACGCCCAGAAACCCATCGTCTATCGCGCCAAAATCCCCGTTGAAAAACCCGCCAGCCTGGAGCCGTCTCCGATCCCTGGTGCGGCAGCGGCTGCGACACCAACAGCCAAAGACAACAGCGCCGCCGTGGCGCGTCTCCAGGGCGAACTTGATCGCATGAAGGCCGCTAATCAGACGATGCTGGCGCAACTTCAGGACAGTTACAAAGCCGGGGCGATTTCTTTAGAGGAATATTTCCAGACGCGCCGTGATATTCTGAATCAGGAGTACGCCAAAGAAGCGGACGTTCTGCGCCGCATCGGAGACCTTGAAGGGAAGCCGGAAGCTCAGGAGCGGCGAAAAACACAACTCTATCAACTGGAGCAGAAACACCAGCAGGAGTTGCTCAAACTCAAGCAGGAATATGCCAAAGACGCTGCCGACATGGCGGACGCCCAGGCGAAGAGTGATATCGCCCGTAATAAGGCGGCCTCCGAAACCGAGCTGGCCCAACTCAAAATTGCCCATGACAGCGACCAGATGTCCACAGCCGAGTATATCGCCAAGCGTAAATCCATGCTGGAGAACGCCTTTGCGCTGGAAACCGCGTCTATCCAAAAAGAAATCGAAGCCGAAAACGAAATCCGGAAACGGATATCTCTGGAAGACAAGCTGTTCGAGACGCAGGAAAAACACACGCGCGACGTGCTGGCCATCAACCAGGAACTGATTGACGACCAGAAGAAAACAGCGCTCGAAAAATCCCAGGCCATGCAGAATATCTATCAGTCGCTGGGGACATCCTCCGAGGGCTATTTCCCCTCGCAGATCGGCATTCTGAATGAGCAATATGAGCGATACAAAAAGCTCAAAATAGATCAAAACGTTCTCGACCAGTGGTACGCCAATGAATACAAAAAAATCTATAAGCAGCAGGTTCTGGCTTCAGATGATTTTTTTGCAGGCGTCAAGCAGGGCTATCAAGACATGATTGATAACCAGGCCAAATTGGGGCAACTGGGATATACACTGTTCGATGACACCCTGAGCGCCGCAAAATCCACGCTGTCCTCGTTTTTCGATGACGCCTGGAACGGAAAGCTCAAGAGCGCCTATAGTTATTTCCATTCGTTCGCGCAGAGCATCCTCAAGGCATGGGCGGACATGCTGGCCCAGATGATCGCCAAATGGGCGATGACACAGGCGATGAGTGGATTTTCGTCGTTGTTCGGCGGTCTGTTTGGCTCAGCACTTGGTGGCGGTGCAGCGGCGGGAGCAACAGCCGCCGGAAGTGGTGTTATCAATGCCTCTGGTGTGGCGTTTGGGTTTGCCGATGGGGGTATCATACCGGGCATATCGCCGCATTCGATGGCGGACAACATCCCCATCATGGCCACCGCCGGGGAGTGGATGCAGCCCGTGGCCTCGGTTCAGTATTACGGAGCACAGGTGATGGAGGCACTCAGGCAGCGGATCATCCCGCGGGAATTGTTTGCCGGGTTGAGATTGCCGTCATATCGGCCTGCGTTTTCGTATGCGCTGGCCGCAGGCGGTGCGGTGCCTGCTTCCGCCAGTGCTGGTGCGTCGGGATTGACGGTCATCAACGTCACCGACCCCCGCGACATTGATCGGTATTTATCCAGCGCTGACGGGCAGAACGCCATCCTGAATGTTCTGAGCAGCCGGGCGCCGGCGGTTAAACGGGTGCTGCAATGAGTACGCCGGTTGACGCCTATATGGCATTGGCACCGGACTGGAACGGCGGCCTTTCGGTCAAGCGCGCCTGGCGGACGGGGATACAGACGGCGCTGAACGCCTCCGAAATCCGGTCCGCCCTCTATACCTGGCCACGCCGAACGATCATCATGGATATCTGTACCGACACAGCATCCAATTCCGCATGGCTGCGGGGACTGATATTCAAATATCTGCCCCGTGTATGGGGCATCCCATTCTGGCAGGATGGGTCGGTACTGACGCAGGCGGCAGCCTATGGTGCCACGGTGTTATCTGTGGATGATACCAGCGGGCGTCAATATGAGGTGGGCGCCTATGCGATTCTGTGGTCAGACGTTCACACGATAGAGGTGGTGCAGATCACGGCCATCACCTCCGGAGTCCTCACCCTGTATGCCGGGCTGGGGTCGGCATGGCCCACAGGCACCCAGGTATTTCCGGTGCTGAAAAGCCGGATATCCGCCACACAGAAAATGACGCCACTGACATCGGGCGCGGGGCTTAGACTCAAAGTCGAGGCAGCCGAGGAATATGATGACAGTTACACGAGATATACGCCATCGGCGACGTCCGTTTATCCGGCCTATCTCAATTATCCGGTGTTCGGCTTCCCTCCGGACTGGAATCAGGCATCCGATATCACGACGGCTCACAATTATGATCAGCTCAAATACCTGGGGAAATCCTACTGGCTGACCAATACCACAGAATCTCTGCACACATTTTCCACAGTGTTCCTGGCGACATCCCGGACGCTGGCGCAGCAGATCACCGACTTTTTTGACTTGCGACAGGGCCGCTTTGCGCCGTTCTGGTTTCCGAGCTGGCAGGAGGATATTCACCTCTCCGGCGCTCAGCTTGCGACCGACACCGTGCTGAACGTTTCGGACAGCGTATTCAATGCGTTCTGGTCGGGAACGGCGTCTGGCCGCTATATCATGATCCGGTGGCCGGATGACACCTATGTATTGCGCAAGGTCACCTCGACATCTCTGTCGAGCATCACGATTGACAGCGCTTTGGGGAAGGCGATTTCCGCTGATATCGCGCCGTGGATGCTGATATCGGTGCTGCATTTCTGCCGCTTCGATCAGGATGAAATCGAGGTGCGCTACATGACGACCGAACTGGCCAACATCACCCTGACCCTCCGCACCCTGCCATCGGAGACACCCGTATGACGGTATCCGCCACTTATATCACCAAAGAGACCGCTACGCAGCGCAAACCATGCGAACTGTATCGGATATGGGCTGGAAGTACCTACTGGTATTATACCAACGGGGACGTTGCCGTGGTGTTTAACAGCAACACCTATCAACCCGCCACGATCAGCCGGGGGACGATGCAGTTTAATGCCGCGCTGGATGTCTCAACGCTGAAAATCCAGTTCGCCGCGGTGGATGCGGCGTTGACCTCGTATGTGGCGCAGAACCCCGTGGCGATTGTGTGGATGGAGATATCCCGCGTCTTTCGCGATCAATCTCCGATGGAAAACAGCGTAATTTTCATCGGGCAGATAAAGACGGTGTCGTTCAAGGGGACGACCGCCGAGGTGACGTGTGTGGGGTTCGAGCATTTCTTGAAGATGAATGTTCCGACCTGGCGCTTTCAGACTGCCTGTAATCACAAACTGTTTGACGCTGGATGTGGCCTGACGGCGGCGACGTACAAATTGACGACCAAGGTGACGGTGGACACCACTCAAACCATTTTGACATCGGCGGATTTCGCCCTCCAGACCGCGGGCTATTATACCAATGGATGGCTGCAATATGGCGGGGAGTATCGGCATATTGTGGCGCATTCCGGCTCCACAATAACACTGAAATACCGCATGGCATCTCTACCCACATCCGGCGCGTCCGTGGACACCTATCCGGGGTGCGACGGCTACATTACGACCTGCACGTCACGATTCGCCAACATTGATCATTTTCTGGGGTTTCCGTTTATCCCCATGCAGAATCCGGCGCTGAGGACATGATATGACACCGGTCTTTGAATCTACAGATATGCAGGACAAATTAAGAAGGACGCTGACGTCCTGGCTGGGGACGCCCTATCGGCACCGCGCCGGCGTCAAGGGCATGGGATGCGACTGCATCCATTTCGTCGCCCGTGTGATGGAGGAACTGGGGCTGTTGACCTGGCGCGATGATATCATGCCGGATTATCCGAGGGACTGGCACATTCACAATACGCGGGAACTGCTGTCCGAGAGCATCGAAAAGGAATTCACGGTCAAGCAGCAGCCTCCGGGATGCTTCGCCAATGGCGACATTCTGCTGTTTCATTTTGGGAAAGCGGCCTCTCATGCGGGGATTTTCTGCGATGATACCATCTGGCAGGCGATGGACCGCATCGGGGTGATTGCCATGACCGTGCAGGACCGCATCATGATGCGGCAGCTCCGCTATGTCTATCGGGTGATGCGATGAGTCTGGGCGGCGGTATCGGCGCCGTTCTGGGCGGTGCGATAGGGTTTTTCATCGGCGGACCGGCGGGTATTTTCTATGGCGCTGCTATCGGCATGTCCGTAGGGATGATGATTGATCCGCTCAAGCCGGAATCCGCCAACACACAGGACCCGGTTAAATTCGAGGTCACTTCCAACGAGATCGGCAAAACCATTCCGGACGCTCTGGGCACGGTGAAGTTGACCGGGTTGTTCATGTTTTACGGCAACGAACATGCGGACGCACAATATCAGAGCGCGGGCGGCAAGGGCAGCGGCTCATCTCAGCAACTGACGGGCTACAAATATTATATGTCGTTCGCCGAGGGGCTGTGCAAAGGGCCGGTGGATACGCTCTACACCATCTATCGGGACAATGATGTGGTGGTATGGCATGGCGTGCTGAACCGCCCTGCCACCGGAGGCCACGCCACCCTCAGCATCGCGGATTACGGATCCATTGATTTTTATTTCGGCACGGACGACCAGGCCGCCAACAGCACTGCCGCGGGGATTGTGGGCAGCGTTTATAACACGCCCTTCAAGGGTTTGTGCTGGGCGTTCTTCAACGATTACTACATCGGCGATTACAACCGCTGCCCCACATTCTCGTTTGTGCTGCGCCGGACGCCGGGGCAGAGTTTTTCGGCCTCTCAGGTGATTGACAAATTCGATTACAACCCGGCCCATGCCATCTGGTATGTGCTGTCCGGTATGACGGGGCTTCCGGCTTCCTGGCTGTCGTCCGCCGATTTTGCCGCCGCCGCCGCCACATTGCTGAACGAATCCCGCGGGGTGAGTATCCTCATGGACAATCAGCAATCCGCCCTGAGCTGGGTATCGAACATCAACAACCACATCAATGGTGTGGTGCGGTATCAGAACGACGGGGCATTTCATCCCAAACTGCTGCGGGCGGATTACACCGCCACCAGCCTCCCGGAAATCACCGAGAGTATCTACACGGATGAGCCATCTTTTGTGCGAAAATCCTGGATTGATACGCAGAATGAAATTGTCGCCCAGTATTCGAAGATCACCGGCAGGGAACCGGGCGTGGGGGCGGGGAATCTGTATGGGATCGGTGTTCCCGTATCCGATATCACCGTGGTGAAAGGGACGGCGGTAGGGAATATCGTCCGTATCGGCTCCGATGGGGACTGGGTGTGGGCGGACGCCGTAAACGGTTATTACGAATCACATATCATGGCCATCAAATCGGATGGCACCCTGTGGGCAGGCGGCCAAAATAACGTCGGGCAATTGGGGCTGGGCGACACCACAGACCGCAGCACCATGACGCAGGTTGGGTCTGACGCGGATTGGGTGAAATGCTATTGCCCAGGGTGGCGGTCATTTGCGATCAAAGCAGACGGGACGCTATACGCCACGGGCAGTAACGCCTATGGCAACCTGGGTTTGGGAAATACGACCAATGTGAGCAGCTTTACGAAAGTGCCGATTGCATCCGGCTGGCAGAAATTGTGCGGTTCATCGGAAAACTGGGCGTATCGCACCTATGCGATGGCATCGGATGGTTCGATATGGGTAAGCGGGGTGGAATCTCAGACTTTTATTCCGGTCACAGCGGCCTCTGGTTTTGTAGCGGTGGATTTATCGTTCAGCACCGAGGACAGTTGGGGGTTTGTCACCGACCAGGGACGGTTGTTTATCAATATGACCGAAATTTTGTCCGGTCAGAAATTCGCTAAAATATCCGGCGGCGATCGCCACTGGCACGCTATCAAACAGGATGGGACTTTATGGAGCATCAGCATGGGGCTGACGACCATCACTCAGGTGGGAACGGCGACAAACTGGACGGAGACGTCGGATTGTTTGAATGACCTGGGGGGATTATCGGCGGGGCAGACCGGCTCTGCATACCTCAAGAACACCGCCAATGCTCTGTACCGCGTAGATATGTACGGCAACCTGACCCTGCTGGACGGCACCATGTCTTGGTCGCTGATCGCCGGCCCGAAATCTGTCGGACTCACTCCTTTTGTAGGCATCGCCAAATGACCATCAACATCATAGATTCCACATGCGTGCCGATGGCGCGAGATATCGGCAATCAGGCCATTCAGGGCATGGTGGTCTCCAACACACTGTCGGTAAAGCTGTTCACCACCAACACCAACGCAGCATGGGCGGCGCAGGAAACACTGCGGAAAGCATCGTACCCACTGGCTTCCGTATCATTTCCGGCGAATCGGTCGGTGTTCCAGCTTCAGGTGGGGGACGTTTTTCTGTTCTCCTGCGCCAAACACGGGATATCGAAAATGGTGTGCCGGGTGGTGGGCATTTCCGAAGAGGGTCCGGAATCCGAGATCATCACGGTATCCGCCGAAGAGGATGTATTTTCTATTTCCTCGTCTGTCACCACATTTCCGACACCGACGCCACTGCCCACGCCCATTACGGATTATACGGTGCATCCATTCAAACATCAGCGCGTGATCGAAATGCCGCAGAAATTGTCCGGTGAGGGAAACATCTGGGTGATGCCCCTGGCGGGGCGGGAATCGCTTCAGGATATCGGATTTTACGTGTATGTGAGCACGGACGGGGGCAGTTCATACAGTTTGCTGGGCAGCTCCGGGAACATCAATCCATTCGGATATCTGACTGCCGCCTATGCCGCATCGTCATCGTCTCCGGACGCCACCGGATTTAAGGCGACATTTTACAACAGCGATGTCTCCAAACTGGAATCCACCACCGCGACGGCGGCGCAATCCGGCACCAAAAATATCGGATTGATCGAAAACGAAATCATCACCTACCAGAATATCACGCCGGTATCCGGGAAGACGTACAGTCTGACCAACATTTACCGGGCATGGTGGGGAACGACCAATGCCGCACACGCTTCGGGTGTTGATTTCTGCGGCGTCGTGAACGCTACACCTCTAAAAAGCTCGTTGTTCAAGATCGGAGCAGACCTCTATTTCAAACTCGTTCCGTTCAATGTGCAGAAAACCGGCGACTTGGCGTCCGCAACGCCGATTCATCTGGTGCTGGGGAGTGCGTATGGCGGGCCGTTGACACCTTCCAATTTTGCAGCCAATGGCAGTGTATCGGCGGCGCGTTATACGGCGGATATCATTCTGACCTGGAATCCGCGTATCCGCGGCGCCGGCGCCGGTGTGGGCGCTGCGGGGGCTGCGCTTTCGGCATCCGCTACCGGGTTCGAGGGGACATTTACCGTGACAGTTACGGCAGGCGGTGTCGTAAAGCGCACCACCACGGGGATTGCCGCCGCAACCTGGACCTATACGCAGGCCATGAATCTGGCGGACAATACGAGTCTTCCGGCGAGCGTGACATTTTCCATCGTGAATGTGGTGGTGACCAATGGCGTAAGCGCCTCTTCCGCCGCGGCCACCGTGACCTGTTATCTGGGATGATGATATGACCACCCAAAAATATGACCTGGGGAATATCGAACACAACACCGAGGGGTGGGACAGCGTTCTCAACGACAACGTCGCGAAATTGGACGCTGACATTCATGATCGGATATTGGCGGATTCAGGAGCGGCGATATCCAGATATTCAGCGGTGTATCTCAAGACGGATGGCCAGTATTATGCGGCGATGGCGGATGGTGTTCAGCAGCCCTGCGCGGGTCTGGCGGTAGAGGGATGCAGCGCCGCCGGGATGACCTTCCGGATTCAGCGATGCGGCGTGGTCACCAATTCAGCCTGGTCGTGGGCGTCAGCCGGTCTCAGGCTGTATCTGAGTGATGTGACGGCAGGCCAGTTGACCCCCACCAAACCCTCCAGGAATCCGCAGGTGGTTGCCATCACGCTGTCCGCCACATCCGTTTTTGTATGGGTGTCCATCGCCGATGATATGGCGGATGGGACTGTAACCATTGCGGCGACAGAGGCCATTGCTGCAAACGCATTCATCAATATCTACAATAACGCAGGGGTTCCCGCCATTCGCAATGCGAAGGCGGGAGCGCCGGGATATGAAGCGCATGGCTTTATTTTATCCGCAGTGGCGGCGGGAGCTTCGACAGCGGTTTCGTTGGGGGGGATAAATCCCGTGAGGACAATGCTCACGCCTGGGATGACATGGCTGTCCACCACAGCGGGAGTTGCGGCCAATACGCCGCCGTCAGGTGACTGGAATGTTGTCCAGCCGCTGGGAGTTTATACGCCATCCGGTATCAACTTCCGGTTTTTGCCTCCGGTATATCGCGCTCAAGCGACCTCTCCGATTACAAAGCCGATGTATCTTCACCCCAGCGGGAATCTCGCTGAGGTGGATGCGTCTATTCTCATGTATATCCCGCAATTGGTGGGTGATGTTCTGGCGCTGGCGCTTCCGGCGATCACCACCGGTTTCGCGGGGACGGTATCCAGCAATGGGACGGCGATCACGTTTTCGAGCAGTGTGGATGCGGCGTTATGTCATCCGGGGGCTATGTTGGTCTCGTCCGGGCAGACGATCTATATTGTCGGCATATCCGGGACATCGGCGACCGCATTGGCCGCTCCGGGTACGGCGCTGATGGCTGCTGCGATCACCTCAATCCAGAATCCTATTCTGGCTGCTATGGATACATCCGGAAATCTGAAAATGGCGATTTTCGCCGATGGTATCCCTTATTTTGCCAATCCATCCGCCTATCGCACAGCGCTGGGATTAACGGGAATGATGGGCGCCGGGACATACACCCTCACCGACGGCGCCACAATCGCCATTGACTGGAATAATGGTGCGACGCAGACGGTGACACTGGGCGCTACAGGCCGACTAGTGACGATGGCGAACCCGGTTGCAGGGCAGGTGTATCGGCTGATTATTGTGCAGGACGCGACCGGCAGCCGTACCATCACGACATGGCCTACCATAAAATGGGCGGGAGGCGCAGCGCCAACGCTGACCACTACGGCGGGGAAAACGGATATTATAACACTGCTGTATTCCGGCGGCGCATATTACGCTGACTGCAATAAGAATTTTTAAGGAGTTTTGATGGCCACATACAGTCACAATCCCAACTGCCTGACGCCATTGATGACGTCAAATACGACACCTGCGCCGGTTACGGTTAATATTTCTGGCGGGTCGGTATTTGGCCAGCCATATTACCTGTTTAATCAATCTGTTGACCCTAATTTACGAGCCGGTGTAAGCGCAAAAAGCATGGTTGTCACTGTTAACTCAGGTTTGAACATAAATAATGGCAATGGCTGGCTGGTATCAGAATATACAATCAGTTCATATTCTGTAAATATTTTAGAATACCCCAAAAACTGGACATTAGAGGGCAGTAATGACGGAGGTATCAATTGGGTGGTAGTTGACTCCCAAACAAATCAGATTAACTGGAACGATGCCGAGATGCGGTCATACACAGTGGCCACACCAGGTGTTTATTTATTATATCGCCTCAATATTACAGCGAATAATGGGTCTAATTATACGGTATTCAACGAACTGGAACTGATTGGGGGTATCGCACAATTCCCATTTTTGCCCTTTTCAGACAATTGCTTGACCCCGGTAATGACGGCGAACAATGCCCCCGCCCCGGTGGTTGTTAGCGCTTCTGCATATAATTTGGGCCAGCTATATTACCTGTTTAATCATGATTTGAATTACACCATGCGCTTTGGGATAAATAATACCTCTGGGTGGATTGTAATATATTCCGGTCTCCCACTGTTCGCCAGTTATGGCTGGCGCGTTACCAGTTATGCCCTTTACACATTCTCAACCAATATTCTTGATAGCCCTAAAAACTGGACATTAGAGGGCAGTAATGACGGAGGTTTCACTTGGGTGGTAGTTGACTCCCAAACAAATCAAATCAACTGGAGCGCTTTTGGCAAGCGGGTATTCAATGTGCAAACCCCTGGCAGCTATAAGTATTATCGCCTCAATATTACAGCGAATAATGGGTCTGCTTATATATCGTTCAATGAACTGGAGCTGATTGGAGATCACGCATACCCCCCATATCCATACGAACCGAACTGCCTGACGCCATTGATGACGTCAAATACGACACCTGCGCCGGTTACGGTTAATATTTCTGGCGGGTCATTATATGGCCAGCCATATTACCTGTTTAATCAATCTGTTGACCCTAATTTACGAGCCGGTGTAAACGCAAAAAGCATGGTTGTCACTGTTAACTCAGGTTTGAACATAAATAATGGAAATGGCTGGCTGGTATCAGAATATATAATTTGGTCATATTCTGTAAATATTTTAGATTACCCCAAAAACTGGACATTAGAGGGCAGTAATGACGGAGGTAGCAATTGGGTGGTAGTTGACTCCCAAACAAATCAGATTAACTGGAGCGATGCCGAGATGCGGTCATACACAGTGGCCACACCAGGTGTTTATTTATTATATCGCCTCAATATTACAGCGAATAATGGGTCTAATTATACGGTATTTAACGAATTGAAGCTGCTTGGGAGTATATCTCCACTACTTGGAACAAAAACCGCAACCCTTTTCTTTTTACATGGATAAAACACAATGAGCGATTACCCAACACTTTCCATCGCGCCGTCAGAAATTGCCCGGACGCCAGTTGATAACAGCGTTACAACGCAGGCGGAATCCGGATATGTTATGGCCAGGCATCCGATATAAGTGCCCCATTTATTTGTTAGCCCCAACAATCAACCCTAAAAATATTTTGCGAGGTCATTGTGCCGGAAATCGAGAACAGACTGGAAAAAATTGAAGAGAAGATCGATATGATCGTGGAAACCATGGGGAGGATGGCGGTGCAGAAAGAGCAAATCAGCGCGATGCAAAATAATCTTGCGAATATGTCGCAGCGTATGGACAGATTCCGCGCGGATATCACAACGCTTCAGCTCTGGCAGGCGTCCTGCCCAAGAGTTTCACTTAACGAGGTGGACAAGGCCATGCAATCAAGTATCAGAGATATCTGGGTGGCGCTGCTCACTATCGGAGCCACACTGGTAACGGTGTTCATATGGCATATTTTCAGCACGAGCCCCAAATAGGGAGAACCCCCATGAAGGATTTTTTCACCAATGACAAATTAATGGCGATGCTGTGCGTAACGGCGATCTGTTGCGTTTCGATCTATTTGGATCCGCACGGCTCCAAAGATATCATCATGCCGATTATCACCGGCATTTTCGGGGTGGCGACAGGAGGGATGATTTCAAAATGAGCGGATTTTTGACGAATCTGGATATTCAGTTGATTGATGAGGATACCACCTGGCGTCTGGCATCGCCTCTGGTGTATCTCTGCGATCTACTGTCCTGCCGGATTACCGTTCCGGCGGGATTCAAAACCGATTTGGCCAGTGTGCCCAGGCTTCCCATGATTTACGCCATGTGGGGCGACAGGGTGCACCGAGAGGCGGTGCTGCACGATTATCTATATCGAGCCGGAGCATTTCCTTCGGTGACGTTTGAGATGGCGAATCAGATATTTTTCGAGGCCATGACCTCACGCGGCGTATCGGCCTGGATACGCTATCCGATGTACTGGGCGGTGTCGATGTTCGGCCGCCAATTTTTCAAGGAAAATCTATGAAAATTGGGTTTATTTTGTTGACGATGGTGGCGCTGGCTGGATGTTCCGGGGCGCCGGTCACACTGAATACGGATACCACGCAAGTGGCGGTCACCACGGCGGCCCGGGCGCTGGGCTATAAAATTGCAGCGTTGGATCCCAAACTTATCCCGGCGGCAAAAATTTACTGTCAGTCTCTGGAGTCCGGAAACATTACACAGGCGCTGGGTGACGGCCTGCGGGCGTATCTCACCGAACGGTTCAAAGACCCGCTGCTGGCGGCCTCTGTGAGCGATGTTTTCAAGCTGGTAAAAATCAATAATGTCTATGATACCAGCCTCGTCAAAATCGCTGCTGCGGCGGCGCTGGAGGGTATCACGCTGTATGAGCAGGGACAGCGGCCTGCTGCAGCGGGTTCGGTTTCCGGAGGGATATCATGAGAACATCATTTGATGCGGCCTTCAAGATGGTCGTGGGCATCGAAGGAGCGCCAACATGCGATCCGGCGGATCCGGGCGGCTATACCAAATATGGAATCGCTCAGAAATACAACCCGGACGTTGATGTCCGGAATCTGACACTTTCCGGAGCAAAAGCGCTCTATCTGAAACGGTACTGGCTTCCGGCGGGATGTGACGATGCGCCGTTTCCGATGGATATCTGCCTGTTCGACGGTCAGGTCAATCCGCAGGATGACAAATCCCTGCCCGGTAGCGGGAATGGGGAACTCCTGGCGCAGCATCCGGAATGCTGGCAGGATTTTTTGTTGATGCGCGCGGAGCGGTATATGCGCTGCTCTAAGCCGAAATATGTGGATGGGCATATCGCCCGGATTGTGCGTCTGTATCAGGGTATCCGGGAGTTGCAGAGTAAAAAACGAGGCACCACATGATACCTCTCGAAAAAGGGCTTGCCTATTATTATGAGCAACAGCGGGAATTCGAGCACCGGGAGCTTCCCGTTGAAAAGCAGGTGGCCATTGCCTATGAAGCCGGGTTTTATGCTGGAAGGAATATGGTCAAAGAACAAGATGGACGCAAACGATACGATCTGATGTGGGTACCGGAGGAATAAAAAAATGGATGATTACTTGCTGCATTTCGTAAAAAATAACTGGATTACGCTGTATGTGCTGATTACGGCGCTGAAGGGTGTGGCGATCATGACGCCAAGTATCAAGGACGACAAGATCGTTTCTAAATGAGCGTTTTTGGGTGGAGGGTGTTGATATGAACTGCGTAGTATTCACGGGAGACATTACAGTGATTGAGGGCGGGACGTTTTACAAGCCATTGCAGTGGAGTATCGGTGACGCTGTTGCCTCGACGCCCGTTAACATCACCGGTTATTCCGCCCGAATGCAGATCAGGTCGAAAATCACGGATACCGCTGCGTTGCTGTCGCTTCCACTGGCGACATCGGCATTCGCTCCGGACGGGATATCCGGCATCTATCTGACGGATCCGCCAAATGGTAAGTTCTTGATTTACATCAGGGATAACGACACGCTTGGAATCTGTGCGATGCACAAGGATATCACTGGCGTTTATGACCTGTTTCTTACGTCCCCTGCTGGCGAGACTGTTTTTCGGTTGTCTGGCGTTGCCCATATATCTGCTGCTGTGACGAGGGCGTCCTGATGGGTCTGACATCTGATACTCTGACGACGCTGGTATCGAGCGTTGAGACGACACACGTGTTGACGTCTCCGGCAGATTTATCACCCATCCTGGTGTCGGCGCCGGACAGCAGTACTACTTGCACGTTGATTTCTTCTGTGGATGTTCCCCATTATTTGTCTTCGGATGGAGCTATCCAGACATTTACATTGACGGACACAATTTCCGGCCCGCAGGGGCCGCCTGGAAGTTCCAAGCCGATACTCACGTTTACTGCGGCTGTAGCTATTGGCGGGCAGCGCATTGTTGCAACGGATATAAATGGCAACATGGTATATGCAGATAATCTAATTGCGTATAAGACTATTGCAGGGATAACTACCGGAGCGGTTGTTGCTGGCAGTCTGGTATCAGTACTTACATTTGGAGAGATAACAGACCCGTCATTTAATTTTGATATGTCTAATACGAATATTTTTTTATCAGTAAATGGACTTTTCACGCAGGTAGTCCCCACATCGGGAGCTATTGTTAAAATAGGGCATGTTGTTAAACCAGATACTATTTTTTTAGACATAGAAGACTACATTGAGAGAGGTTAGATTATGGCTGGGAATGCGTATATTACATTGGTGAATGGGATTAAAACCCTTATTGCATCTATTCAATCAAGCGCAGGTGCTGCGGATGCTGGGAAGATTCCAGCTTTAAACGCAAGTGGCGTACTTGATTCAACTATCGTAAACAGCAAAGTAGTAAGTGCCGGAGCTGGCGATGCAGGTAAAATACCTGCTTTAGACAGTACTGGACGGGTAGATACCAGTGTTCTCCCGGTTGGGGTAGGTGCTGAAACTGTAAATGCTTTAGCTTCAGAGGCTTTAGCCGCTGGGGACTTTGTTAATATGTGGAATAACACTGGAGTTATTAACGCACGCAAAGCGGATGCTACAGTAGCTGGTAAAGAGGCTCATGGATTTGTTTTAAGTGCTGTAACGTTGGGGAATACAGCGATGGTATATACTGACGGGCAGAATACTCAGTGTGCCAGCCTTACTCTTGGGCCACAATTTCTCTCCACGACGGCTGGTAAATGTTCATCTACACCACCATCTGCTTCTGGAAATATAGTACAACTGGTTGGGGTTGCTGTAGCTACATCCGTTGTGAGCTTTAAGCGTAATGACTATGTGGTGTTGTCGTGACAGTAAAAAAGCCGTTGGTGCTATACAATGGGGTTAAACAGGAACTTGCCTCTGGAGATGTGCTCGTATCCAGTGGCCTGTTTGAAATTGATATATCTGGTGGACTACAGCCAAGAGATGTATCAAGCACAATTTTAACTGATGAGTATTATCAGCTTGATGCCAATGGAGATATTGAACCGATATGACAACTCGTAACATAGTGCCACGTGCTGATAACGAGGGAGGGATTGGTACTACCGCAAAGAAGTGGCAGAACATCAATGCTTATTTTGTAAATGGAGTAAGTATTTCCGGGACATCTGGGGTGCTGACTGTGAATGGTACTACTACAGTATCAGGAACTAATACAGGAGATCAGACAGGCGGGATGCCTGCTCTAACTCTTGGTACAGCTAATACCGCAGGTACATCAACAAATTTTATCCGTAGAGATGATACAATCTTGGTTTTTGATGCCACAAATCCTGCAACGCAGGCTTTTGGGGATACGGCTGTGGTTGGTACTGCAACTGTAGCGGCACGGCGAGACCATAAACATGCCATGCCAGCGAGCCCCATTGCAAGCTCAATTACAAACGGAGACACTACCCATGCCCCAGACGGCAATAGTGTATTTGCTGCGTTGGCATTAAAAGCCAATTTAGTTTCCCCAAGTTTTACGACACCAGCTTTAGGAACACCATCATCTGGAACACTGACCAACTGTACAGGACTACCACAAGCGGGAGTTGTCGGCTTAACAATAACTGATAGTCCGGTTTTTGCTACTGTTAAGCTGTCAAATCTGACTGACGGCTACGTCCCAAAGCACACATCTGATGCTGTTGGGTTGGAAAATAGCCCAATTTATACTGATGGTACTAATATCGGAATCTGGACTATGAGTCCGTTAGCAATGTTGCATGTTATTGGAAGTATACGTTCTAACGATGCTTCAAGCGGTTTGCATATAACACCTTCTGGTGGAGTAAATTACATTGAAAGTGCTGGAGCTGGCATGACTGGGTCGGCTGATTTAAGATTTACCAATATGAATGCAGCAAATACATGGATGACTATCGCAAGTACGGGCAACGTCGGCATCGGGACTACGAGTCCGGTTTCCAAGCTTGGTATTCTTGGCAACCTCTCCGTCGGTTCCTCCTACGCAGCCATAGCTGCACCAACTAACGGTGCTATATTTGAAGGTAATGTTGGAGTTGGTACAACTTCCCCAACCGCAGCACTTGATATTAACTCTGATATCCTCCGTCTCCGAACAGCAAAAACCCCTGCCAGTGCAACAGCAGCAGGAAATGCTGGAGATCATTGTTGGGATTCATCATATTTTTATATTTGCACGGCTACAAATACCTGGCGTCGTATAGCACATTCATCGTGGTAAAGGAGTTTTTAAATGGCAGATTACAAAGAATCAATAGTATCAGGTACATCGTGGCAGCGTACTAATCAAATTGTTATTGTAAATCCATTTGGTGGGACGCCAACAGTAATTTACAATGAGGAAACCGCCATCAATCTTGGTGGTGGCAAGGTTGTTACTACTCCTTGTGGAAATCTATCTGTCACATGCGCTGACATGACAGATGCAATTCCACTACTCGATCCAGTTACAGGATTGCCTGTTTCTACCAGTGCTGGAGCTACATCTATGACAATAGGGCAGATGATGGTAGGGATTTATTCACATTATATTTACTCAGCTAAAAAAAGAGATGCAGCAGTAGTTACTACACCATAAGGAAAATGAAGAGGTAATATGAAACTTAATATTGATTATGTATTTACAGATGAAAACGAAGTACCCATTCCAGATTACAATTTGGGCAAGGCGATTACCCAGGCATTACTGGCTACGTATTCATACGAAAAAGATATCACCGGAGAAGAAAAATATAAGCGGTATGAATTGGTGCAGAAAGTGAAATCTAATGGCGATTTTTCTATCGAAGAAATTGCAAAGCTGAAAAAATTAATTGGTATGGCTTTTACCCCACTGATTGTTGGGCAGGCTTGGGATGCACTTGAAAATATCGGTTCGCGCGGGCGGTCTGAGCCAGCGTAAGACGAAAGCGTAACACGAAGCGTTTTTAGGGGCTGGTGGGTTGTGAAGTTGCTTGCGGGTGCGAATTGGAATAATGGTTCGATTTGCAGTTCTCGATGTCGTAATGCGAATAACTATCGGTGGGATACGAATTCGAATATCAGTTCGCTTGATACATGAGATATGTACCAATAAATCAAAAAGGGGTTGTCGGTTTTTTCCGATAACCCCTTGATTTTAAATGGTGGGCGGTAGAGGGTTTGAACCTCCGACTTCTACCGTGTGAAGGTAGCACAAAAAATTTTTTAACATAAAAAACAAGTGTTTATATTGCGTATTTACCTTAGATATGTACCAAAATGTACCAATGTTCCGAGGTGAATCAGAATGATGAATATATAACAAAATCAATGAGGGGATAAAAGCAGCTTTTTCATATGCCCACCTTGGGCATATTATTGATTACGCCCTTTTTTGCTTCAGACGACACATGTTGATAATGTTTCCTCAATGTTTCCGGAGACGATCCCACAATCTCCGAGAGGGTTTTGTAATCCGCTCCCAACTCGATAGCGCGGGTTACGAACAGATGTCGTAGATCATACATTCGCAGGCGCCGGGTAATCCCGGCGCGGCGTTTTGCATTGTTCCAGGCGACCCGGATACATTTAATGGGTTTCCCGTGGTCGTTGATGATAAACCCCATTGGCGATTTGTCCGTTTGGCTCCAGTATCTCAATTCCGATTCGAAATTCGGATGAATCGGGATGTCTCTCATTTTAATCCCCCCTTTTTCGGCGGATATCACCCTGATCACGTTGAGATCAAACATGACGTGATCCCAGCGCAATGTCAGTAATTCCACGGCGCCAGGCCTCAATCCCGTATAACAAGAGATTTTGATTGCCCTCACCAGGCGCTCATTGGCGCATTTGAGGATGGCGTTCAATTCTTCCAGGGTGGGGGGGATAATCACTGCATCATCGGAGGGCGGAGATTGATAATCACGAATCGGGTTGAACGGAATCAATGGCGGATTCCGGCGCGCCGCCCAATTCAGAACCGCTTTGATATCCGTGATTTCACGGCGCACAGTGCTGCAAGAAACGGTTTTTCGGCGCATAGCCACGAATCTATCTAAATCATAATGCGACATCCGTATGGCGTTAATATCGCCTATAATCGGCAATATGTTGGAGGTCATGCGAATCATCAGCATTTTGTGCGAATTCGCATTGAAATTTTTATAGGCGGCATATTCAGCGGCGATATCGGCGAATGATGCTTCTGACGCATCCGATGATTTAGGGCGTGTGCTTTTTAATCCCAGTGCTTTATCGCGAGAGCGTGCGCGTTGTTCGGCGCTTGGTCCCCTGCCAAAATACTCGGTTTTGGGCTTGTGCGTCTGCGGATCCGTGTAACGCACTACCCAGCGGCCGTCCTTCAAGCAGTGGACGCTCATGACGCCAGTCCAGATTCCATCCCTGAAATCATTGGTCTAAGTTCCTGCAGGAGCACTTTTATTTCATTCAGGCTGTTGAGTGCGCCGGCGTATTCCGCCTGGGTATGCCGATATCCATCCTGGGTGGCATCCACAATTTTGATGTTTTCCCGCAGACCATCTACTTTACTGGTGAGCGTCAGCAAATAAAGATCAATGGTGGACGCATTGTATTGAGGATAAAGCATCCGCAGGCGTTGATACGCTATCTTGATATCCGTGCAGATTTCGATCACTTTGTATTTGGGGGCATTTGTAACTTTTTCACAGGCGGTTGTGATATCGTAGGCGCCGATAATATACTGTTTGTCGTAATTGGGTTTTTCAGAGCGGATAGAGGACGCTACAAGGGTTGGGTCAACCAGTGACGCCCGTCGGGGAGCGGCCGCAGGCTGAATAGGAGTATAGGCGCATCCGGATACAATCAAAGAAGCTAAAAACACTGTCAGTATTCTGGGTATTTTCATTTTTCCGCCTCCAATAGTGATTATTCTGCCAGTTTTACGCCATTATACGGGTCGCATTTACCTACAAGGCTGTCTCCTGGGTTATACATAAAAATATGGCGTAGTTGATGATGCAATTGGGCGTCTGCATCGCAAAATGCACGCACGAATTGCAGTCGTTTATTGATGTCGTTCGGGAACAAATAATAGGTCAGTTCCACCACCACAAAATCTCCATCCATGTAGATTTTGCCCATTTGCGCAACCTGGGTGATGATACGAATGGCGGCGCTGTCTCTGGCTGTCGGATGAGGATGATTTACGAAATCATAGGGCGTGATGGTTGCCTTAGTTTCATGGGCATTCTCTGTACCGGAAATTCTGGAAGCCTGATGGACGGATTTAGAAGAAATCTCCGGGAGATTCATCTTGAAAGCAATTCCGGTCACGCCGACACATACCAAAGATAAAATCATGATTTCAACGACTGTAAATTTTTTCACAATCCATCCTTTCGAGGTTATAGACCCAGTCTGATTTCTATTTCCGCATAGATGTCCCATGCAGTCTCTATCCAGTCATCTCTGAAAATCACCAGCAGGATATTCCCATTTTTGGTGTAATTGCCCCGATGAATTTTTTTAATATGAGGATGATGCGGCGCTATCCCGCAAAATCCACAACGGCATGTTATCAGGCGCTGTTCCCTATGATGGTTTTCATTTGTTCCCGCATTGAGGCCATTTCCTGTTTAATCATCTCGGTTTGCTTTTTCTGATCAATGGCTTGTTTGAACGAAATTAAATTCATCTCGATGGCTGCAATCAACTGAATATCTCCAGACTCAAAAATTGCGTCTAAATTTTCGTGCATTTGTTGCAGGCGTATTTGTTCGGGCGTTAGTTCAACCGGTTCCGGATTATGATTTCCGTTTTTGGGAAAATGAATGATGGTTTTTGTGGTGGCAGTTGGTACAGAATTTATATCTGAAGCCTCGTTTTCAGGCGCAGTACCATCAAATATTTCTTCTTTGTAAATATGATTTTCTGATTCAATTATTGTCCGTCCATATTCCCAAAAGCTCTCTAAAGTAGCAAATCCTATCGCATTACAGATATTTACCTGGGTAATAAGCGACGGACGCTTTTTCCCTTTCATGATCTGGCTCAGAAAAGGAAACGAAATAAAACTATTAGCCGCTAACACTTTGCATCGTCCGGCCCAGTTTTTATTCACCTCGCGTTTAAGTGCGGCGATAAAACAATCATAAAGGCTGACTTTTTCCATTTCTTAAAATAGCCCGTAGTTAATCGTAAAATCAATCTCAACAATTTTACCTTTCGTTAATTTCCCACTTGACAACTGATTTACCAATTGGTAATTAATTAACCATGAGAAGTGGAATCCAAAAAAAAATAGCGATAAAGGTCGGTATATCACAGGCATTTCTTAGTCAGATTCTGGCAGGGAATAGACGCCCATCCTGGAAAACGGCTAAGTGTCTATCCGAAGCTACTGGCTCAACCCCATTTATATGGATGGAATCGTCACCATCTGAGCTGCGAAAAATCATCAAGTCCTGTCAGGAGGCGGCATCATGCCTATCTACGTCAGCAAGCAATGTATAATAGATGTTTCCAAAATGGTTAAAAGCGCCATTGCTGAAACCATGGATGATGTCGGTTTAGACGAAACGCTGAAAGTGGCGTTTCGTGAATATGATTTTTACATGGGGGATATCGCTCTCAAATATATACCGCAATCTCCCGTTGCCAAAGATGATGAGCCTGATTGGGACGATGGAAGTGATGAGCTGTACAGGAAGCTGTGTATCTTTCTTGAAAAGAAAGCGAAAGAAGTCTTTGACGAAACGACAGGTATTTTAAGAACTGCCAGTGTTTTAATTAAACAAGCACTGGCATGACATATGGGATAGAGGTTTATGGATTGTTCTACATGTCCGTATAAAAGGGGGTTGGATATGGCATCTGACAAAAAGGAAATCACGATCAGTGTCAAGGTTGATGAACGGACAAGTGAGTCGTTGTCTTCGCTCCAGAGGGACATTGATTGCAGGCTCTCCGTGTTGGTGAGGGCGTGTATCGAATATGGGGTGCCACTCATCAAGGCGCACCCTCATTTGATAGATACGTTATCATTGTCATGTCGCAAATGTCAGTAAGATAAAGGGTTTTTTATGGATACCCAAGAATACATTGCACTGGTGCATCAACAATCCGTACTCATCACCCAAATAGCCAGACTGACATCCGACCTGGAAGCAGTCAACAAGGCTCTCATCCCGCCTGCCCCGAAGCGGGCTAAATGGTCTCCAGAAGCCTGGAGGCAGCAAGTCAAACGCATTAAGCCTCCCCCTACCCCACAGCAGCACCAAGCAAAGTCAAAACAGCCGTCGGCATGACCAATGGCCAAAATAGGTTCTCCGCAGGCCCGAATTCGTAGGGGTCAAAAAAC
>JAEHJW020000402.1_pt1 | contig 37153 bp, 36 predicted proteins | sample 9271431 | NCBI WGS metagenome assembly JAEHJW02 | reverse complement strand
ATGAAACGTTTCATCCATTCACACACAAACGTTTCGATAGATCGACCATGGAGTTCAATGAGCTTAAAACTGACTTCTTTGGTCGGGTTGATCACTTGAGCAACCTTGCCAGCCACCACGGCAGGCTGGTAATGCCATCCGGTAACCAACCCTTCCACGGCGTAGGGGGATTCTTCCAGTAAAGCCCGAAGAGTGGCCGTTTGCGGAGCCTCGTCGTTCCACGGGGAACGGGTCATAATCACTATCACATGTCGCCTGTGATGGCGTTTATGGGTAACAAAGTCCTTCAGATCGACGGGATCTACCTCCTTATCGATGCCAGTGGTGACTGCGGGTGCTTGGCTTTCCACGATGGCGGGACTTTGAGTAACCTGCCCACTCGCTACAGAAGCACTACCTTTATTGGGACGATGTTTCATCGGTATTTTCCTGAAAAGAGATGACGTAAGTCATGCGACTACTTCTTGTCGCGCTTGCTCTTACGTTTCTTGATGTGCACATGCTTTCCATGAATCTTGGGAAATTCGCGCTGAATACGCTTGAGATCCGAAAACATGGAATTGAGTTGCGGACTACCGCTGGGTCCCGTAATGGGGACTTCAGTTACTTCACCGACGTTCACGCCTTTAGCTTTCAAGCTAGCATTGACCGAATTGATCATCTGCTCGACGAAAGCTTTCTTCGTTGCAAAATCCGGCTCCAGTTCAGATTCCGGCGTAATGGCGGTATCCGTGAGTAGTTCATCCGGGTCCGATGAAGCCGATAGCTCGGGCGCGATATGAAAATGCGTGGCCATGCTCGTGGCGATTTGCTCCCGTACCACATCGTTAACGATAGGTACGGGACTGGGGGGGTTGGACATGGTTGAACGCCTGTTAAAGAAAGTTGAGTTTTTCAGCTAGCTCGAATCGGTCGATGGGCATATCGAAGTTATTCCACTGATACCATTCGCTATAATAACCAGCGGCATTACGTAGCCGCATGACGGACCGATCCGTGCGCAGACAGGTAAGAATGTCAATGGATGCCATGGAGACGCCGGCGTAAATACCCGTTGGATAAAAACCTTCGGGTAAGGTGATTGAGTCAAGTGTAATGTCGGTGGTTCGCTCCAATGACGTATCGACTTTATAAAAGTTCGTTCCTTCACTCAAACTCATGATCGCCTTGACGGTGACATACACCGGCTTTTTATTGAAACTCATCCGCTTGGACGACGGCATGTATTCCGCATTTACTTGGAGACGGAGCATTTCCAGGTATTCGCCGTGGGCGATCGGCTTCATGACGACCCTCAGCAGATTCCAGGGCTTAAGCGGGTCTTTGTCGGCATCGGACTTCAACCGCATCCAGTAGGTTTCCTCGGTGTGATCAAACCGCTCCCATCCCTCACGACCTTGATGCACGTTCGGTATCCATCCAAACCCTTCCGGTGGGGTATGATCTTCACAGGTTTTGCGACCGTGCTCACGTACGTCGTACTGATAATCGGGGTGCTGAAAGTTTTTGTGTAATTGAGCGATCAAGGCTTCGTGCGTTTCCTTGAGCGTGTCGTACATGGCCGCCTTCCTTGAAAGGGCTTCTATTCCTTGCAGGAAGACTTGAGGATCAAATGCTAGAGGATTAGTCATTGTAATTACTCATGAGTAACGCGCCGAGGTAGGTAGCCGTTATCGGCTAATGGAAGCAGTGGCTCCCTGGGCCCATGGTTGACGTATCGTCCTGCTAGACCTAATCGCTGAAACAGCGAGGTTCCAGGGTAATACTCTCGCCCCTTTTCGTCTTTTGGCAAGTTATTGCCTGTTACTTGACGAATCGACTCCCGTAGTCGGGGATGCAATTCACCGGGTCGCAAATCATTCACTAGCCGAGGCTGGGTATAGTGAGACATGGGTCGCCTCTAAATGGTAGCTAATGGATGGTTTCGCGGTACCGCGAAACCAGCGGCTTTTGCATGGCCGCCCCCACAGTAAAAATTGGCAATCAGTTGGCAATCAAACCCGTTCGATCGTAAAGAGAACTTGCGGTGGGTGGTGGTATCGTAATACGCCATAGCGAACAAATGATCTTTGGCTAACAGAGCACAGGCGTCCGAGGTCACTCCGTGCGCGCAGTTGATGAGCGGTGCCTCGTAAACCTGGATACCGTTATCATCCAAGGTCACCAAGCCGGTAATCTCGATGGTTCGCAACGTATGCTCGATGGCCCAACCCACGGCTGCTTGCTGAATCCTCACAGCGTGGGGCGCAATGGCAAGCATGACCTCGACAACCGACGATTGACATAGAAGATTGCTCCATACGTTCAGATCCAGTGGATACGATAATAGTCCCGCCATAAAGTCTTTGGTTTTCGGCAACTTAAATTGCCACAGATCGCGGTCCGAGACAAACGCCACCGGTTCCGGAACTGCTTTATCTGGAAAGAAGTGCATCCAGGCCATCAACGCACCCGACTTACTAGCGTCGTAATACAATCCCACCGGCTTGTTAAACAGCCCGAGGTTTTGCAAAATGGCAAGACCGTTAAGGACGTTATCCACGATCTCCTTTGAACGGGGATGGTGATCCAGCAAGAGTAACGATTTTACCTGCGGCGAGACGATGAACTTGAGTAGTTCGTTACCCGCGTAAGAGAAATCCGTAATGATGACGTCGCTCCCTAACGGGATGTCGGGGAGCGCGTCGTGGTAATCACAGAACAGTACCTCAGCATCCGGGAACCGTTGCCGGACGACCCAGGCGGACATCATGCCATCAGCGCAATCACGGTGAGTCAAACAAACAGTTCCCATGCTGCTTTACTCCGAAACGGTGGTGGGCGGCTCGATGGCTGAACGGATGTCCGACAGGCTATCGGCCGATGCCTGGGTCATGGTTTCAGCAGATTCCGGTGGTGAAACCAGGGTAAGCCACTCGACCATGATTTCCAGGAAGCGATCCGCTTCGCCGTGGCAACGCATGTCGATGGCCAGCAGTACGGTCGGTGAATCCAGCTGCGTGTAGGCCGACATCGTGTTTTCGAGGTAGGTCATCAGGGCATTCAGGCAACCCGGATCACTGTTGGAACCATGCACCGCCACGAACTTGTAGCCTTGAATACCTTCCTCGGGAAAACTGTTGGCCCGCGGATGCATGCGGTGCAATCCGGCCAAGACAGCGCGGGTATGCTCACCGCCAGAGGTGATCGTCTGGTAAGCTTCCTTGAGCTTAGCCAGCGCTGTTTCCAGCGACATGTCTTCGAACGGTATCGTGACTTCCTTACCGCTACCGTCGACCGGCGTATCCATGAGTGTTTCAGTCACGGCTTCTTCGTCGAACGACTCGGTGATATCTTCTTCCACGTCATCGAGGTCGGAAGCGACAGCGGCCGCATGGGTCACCGGCGCTTGGGGGTCGACTTCCACTTCGGGGACGTCGTTTGCATGGGTCGTATCCGGACCTGCGACAGCGTGGACCAGATCGGGACCTGCGGAGAGGATGTCTTCAGGGAGCATGGGTAGTCCTTAAAAGGTGTGGTGGTGGGAGATGAATAATTGGTGGTGGTGAAACGATGTTCTTTTACTTGGATCGTGTTTTCGATACACGCTTCGAGCGAACCACTTTACTGAGATGCTCATCCAAGGTAGTCCGGGTATGCAGTTTACCGGTGGTACTCTCCGTCATGGCACTGGGCGTACCGAGTTCTACCAAACATTGGGCAGCAAATCGGTTAGAGACGATACCGCCGCGCACCATTTCATCGAGCATGCGTTGTTTCTCATCCAACGTCCATACGGGCGTTAGCTGAGCCATTTTGGCCACTAACGCCGATGGCGAACTCAACAGCTGCGCATTCAGCATGAGGGGTTCTGGCTGAACGCTGTAACGCCCTAGCCCAACCGACTGTAACATTTTGTCTACCGTAAAACTTAGTTGCGCTTGTTCTCGACGATGGGCGGCCCCCTCGGCCGCCTTTTCATCCAGAGTCAATCGGTTGGGATCATCGACGGCGACGTATGGGAGCGTTGAAGGCATGTGCTTTCCTAGGGCTTTTTTTTTGTTCAAAGAGGCAGGTCGCCCTGCTTGGCTCGCAGCGTGTACGTGGTTTTACCATCTTCGTTGACTGTGGGCACGATACTGACCCCGTAAGTCTTCAAGATACCCAAAGCCACTTTACGATCATCTTGTTTACCATGATGGTTGGTCGTAGTGATCAATAAACGCATTTGATGTGCCATCTGATGCAACGTGTGTATCGGGTTGTCGTCACGTTGAGCAAGAACAATCAGACGCTGGACACACGCGAAAAGTGTTACATGCAATGTTTCCATCAGATGTTCTTGAAGCCTTTCACTCAGATGCACTGGATCTACCGCCCTGCTATCCGTGCTAAGCTTAGCGTTCATGATGATTCCTTAAAGAAATGCGTGTTGTAAGTGGGAGGATACCTAACTTACACAGTGGTTACCGGATGGGGAACTAAGCGCTCCATCACTTCATCGTTATCGGGATTGAGGCTGTCCAGGTAAGCGCTGGAAATGGATTCCTGATTGTTGAGACTGTTACCGAACGAACGGTGTAGTTTCAAGTACCGCTTGACCGCCGACAGTACGTCCTTGAAAACATCATCCATGGTACCACTCGCATCGATGGTCAGGGTGTAATAGCCCGACAATACTTCTTTGGCTAGCGCAAAGCCTTCCCGCAATTTGGTCGCGTGGGTATCAGCCAACGTATCGAAGGCATTCTCAGCTACCGGACGCCGTGCACGACTGACCTCCGGTGAGACTTCCAGAAAGATCTCCATGTTGGGGGAAACATTGGTCCCCGTCAGATCCAGCAGTTGGGTCAGTAGCTCCATCGAATAACCGCGAAGCCCTCCCTGATACGCCAATAGAGTGCGGGTATACCGATCCCCGATAACGATGGTCCCCTCGGCAATCGCCGGACGGACCACCTTTTGCAACAATTCATTTTTACAGGCCAGCATGGCCAAGACCTCGGTCATGCCGTTGAGCGGTTCATCGCTGGAAAGAAACGCTTTACGCACGGCATCACCAAACGGAGTGCTGCCTGGCTCCTTGACGTAGATGGCTTCTTTGTACCGCAGTGACTGAAGGTATGTAGTTTCTTCGTTCAAGGCATTCACTAGGGCACGTGCCAGGGTGGTTTTACCGGAACCATCGACGCCTTCAATGACGATGAAGATGCCGGGAAGTGACGTTTGGAGAGAATTGGCGGACATCGAAATACTCCTGGGTAGGGTCGAAAAGGAAATAGGCTGCACACCATGTTACTGGTGTGGTAACAAATTACGAGGCGATGTTATGGCTCCACGAATAGACTTATCCAGAAGGTAATGTGGTTTCTAATCTTGTTTGCTTAGAGGATACACCTATGCGATACCGACTATTGGTTCTTTTGTTTCTTTGTACAGCCGTCGCTGGATGTGGTAGTCAGCGCCCCGTTCCTGAAGCGCCACTGGGTAGCTCAGGAACGGTAGCGCCCCCGCCTGGGTGCGTGGCTCTGCGTCACCGGGGAGGATCGTGCTAATGGCTGGGGGATTCACTACCAGGGATGTTGACACGCTAACCGCCATCAAACACGATGTGCAGAAAAGCATGACCTACATCACCGACCAAGACAAATGGCGTATGGTCGACTATTGGGAAAGTGATCAAGTGTTGTTGCCGACCGTGCTCAATAACAAACGCATTGCAACCGATTGCGAAGAGATGGCCATGGTTTCCATGCGAAAAGCCATTGATGCCGGTTATAAAGCTCGATTGATCATCTGTCTCGATGAGATCAAGGAGGGGCATTGCATCTGTGAGGTGGTGTCGGCCGACGGCACCCAGGCATACTACTTCGATAATCGACGGCTAGGGATTTCGACCCAACAAGGGTTAACCGGATATTTCTTCTACTCCGGGTCCCCTTGGAATCCGCAGCCAGGAGATCAGCGCCCATGGGTGCTTATTAACAAGCAAGCTTCGTGATCGTAGGGCATACAGCCTCTCTGAAGCCGGCCGGCTTCAGAGAGGCTGTATGGAGCACTCACGGGGTAAGTGCCGGTAAACCGAGCGTATTGATAAACGGTTGAGTGATGGCCCGATTCAACGGGTAGGGTTGTGTCACCACGTAAATCGTCACTTGCCCGATAAAGAGTAAGGAGGTGGGAGCGATGATCAATGACACACCTTCCGGATCACAGTCTAACCCGGTACTGGGCAACGGGGTGGCTAGCACGTCTTCGGGTTGTAGATTCAGCCCACTTCGCGCATTGAGTTGCGGTAACAGATCCTGCACAGTTAACGCGCTACCGGCAAGATACGGTTGATAAAAGGCCGGCGGCAAGGTTATTGCCCCAATATCAATGCGGTTATACAGGTAGCCGTGCACCACCCCTTCCAGCGCACCCGTCGCTGAAAGATCGACTTGACTGTTGTACTTTGCTGACCAAGCCGCAGCACAGAGTTGACCTTGCAGGGCCGTGGCGGTGGGAAGCGGTGCACTACACGTCAACGTATACGGCGTTGTTACTTGGGCCATATCCAGACTTAACCGAGTCTGGAAGAGGTTTAACGAGGCCGTGGGATGTGGGTACGGAGTCATGGCATGAGCCTTTGTAAAATTAAGGAAGCGGCTTAGTCGTCGTATCCGTGGCCCAGGTCAAATCCCGTTCCACAAAGAGTGTCAGTACTGTCGTGGACCGATGGGGTCCGGGAAACAACCCGGGGGTAATCGGTGCAATTTGAGTTTGGGATTTAAGCACCGCTCCCTTTAACTCGTAAACTTGACCATTGACCTCGTACACGTATTTGGCCGCCATCCCCGGGAAGATTGCTCCAGGATCAGAGTTTTCCCAAGTAACCATTACCAGCGACCCCAAGCGTGAAGCCAAGTGCCCCATTTCATCAAACGTATTAGCGGTGATTCGACTTTCACTCATCTGTACGTTGTTCAGGGTGTTGGGACGCGCTTTGGCCAAATACTCGTTGGCATTGGTGACCCGCTGTGCTGTGGCTTTATTGTTTTTGACGGTAACAAAGCCTTCCATCGTAGCGCGTGCATTGGCGTACCGCGAACCGTTACCGTGCGTAAGTTGCAGGTGTTCGCTGGGATCGTTGTGTTCCACCATCCCCGTAGCAATGATGATCAGCTGATTAAACGTTCGTCGAAACGAGCGGTCGGCCCGCGGCATACGGTTACGTGGGACATTGATCACAGTTAGACTACGTGTCGATTTATCAAACCGAGCCAAGTCGTATAGGGGGTAAATGTACCAGATGCTCTTTTGCAGGTACGCTCCCATACCCGCAGAATACGGCGCCCCGAAGTGGTGGGCGATGTATCCTGGAATATCGACGATCTTGGTACCGTGTGGAACGATGACGTGTTGATATACCTGCAAGTTATTGGGCGTAGCCATATCAACTCCACGAACTTTGTGGTTGACATCGACTTTTAAGTTGGCAGATAACTTGGTGATCAGATACTTGATGGCATCACCCACCGTGGTATTCTTGACAATCGTACCCCCGGACTGCATACGCGCTTGCTCAATGGCCAAGTCCACTAATTGAAATTGGACAGAAACAAAGGCGGTTAAATCGCCCGAATACTGATCGGTTGCAAAGGTGGTATTGCCTTCCAACGCCGCTGAGGAAATCTTGATCGGCGTCGCACGTAACGATTGTGCTTCAATGTCCGACGTCAGATCACCGTCTTGACCCCCTTCCTTGACCGGCTTGCGTTTTAGCACTGCCGTAAGGTTAGCCGCATAGGGAACCACTTGGTGCTGATACGTACCTAACCCCATCGTGACCGTGAGAAAGAGTTCATCGCAGTAGTTACCTACGTAATCGCGATGAATGTCGATACTTAACACTTTCATGGGCGTTAAGTCCCCTTTCGGGGTCGTAATGACTGCGGTCCACTCGTAATGGACGGGGTTAGCCCCATTGCGAATGATGGCGTTAATCTCTTGATTAAGCGAGGTATCGTCGTAGGCCATATCAGGAATTCCTTCGCGCCAGGCGCTCAGCGATCGCGTCCGAAAGGTGGCGATACGTACTACGAAGTGCACCCGGTGGTGAGGGGGCTTGTTTAAGGGTGGACGCAAGGGTGGATCGACGCCTGGAAGCCCTCGCTACGAAAGCCCCATAGCCGCCATCGTCTTCATTGACCAGCAAGTTAGGATTCGCGTACGGGTACACTCGCGCTGCCAATTCATCCAGTTGGCGTAAATCTTCCAAGGGCGCCCGACGGAGATTCGGATTGACATCAAACGCTTTGATCCATCCCCGCAAATGCTCAACAATGTCCAAGTAGATGCGGGTAGCATCCTCAAAGCTTTCAAACTGGAGCGCGGCACCGCGCTCCATGAATTCCACCATTTGCACCGGTGTCGCGCGAACCCGAACCCAGGCGCTACGAAACTCCTTATCCAACTTGGCATTACCGCTGGTGGGAGTGCCCCACCGTTCAGCCAACCCCTGATCCATGGTAAAGAGCTGCTGCACCATGATCGTGTACGGGTAGAAGAACAAACGAAATGCCGGCGTATGTTCTTCCTTAGGTACTTCCTTGACTGAATGGGTTTGGATAATGCACTGCATGGTTAATTGCTCCGTAACGAAATCTTGATCAGTGCCAAGATGACGGGAATGTAATAGAAGCGCTCAAGGTTGGGCCAATTAAACGCTTGCGTTCCCATGGCGGTTAGCGTTTCCCGATCAAAGGCTTGCTGCGTCATGGCTAACCGGGTAATGACTTCCAAGGTAGACGCCATTTGAGCCGATCGCACGCCGTAGAATCCTTGCGTGAACACGTAATAGTCGTCGGTGGTTACGGGAACAATCGCCGGAAGCTGGGTGCTTCCGTTGGCTCCTGCCACACACGGGCACGCCGCGGTAAAGAATGCCGTGTCCTGCTCGCGCAACGCACGCTCCAGCGAGGAGTAGCGCAATTTGCCGTCGTTAACGTACGCTCCCATCTGCACCGATTCTACCCAACCATACAACGCATCCACATCCGTGCGTGGATCCTTGGGATAGATAAGCTGACTGATGCCGGTGTAGTAGATGCCGGTGAGTTGCGGAAGATTACGAAAGGCCAGGGTTGGCACAATGGCCATGCGCTGAATACCGGTCACCAGCATGGACTTGTTGGTACGGATCAACGCATCCCAAAAAGTCACGTTAACCATCGCCGCGTCGCCTTCCACCGCTGGCATGCGAATGTTCGGCAAGGTAAGGTTATCGTCACTGGAAACGATGTCGACCATGGCTCGGGTTAAGAAGTGATCGTACGTATCCGATACCTGATCCGGTACCAGCAAGGTTTGCCGATCGTTGGAATAAAAGTCCCGGAAGTACATCGAGATCAAATCGTTGTACAACTCGTTCAACCCACCGTAAAGCGCGTAGGTACCTACATCCATCAGGGGATACTGCCCTTCGGTCAAGAGGCTCTTGACAAACTGGTACGATTGCACCGACTTCAGGTCCAGGTCCCCGACCAAGATAGGATCCACATACGCCGTCAACTTATAGTCGATCTGGTAGTTGGACCCCTTCATGTAAGTGGCTTTCTCCGACTTGGTGACGTTAAAGATGGCTTGGCGGCCATTGTCTACCGTCGCGATAAACGTATCACCTGCATTCGGAATCAGAAAACCATACGCAATGGCGCTTCCTGTCACCTCGAACTCTTTACTCTCCACATCCTGAGAATGGGTAAGTGGGGTTGTTACCATCAGTTCCAACCCAACGATCTTTCGATACGCTTGGTACGCCGGGGTGCGGTTGACATCGTGTGGTGATAACTGGTTATCCGCGCCTAGGATCTGACTATACCACGTCACAGTCCATGACGATCCAGTAACGTAACTGGTTAACGCACTGATCGGGGTGACCCCGGTATCATTAACAATTCCCTGGTACTGCGGGCTCGAAACGGGGGTCGACGCTAGGGTCGAGGGTAGCGTCGGCAGTGTTGAGGGTGGCGGCATTGCGGGCATAATCGGCGAGCCTCTGAGTGCTGATCAGGAGATTACCCACCGTAAGCATACGGCACTCCAAACCGGTAAAGTAAAGGGACTTGTTTTGATTGATACGGGCTGCGCATTCCAATAACACGGCATCGGGAATGTATTTGCCGCCTTGCAGTTTGGGAATGTAGTTGCCTTCACGAATTTTCTGCTGCAATGCCAGCAAGATTTTCTGACAAGCTACACCCTGGGTTCGTAAGGCAAAGCGAGCACTGTCCGTTAACCGAAACAAATCCGTCATCAAGCTAATACGTAGGTGGTACCGATTGCGTAAGCACAGCGGTGCCGTCGACCGTACTTTAAGATCGGCCGTGACCGTGATGGCCTCGTCGCCCATCCAACTCTGACCGTCGTACAGTTCCACATGGATGGCACTTAAATAGAGTAAGCCTAAGTTAGCCCCTTGGGTCGCCATGTAGGCCCGCACATCCCCGTCCAACGTAACCCCCGCCAAATCGGTCAGGTCCATCACGTCATTTAAATCGCTGGGGTTAGCCGCTAGCATACAGACGTAGACCGTGGACGTATCCGGCGCGACTTGCGCCGGTAACCAATCGTCAAAGACCGGGTAACGAACGCCGTCGATCGGGCACGGTGTTAAGGCCTTATTTAAGTACAACCCGCGCAATGCGGCACTGAAGTAATCGCTGTATTGATACGGACTGGCATACGGGTCGGCTTGAATGCCACCGGGAATGGTGGGATTGTACCATTTGGATGGAATCGGTTGATTGTGCACTACCAGCGGATAGTCCATCGACATCCCCACCACCTTGTCGTAACGCACCTTGTATTCGATCGGGTAGGTATACATGCCGTTGTCATCCCCCTTGTCGGGGGCTTCGGGTTGGACATGAAAATCAAACGTTCCTTGTACCCCCACTTGCTGCTCAGCAAAGACCCACGCCAACCCGGCACCAACCAGATTGGAAATCTGAGTCAACTGACTGACGGCGTTTGCGCGTAGCCAAGTATCCATGGTATCGCCATACCCCGCCACCGTTTCCCGAAGGGTATACAAGTCGTTTAAAAGACTCATCTGCGTGTCGGGAATACCGTAGTGATACGTGAGCCGATGGAGTATCTGTTGACGCCCCATCGCTGCACGTACTCGAAACTCGTCACGAATCTTTTCCGCTTCCACCCGTGAACGCGAACGCACACTAAAAGTAAGCGTCAAGACGGTAGAGGCGTAAATCGGACGCAGTCGAATACCGAGGGAGCGATCCAGAAAAATTGTTCGCGTGTTTTCCTGCAAGGAGTTTTCGGCCAAGACATTACTCTCGTCCATCCCTTCGGACATGCTGACACTGATCCGGGATTCGCCTGGAAACTTCGAAGGGGCGCCGGTGTAGTTCAAGGCGCTACCGGCTTGTTGAGCTTGATCCGTTGTGCCAGCAAACAAAATCTCGGTCACGGACGGTAGGTGCATCAATTGACCCACAGTGCGCGTGATGTCAAAGGCGATGGGGCGCGCAATCGCCTCCAGTGTTTCTGGCAACTCTGTCACAAGGCGCATGGGTCAAGGTCCTTTCGCAATAGGCATCATAACATCGACCCCTTTTGTACACTATATGGGCAAAAGAAAAATCGTTGACCGCGAAAGCCCCACTCCCGTGAGGGAGTGGGGCTAGCCGATCAGGCGGCGGCGACGGTAGCGGCCGCTTCGGCCAACTGGCCGACGACCTCGGGCTTGCCCTTCAGCACGATGAACAGGCCACCGGCCACGGCGGCGGTGGCGGCGACGGCGGCGCCGGTGAACATGGCGATCCGGCGCCAGTTGCGCGGCGGCTTGCCGCTGACGATCTTCGTGGTCGTCGGCTGTGCGGTGGCGTTCTCGCTGGCAGCGTCGGCGGCGGCGTTCTCGGTGGTGCTGTTGGTCTTGGTGTTCATGGAGGTGTATCCTCTTTGCGTTGGGTAGGTACAACTGATGACACGCTACGGGGCGACCCGCGTAGTGTGGTGGGTAAAGCGAAAGCGCGGAACGGGTATTGCGGTATTACCGGCCGAGACGAGACGCTAGGGCGGCGCACCCGTAGATCACCGAAATGGTGACGCCGACCTGAACGATGAATTTGTTGAAGTCGGGGTTGAACGTGGACTGAAAGAAGCTTTTCATGATTTTACTCCGTGAGTGAATGTGGGATTATTTTTGTATACGGCTCACTTATGGATGAGAGCTTAACCGTTAACTATTGATGACCTAGCTACGGTTTATCAGGGGAGTGGTATGTATCTCAAACTTCTTTGTTTCGACTTTTCGTTATTTCGAATCCCTTGGCTTCGTATGGGCCGAGGCTTCCATGGCTTGGAAAAACCCCTTCCATTGATTGGAGTCATTGCAGCTTTTCTCCCAATCCGCTTTAGCCGAGCGGTAATATAGGAGTAAGCCGAGCGCAAGCTCGATCAAGAGTGCTATGCCAATGATAGTTTCAATCATGATTCTTTTTTCCTGAATAATGAACGTTCGACTTGGGTAATGACGGCCAATGGCCGATAGACCAATGTGTGGCCGCTGCGGTTATTACGGCGCCGATACGCACCCAAGAAATAGCGACCCAGCCCGCCGATGATGGCGAAGCTTCCGATGATGTAAACTATGAGCATGACTTACTCCCATTCGTGTATGTAAAGTGCCAGGTGGATCACACTGAGTAAACCCAACATGACGAGGGTACCCGTCCATAGTGCGACTTTCACGAGAAGTGGACGCGGTCAAGAACCATCAGCAAACACGCCGTGAAGACGAGAATGATGGCGGCAACCAGCAGAGCAACTTGCATGGGATATACTCCTTTATGAGATTTAGATGTAGTTTGTCATGGAAGTGATGTGTATCTCAAACTTCTTTGAATCGACTTTTCCACGTTTTCGACAGACATGCAGTTCTGACGGCATACAGCCTAGCCCCCCTACCCAGTGGGTAGGGGGGCTAGCTATGTCGCACTATGACTTAGCCATCACCCGTGCCGGAATCGGTGGGTACCAGATGCGGTACCATCCAATACGGAACCGGGGTCTTGCTGGCAATCAGGCTCTCCAGGGAGAAGGTCTGTTCACCGTACGTACGCTTGTCGCTGACCGGACCGTTCAGGTCCTGCTTGGCTTCCGGGTTATCCTGCACCGTCGGCTTGTGTGCCATCACCTCGCCTTCGGGCGCCTGGTCGTCCTTACCTGGTGCCTGCACCGGTTCAATCGGGGAGGTTTCATTCACCGACACACCATCGACCGCCATCGACTCCAATGCCGCTATGGCATGGGCTTTCATGGACAGCTTGGCTAACTTGATGTACAGGAAGACAATACGGTTCAGTACCCGACCCGCATCGTATCCCACATGGAACCGCAATCGATTTGAGGTTTCCAGCGCTTCGTAAATGGTGTCCAAGTCTGTCAACCCCGACGGTAACTTGTCGGTCATGCGTTTGCGTTTGAAAATTACCGCTGCCAGAAACGCACTCCAAGTCACCAGTGTGAACGGCCCCAGCATCAACCGTGCCGGAAACGTGCCGGCCACAAAAAGAGTGGTGGCAGCTGACAGCTTCTCCACGATTGCCCGCCACTTACCGAAGTTGGCGATGGCCACCTTGAGTGCCAGTCCGATCTTGGTGATTTCTGCTGGCGTAAGCGCCGGAATTTCCATGTATCGTGAATCCACACCGGCATCAGAGGCGTAACCTTGGAAACCAACGAGTGTGGGGTAGTTCAGGTGGGCCAAGGCATCGAAGCCCTTAAAGGCCGCATTGTCACCCTTGTACTGAAGTTCATGATCTTCGAAGAGCCGGTAGTTGCCGATCAGTGGCAGGGATGCTTTCTGACCTAACTTGGAACGCGGGTCCTTCCAGCGCGCCAGCAGCTTGGGTACTTCGGCCATGGTCTCTTCCGCCGTGGGTTTGTCGAGCATTTCCAGGGCTTCGAGGTTACTCTTGAAGTCACGGGTCGCGTCTTCCCCAAAACCCTTGACCATGTACTTCAGGATCTCAGCGGCCTTGACCAACGAAGCACTCACATTCGTGCTGGCCGACTCACCTTCCAGAATGGCGGTGGTACGTACCTTGATCTTTGCACCGGGCAGCGCCTTCATTGCAGAAGCCTTGCCGACCAGGGTCGTGACCACCGCCGCCTGCACCTTCAGGTTAATCCAAGTGGGAATCAGCAAACGAATCACTGAGGCGGCTAAACGCTTGACCAGGAATTTGCCGGTATAGTTCACCGACTCCAGGGTGGTATTGAGCGACTCGACCGAGACCTGAACCCGACCTGTTTCGGAAATGGCTGATTCGAACGCGGTGGTGAGCTCGGGAGTATGGACACCTAACCGAGTAGTGTAAGACTCGATGGCCATCGCACTGAAGTAGGCGCTCACAGCTGACAGACCGCCGGCTTCGTTACCGGCCACGATCATATCTCGAATTGATTCCAGCGCTTCGACGGTGTCGGTGAACTCTTCGCGCGCCTGGCCTTCCTCGTCCGCTTCCAACTCCTGGTACGTCCGCGCGACTTCCTGCGCCGTTTCCGGCTGCGGTTCGATCATGACCACAGGCCGTGGACCCACACGCATCGGATCGAGATCTTCCGTCGCATTGGTAACGACGGGTACTTCAGTGGGATCGCCGGCGTGATCTACGACTGCGGTTTGTGCGGCAATTTTCCGCTCTTGAAATGTGCGGTGTAAGTGACTGGTTTTCATGGAAAGCTTTTCCTGGTAAGATAGGGTAACGAGACGGATCGTGCAAGGGTGGGGGCAAATTGCCCCCACCCTTGTGGAAGGTCCTCAGGACGCTGGCTTTTCCAGGATGTCCGTGGCATTGGCCGGCATGTCATCCGAAGCCGGGGGCGTGGCACCGCCAGCAGCAAGATCATCGTTCTTGGCTTGAGCCGCTGCTGCCGCGTCGGCATCATCGGTCGTATCATCGTCGTCGTCGGTCTCTTCATCCTCGACCGGCTCTTCAGGGACGTCCACTTCCTCGACTTCCTCGACTTCAGCCACCGGTGCTTCTTCACTCTGACCGGCAATGGACCGCTCGGCCAGTAACAGAAACGCGTTCGCCGTGAAAAGAAGGTTAGTCAGCAAGTGCAGGGCCGGCCACGCCGACAAAGCAAAGACTGTATCCAGGTATTCACCGATCGCTGGAAGCGCCGGACGCAGCTCGGCAATCTGCCGTGGACTGATACGCCGTATAGCGGCTTGGAAGCCACCGAAGGCACTGCGTGCCTGCATCCACGTTTGACGCCGTGCATCGGCAAACGACTTGATGTCCACAATCTCCATGGCCTTGACCAGTTCCACGATCACCGCACGGATGGATTCCTTGGACAACACACGAATGGTGGGATTGTCACCCTCGACCGCATCGCGTTCACCGTACGCCAGTGGGTCTAGCGGTACCTGATTGGTAGCGTAGGTTTCCAGAAGTGCAATCAGTTCCTCGACGTGACTGCTGACCGGTTGATCCGTTCCAACCTGTTCCACCGCCACGGCCGCTGGAGCCGCATCAGGGGCGGCATCGGGGGCAGCATCCGGGTCTACCACGGGTGCAACCGCGTCGGTTGCACCCGCATCCGGATCGCCAGCATCGGCCGCGCCGGCCACATCGTCGCTATCATCATTCAGCGACGGGTTGCCGAAGAGGGGACCGGAACCGGGGAGCACAAAGCAGAGCTGGTCGGCATCCATCCCTTCACGGGGATCACCAATCTCCTCGTACGCTTTGATGGTGGCATCAATCGCAGACTCACCCTGGTTGAGACTGGAGATCGTCTCGCCGATGGTTGCGGCCTTGGCCGCACACTCCATGGCATTCTCCGAGTACGCACTCAGGATACGGTTGGCAAAACTACCGTAGGCGGTAAAGTAATCCTTGAACGCGGTGGGCATGCGCCCGTCGACCGCCAATGCCTTGAATACCAGGTCATCCAGGCGGATTTGCACGGTTTCGTCGTACTGAAGATCGGGTAGGGACTGCCCTAGTGCAATAAGGCGCTCCTTGACGTCCGGCAAGGCATCCTTAAGCGCTTCGAGTACTCGCAGAATACCATCGACGCTCTTGGCAGCCACATCGCTCTGAGTGGCCTCAATGACGGCCATAACTTCATCGATACCTTCCGTCGACAGAATCATCTTCGCATCCGTCGATTCGGTGCTGGGGGTCAGTATCGGCACTAGATCGCCTAGACGACCCATCGCCGCTTCCAGGGCGGCCTGGGCAAAGGGCAGGGACTCTTCGGTGAACCCCACGGTGGCGTTAACCGACGCGATACCATCGCGCACCATCTCCGATTCCAACGCCACCTGACGAAACTCCGACACCACCTGGTCAAGAGCTTTGGCTGAGGCAAATGACTCGACTACAGCCACGGCCTGATGGATGGTGTCTTCATGAATGGCTTCAATCGCCATATGCAGATCCGACAGCTCACCGGTGCGTAGTTCATGTTGCAAGGCTTCCAGCGAGGCCGCCTGGATCGATGCCTGTTGAGCGTGATAAAATTTCGAAAGCTTCATGTGCTTGAGTCCCAAAAAAGGATAGAAAATACTACGCGCACGCCCAAACAGGGGTTGCTCAGCGACGCTATAAGATACCGTCACAGGCTAAATTTAATGGCTGAGAAGTGAAAGCTACTAATCAATCCACTTTTGTAGCTTTCACTTTTTGTAGTGTTTCTTTGAAACTTTCCACAGCGATATTGATCAGTGCGGGACCGCGCGCCGAACCGTACGCTTCAAGGCCATATCCCAGTGAGGCATGCTGCATCGGCGCATTTACTTGATCAGCAACGCGAGCTACGATGGAGGCTTGTAGGTGGGTTAGTCCGCCCGTGTGGTTTTCCAAAACACAGATCAGATGTTCCAGCGTTGCGGCCCGATCGTTGGCATCGTTGATCTCTTTGGTGAGGCTATTGACTTCTTGCAGCTGAGCGGCTAGCTCATGGTCATCGCGCTGGGCTTTAGCGTCAATGAAAAGCTCACCTTCCGCCGCTTCCTCGCGGAAACTCTCAGTGGATGGCTGCGATGATAAGAACGATGCGTAACGTGCGGTTGGAGACATGGCAGGCAATCCTTGAGAATAGCGCAGGAAAAAAGAGTTGTCGTAGGTCAACCCTACGACACGTGTAGTCCTCTCATGTTTAAGAGGAGTGACGCCATAAAATAGCGGCATATAGCCCTAGGGAGCTCTGCTCCCTAGGGCTGGACACTATGCGACGCTAAATGCGGACCTTAGACGGCGGCCGCTTCAGGTTCATCTTTCTTACCACCGACCTTGTCCTTGATGGCGTCAGCCGCATCCTTGACAGCGCTCACAGCCGAATGACCAGCCTTGGAACCGATGTCATGTCCTTTGTCATAGGCCGAAGCAAATGCGCTCTTAGGCTCGTACTGGGCTGCCGACTTCTCGGCAATGGACACCGCCGCAGTAGCGGCCGAGATAGCATCGGCAAACATACCCATGCCCTGACGATAGGCGGTCTGAAGATCACCCACATACCGCTGCACGGCCTTGGCGGCTTTACGCTGATTCTCAGCGGACAAGTTACCGTTGGCTTTCAAGGACTCCAGTAAGGGTGATTTGACGTGATCATCAATCATACCGGGTGTTTCTTTCTTGACCATGGCGACCAGGTTTGCCAGTGCCGAAGCACCCTTAGCCACTTCCTGGATGTCGCTAATCGAAAGGGTCGCGAATGTCGACGGCTGCGCTTTGCCTTCGACTTTCTTCTTTCCGTAACGCAGCGAACCGTCGTGCTTCTCCGCGGTGTAAATCACTTCGCCGGGAAACACCACGGACTGGAAACCGTCGCCAGAAGCCTTCAGGAACGGAGTCTCCATAGCGCGAGCATTGTAAGTGTCATCCGCGTTCTTCAACAGTCCGTCAAAGTTAGCATCGGTAGCATCTGACAATACGTTGATGGCGTGCACTGCCGCCAATTCAGCTGCAATACGCTTTTCACCTAACTGACGTGACATGGCCAACATATCGTCGATGTTCTTGAACAAGTTGCCCAGGGGGTGCGGCACCTTGCCATTGCAAGCCAGGCGATTGAGCAGCGGACCGACGTCGATTTCCTTCGAGCGCGGTTCACCCTTCAGAGCAGCTGCACGCACTTCCAGCTTCTTGGCGCGACGCACTAGCATTTCAGCGGCACCGAACGCATGCTGGAAGAACTGTTTGACGGCCTTGAGCACCTTCAGGAACATTTCCTTGACGTACTCGTAGGCGTGCTTCAGCACTTCGCCGACGTTGGCTTCGAGCGTCGCGGTGGACTCACGACGCGACAACGTACCACCGAAGGATTCACTGGACGGCACCAGCGAGACGGGGATATTCCAGCTGCCAACATACGCTTCGATGGCCAGGGTAACAAATTTGGCGCCCACGGGATCCAGGCCATTGGGTTCACCGCGCACCATGTCCAGGATGGATTCCAGACCGGTCGTTGCTTTGGCCAGTTCGTCACTTTCCTCGATAACGGTATCAACGTCGTCGGCGGCATCGCCAGCGGCAAGCAAGTGATCTTGCGGGCAATCGTCGGCATCGTCGATCTCGGCAGCTACCGGCACGACTTCGACGCCACCCTCGGGGGCAGCAATCACGACCTCGGGTTCGCTCTGGGCTTCGAGTGCAGCACGCAGGCTGGCGGTAAATTGGGACATACGCATGATGGGAAACACTCCTTTAAGGAGAAATAGGGAATGAGGGGCCAGTGCACTGAGCCTTCGGACAACACTGAGACACTCCACCTGCCCCTTAAAGGCGCGGTAGGTGTGTTCCATAAGATGAAGCATAGTGCCTACAGGCCGTGCAGATGCACGGCCTGTAGGCAGCGTATGGTGTTAATTGACTACTTACCCTTTGGCTTCATCCTTGTATTCCGCCAGCATCTTTTCCGCGCACACCAGAGCCGCATTGGCGCCCTTGGTCATCATGGTCACCACCATGGCACTCTGACGCCAAGCCTTGGTTTGGTTTTCACCAAACGCACGCACCTGAGCAACCAGCTTGTGCTGATGCACTTCCGGTAAATGGGCGATGTTCGCTGCCAACTTACTCAGAGCGGATTGCAGCTGCGACTCATTGGTCTTGGAATAATGCTTCCGCAGATCAATGAGTCCCTTTACCAGTTGCTCCACTTTGACAGCAAGTGCGTGAATATCGGCGACTGGCAAGACCGCACAGGTCTCATTTAGCGTGACCTTGTCACCGCCATGCTTGGCGTAGCTCACCACCCCAGCATCATTCACCGTGGCGGTGAAATAGATTCCACCGGGGAACAGGTCCGACTTGTAGCCTTCGTTGAAATACGTAGCCGCCGGGGCTTTATGCGAGAAGAAAGCATTGGGACGGGATATGGCTGCCTTTTGAGCTGCCTGAACATCCTTGAGCTTTTCGAACAGCTCCTCGGCCGGAACGTTCTTCTCCGCCAAGGCTTCGATCGCCTGGATACTCTTGGCGAACAGTTCAGCGTAGTCGTCATCCGCCGCCATCACTGCGGCCACTGCCGTCAGGTACGCATCCACTGCCTTAATGGGGTCAACGTGACCGCCAACCAGCAAGTACTCGCCACCGGACGAAACAGCCACGGTCGTTGCCTCGGCTTTTGCACCACTGAGGGAATCCGCTTTGGCCTTGATCTTGACCGCCTTACGGTTCAGCCATTCCGCACGATCGAAGATCTTCTCGAAGAAGGCCACGATGAAGTCACGGGCGTTCTTGAGCAGTTCCTTGATCCACTCCAACGCCTGTTTGATCGCCGTACTGATGCGACCTTCCAGACTGATAACGTATTTGGTCGGATCGTTGTCCACCGACTCTAGGCTGGGCGAGATCATATCCGTCATACCGAACTGGCCAACAAGTCCTTCCACGGCCAGGTTGATGAAGGGCACGTCACGGGTGGTCAACGGATCGCCAGCGGCATGAATCATTTCCAACACATTGACCAGGCCTTCGGTCACGGCAGCCAGATCTTCGGTATCGGTGCAGATGGCGTTCAGCCCCTGGAAAGCTTCCTGGGCTGCTTCGAGGTGATCGGTTTCGTCGTCGAGGGATTCGATCGAAGCCGTGTCGACCGATTCGGTAGCAGACTTAAGCTTCTTGGCTTCCAGCTCGGCAAGCTGTTGCTTAAAGCGTTCGACGTCGCTGCGGTGCTCGTCGAGGTATTTGTTATCACGCGATTGACCTTCTTTCTCGAATTCGCCTTCCATCCGCTTAAGCTCATCGACAGCGCCCGCCAACTGCTTTTTCTTGAATTCGATCTTTTGATCGAGTGACCGGCCCATGCCGAGGAAGGATTCCTGCGAAACCTCTTCCACCTCGGTCGAGGCGGCCGGTGTCGGTGGATCGACCACTACGGTGGCAGTGGCACCGGGAGCAGGCACTTGGTTGGGCTCAATCGACGGTTCCTTATCTTCCGGGTTGGGTTCGACTTCGGGGCCTTTAGGCGCTACCACGGTTTTCGAATCGCTCTGATCCACCGTGGCGCCAGCCTCGGGAACCTGGTTGGGTTCCGTCGCGGGGGCTTTGTCTTTCGGGTTGGGTTCGATACCGTCCGGGGTGAGATTTTCAACAGCAGGCTCAACTACCGGAGTAGCGGCCGCCTGAGCTTCCAGCGAGGCTTTGAGGGCCTGCGTCAGTTGATGAAGGGACATAGTGAATTTCCTTGAAGGGTGGGTGGAATTAAGCGGCGCCGCGCGCTGTGCCGAACAACACAAACAGCGTTTGAATCAAGTCGTCGAAGCCACCCTTGCGTGAGCACCACAACTGAATGAACTCAGCTGTGGAGAGGTTTTTTGGAATCGACAAATCCTGGGCAGTCAAATGGTTGGCACTGGACGAATGATCGTTCTTTTCCGACACTAAGTCGCCCCAAATCAGCGGCGTAATCTCGCGGCCGCCGGTCGCCACGTACTTCAACGTGTCTCGTAGGAATTCCAGGTTGTAACCCACCAGGTTGGGGTTGTTGCGTTGAAGCAGCATCCATTCCCGGAAATCACCGAACAACCGAATGGCACAATCCAGGACACGGAAACGGAAGTTCAGGTTACGGGTATCCTGCACGCCCTGCTCGTAAATGCGAAACAGTTCGGTAACCGTCTGATCGCCACGCGACTGTAACTTGTCATCCGGCCCAGGGACCTGAGTCTGGTACAGTCGCGGGTACACCACGATCTGAGTCATGGGAAAGCTCCTGGACTTAGTGAAGGTCGCCCGACAGGCGAGCGATACGGAAGTCGATCTTCTTCAGACGATCTTCCGCGGTTTCAATCTGGTGCTCGATCAACGCGCTGGGCTTACCCTCACGAGCTTCCTTGAGCTCACGCAGGCGCAGCTCCACCAGCTTGCGCTCTTCTTTGGAGCGGTTGATCGTGGCCACGTCCCATTCCGCCGCATACATACGGACACGGTAAATAAGGTTCCACGAGGGCGAGATGAAATTCATACCCATCGGATCGAGGGTTTTGGCGCCGACCGTGGCTTCCACGCCGTGCGCGTTGGTTTCATCGATGATGACGTCCGGAACGGACTCGATGGCCGACTTCAGCTCTGCTGCGGACTTGTCAATGACCTTGAGTGCATCCAGCCAGCTGGTGTACTTCTCGGTAAATTGCGTAGTCTGGGCTGCGGTCAGGTGAGCATCCACGGGCGTACCGTCGATAGCGGCTTTCTCAGCCGCAATGATGCGCAGGGTGAGTCGGCTGGTGTAGCCGATCACGAACGACAGCATTTCAGCATACTTGAGAATGTTGGCGCGGCGGTAGGTAAACGCTTCCTTCACGATGTCCTTGGAGAAATGGCTTTCCACCGCTTCGTCCAGCACATCGAGCTTGCTTGGGATCGAATGGAACAGCTTCAGCAGAATCTCGAACACATTGCCTGATACGTTGAACTGGCGTTGCAGCGCCTTCTCCACACCTAAGGCCACGGTGGACTTGAACTTCTGACCCTTGAAGGCCTTGGCAGCTTGATCGAGAGATGGAATCAGGGAGTCTTCGACGTCAGCGCGCATCCGCGACAGATCATCAACGACACGGTCTTGCCCAAACGAGGGCAGCAGGGATTTAACGTAGGCTAACACATTCATGGCGGCTCGATCTCTCGTCAGGCTCTAATGGAAAGGAATAAGGGTGTCGCCAAGGAGCCCCTCCCAGGGGAGGGGCTCCGGCAAAGGCCTGTGGCCGTTAGAACGATGGGGTACTACCGAGCTGGAACGCACGCATGATGTCGGACACGTCCGGACCGGCACCCTTGACAGCCTGCTTGACATCGCGTACGGTCAGTTCGGTCGGCAGCGCAATACCGCGATAATAGAACGTGATGTGATCGAAGTCCGGATCCACCACCACGACGATCATCAGGTAGCTCTGCTCGAACACCTTATTGCGTACGGCAACGTCATCGAACTTACCACCGAGTTCCTTCTCCAGCGAACGAATGGTGTTGCGATGCACGATGGCAATGTTGGAGGCCGTTCCAACGGTGGGTTCCTGAGTAGCGAGACCCGCGTAGCTGTTGGTTCGACGACGACGAAGAATCTCAGCATAGACCCCATTGGTGTCTTTCAGCAGAGCTTTCTTGTGTTCATCGATCAGGTCGGTACAGAAGATCAGATCCCGCCAGAACGACAGATCTTTCATCTTGTAACCGAACCACCGTTCCTTGCTCGATGACGTACGAACTTTGGCGCCATCGCTTAGGATATGAACCATCAGGTTGGGGTCGCATTCGGTGGTCAGTAAACGGATCATCACCGGAATGGAGGCCTTGTGCCCTTCGTCGGAAATCTCAACCGTATACATGCGCCCCACGGCCAGATTGGCTGCTTCGCGCATGTCCTTGCCCAGATCCGTTTTGAATCCCTGCTCAAAGTCGCCGTCATGCTTCGCAGTGCCCATAGCGTTAAGGACTTTCTTTCCACCACGTATCAGGTGACGCTGACCTTTACGCAGGAATGCAGTCGCATCACGAATATCTTTGTTCGCGGCTTTGGCGGCGGCATCGGCCGGATCGCGAGAAGCTTTGGCGGCAGCTGCTCTGGTTTCGGCTTCTTGCTTAGCCGCCGCCTCGCGCTCCGCGGCACTGGTTGCAGCAGCATTGGCATCGGCGGCATTGGCATCGTTAACCCACTCACCCCGGGCTTTATTGAGCGCCTGCTCGCGTTCCCACTTCTCACGCTCTTTACTGAAATCGTGAGCATCCGCTTCAAATGCATGCCGAACGCCCGCGGGTAGCGATTCCAAACCAGCGCGTGAAGTGGTGGGTAACCCGTAACGATAGTCTTGTAGTGGTTTCAATTGCTCCACCACCAAACACTCTAGTGCCGCATTCCGTGATTCAAAGATTGGTCGGTCGGGATTCAAATGGTTTAAGAACTTACCCACTTCGATCTTACCGACGTTGCAGGTCAGCGCCGCCGCTTGCAGGTAGTAGCCGGCAAACACGGCATTAACCGATTGCAGTACGTCGCTGAGGTATGATTGCTGGAGAACGGTGCGGTCGATGATGACAATGGGTTCGACCCGGGTCGATTGGGTAAAGCTTACCAAGGAGTCAGCCTTTACCGATTTCTTCCAGAATTTGAAGACTTGGCCCAAGGCTTTGAAGAAGGTGGTGGCTGTGGCTGACATCGGTTTGATCCTTTTTTAATAAAGTGTTTTTGGAGTGAAGATAGCCATGGCAACAACGCCCTCCGATGCCCAGATGCTGGACATCATTAGTCGAAGCAGTGGGTACGGCCCGCTGTCCACCAGTTACGCCAATTTGCTTTCAGGGTTTAATCACCGGTCGTTGGGTTCGCCGGTACCATTAAATACCGAAGGCATGGGTATTGTCTTTTTTACCCGACCGAATCTCAATTTGTCGTACGACAACTTGGCAGCCGATCGCATGCTAACACCCTTACTTACTGACAGCGTACTGACGTATCAGCGAGTAATTCGTGCCATGCTCGATCCCGTGGGATCGGGGGTGAATATGCCTGGTAATGTAGCGCGCAACATTACATCCCCCCTGTTCGATGAAAAACAGGCGTTCATGCCGCTCCTCACCAACAATCTCTTGTCGTTGAACGGCTGGCAGGATATCGTGCTGGACACCTACACTTCCAAAGAAGGTGTGGTTCGCGAAAACTGGTCCATGGTCGATGGTATCTCGAAAATCAATAACACATTTGACCTGACTGGTAGCTTCCGCAATATTGGCGGTGACCCTATAACATTGCTCTTTGCCGTGTGGGCAACCTATATTGACCACGTGCATCGTGGCGTCATGGTCCCCTACATGAAATCGATTATCGAGAACCGGATTGACTCCCATACTCGGATCTTTCGCTTTACCCTGGACCCGTCACGAACCCGTATTCAGAAGTGGTTCTCTACCACCGGCGTATCGCCGATCGGTGTACCACTGGGTGCGGCGGCTAACTTTTCGACAGACGCGCCGTATGCACATGAGAACGCCGAAGAAATAAGCATTCAGTTTCGCTGTCAGGGTGCGGAATATTTGGATCCACTGATTCTTTATGAGTTCAATGAAACCGTATCTATGTTCAATCCGGATATGGCAGACGATCAACGCGCACTCGTCTATCAGAAGATTCCGTTCCAGTATTTGCGGTTATTCAATTACAAAGGTTACCCGCACATCAATGTGGCCACGAATGAGTTGGAGTGGTGGGTGGATCAGGCTGAGTATCAGTCCGGTACCAACGACCACGCTATGTTGACAACGCGTAGCACCTACACTCCCTCCATTGCATCAGCGGCCCATGTGGTGCCGCCGTCATCCCCCACCGCTTAAAAGGCCGAGCACATGCCCGATATCCCCACCTGGCTATCCAAATTTCCACAACTGGTAGCCAATCCCGGTGACATTCAGACCCTCGCCTTGCAGCAGGTGGAGGCCACATACAACGGTACGGCCGACATTACCGATCCCAGCAGTCCGTTCATTCTGAACATGGAAGCCAGTGCGGTCAATGCGGCCGGGGCGATCTTAAGTTACGAAGCGTATTCGCGCCGTTTGTACGGCGCCATGGCGCTGACGCTGGAAGACCTCTATGTGCATATGTCGGACGTGGATTACCTGGATCGGTTTGCCGTACCTTCGAATGCTACCTTTTACCTGTACCTCAATACCGACGAGCTGTTAGCCTCGATGGTACCGACGGGAATCAATGGAATCAAGCAGATTACCATTCCCCGGTTTACCAGTTTTACCGTCAACGGTACAACCTTCACGATGCAGTATCCGATCGATATTCGTCAGAAAGCCAGTGGTGGGCTATCGCTGACCTATAACACCGATCAGTTATCGCCCGTGCAAACGTTGACGACCAACATCGTCAACTGGAAATCGGTAACCATCAAAGCCGATGGCGTGGTAACCCCGTTTATTCAGATTGCATTACCGATGCGTCAGTTTGCCATTCAAAGCCAACTGGCCACGGTAAACTATTCCACCGGCTTGGCCGCGACGTATCCGTACACCGATCAGTTCTATTACGCCCGCGCGTATTCGATCAATGCGGTTACCGGCGTTGCTACGGAAATCCTCACCACGCACACCAATCAGGATTTCGATCCCTTGGTACCCACGCTGCTTCTGAAAGACCTGGGGGGGTCGTTGCAGATTTCACTCCCGCAGATCTATTTAACCAGTCAGGCGGTCGGTGGTGAAATCCGTGTCGATATCTACACCACTAAGGGCGATATTGCGTTAGCGATGGACGCGTACTCGCCGGACAGTTTCTTAATCCAATGGTTGGGTGGGGATACGATCGATTCGCAGTACGTGGCGCCATTATTGACCTTTAAGACGTTGACGGTGTATTCTACCGACACCACGACAGGCGGCAGTAACGGCATGGATTTCCCGACCCTGCGCAATCAGGTATTGCTGAACAACTTCGGACCGGTCAACATTCCCATCACGCCCAGTCAGGTCTCGCAAACGCTGCTTACCTTAGGGTACGAACCGGTCATCGACGTTGACGATGTGACCGATCGCGTGATTTTGGCAACTCGGGCATTGCCGCCGCCGGCACTCACGGGAACCACGGCTACCACAAGCAGTAGCCTGTTCAGTGCGGGTGCCTCCATGAGTATTGAAACCTTTGTCACCACCCTCACGGCGCTGAACAGCTTTGCTACGATACAGAACAACGGACTACGTAGCACGATCTTGCCCACGACGCTCTTCTCCCTCGTCAACGGCCAGCTCAGTATCGTACCCGACAGTCAAGTAGCGGCTTTATTGGCCATGGCACCGGATGCCTTGGTGCGAGCGATCAATGCCGCCAACTACCTGTACACACCGTTCCATTACGTGCTGGATAACACGAACAACCTGTTTGCCCTACGGGCGTATTACCTCGATAATCCGCTGGTCAATTCCATTCAGTTCATTATGGAAAATGTCACCGTAGGCATTGACGTGGGTACGCAAGATAAGGAAATCATTCGGACACCAACAGGGTATCGTCTTCGATTGCAGTGCCAGTCCTCCGATGCTTGGAAAGCCTTAAGTGATACTAACGTGTATTGCCAACTGGCCTTTATTCCGGAAGGCGAGAAGACCTACGCGTACATGAATGGCACGTTGATCACTACTCAGAATAACGAGCGGATCTTCGAATTTGACATCACCACCAATTACGATGTTGATGCTCAGGACGACTTGGTGTTATCATCGTTCCAGATGTACAACGATAGTGTACGGCTGCACGCTACGCCCTTGACTGGCGATTTCGACATCTTCTGGATTGCTGAAGGGGTTACCACGGCGCAAACCAGCACCACGCAGATTGACCTGGACATGGGGACGGCGTTGCTACCCGCGGGCGTGCTCGGTATTGCACGGGAACGGATCAGCCTATCCCTGGGATCGGCCTTGAACGGCCTGTGGCGGCGTTCACGTACGGTGGCCGGTTCGGGAACGTACCAGACCTATTCGGCCGACGTGATTCAAACCTACAGTACCGACGTCTACGCCACGGACCCCACTACCGGCAACGTGATCTTAACCTCATCCAACGGTGTGGTCAATTTCACCGTGCTTCATCACAAGGGTGATCCGGTACTGGATGTCAACGGTAATCCGATTATCGCGCACCATATCGGCGATCAAGTGTTGGGATCCAACGGTCTACCCATTCTGGTGTCGTCCGGTACGCTGCAACATCAGTTGGATTTGCTGATGGTGGAAGGGGCCTTCTTCTTTGCTACCTCCACGGACGCCATGACCTATCGGGGAACGATTGCTCCCACGTTGGTGAACTGGATCGTGAATGACCTGGGTAGTGTGGTACCGAAGCTGTTGGAAAAGACGAACCTTTACTTCTATCCAAAAGCCACGGTAGGTGATGTGCAAGTCCTGGTATCGCAAGGTAACTCGGTATCGATCCAGGCGGCCCAGACCTTCAATCTCACGTACTACCTGGATAACACGGCGTGGCGGGATGCCACACTGCGGGCACCGTTGACACAAATTGGTATCCAGACCATCGCCACGGCCTTGCAAAGCAAGACGGTATCCATGATGGATCTAACCGCTACCTTAAAGGCAGCGGTGGGTGGTGACGTGGCGGGCTTTGATCTAACTGGATTGGGTGGCAGTTTGAATCTGTCGACCATGACGGTGATTGATGATTCGCAGCGTCTGTCCATTCGTAAAGAAGCGATTGTGGAAGCCGACGGTACCATCGGTCTCCAAGACGGGGTTTCTGTCAGCTTTATTCAACACGATACTACCACCAGCTTGAACGGTAGCATGTAACGGCATAAGCCCCTCCCGGAAATGCTTCCGGGAGGGGCTTATGCCTATTACGTAAAGCAGGTCAATAATAAAGCTTCACCGGTAATGGGTGAGTCTCTAGGTGAAACCGTACCAGTTCTTCGACCTGATGTCGCGGCAAGCCGCCTAAGCCGGTTCCCGGTAACGGCATCGATAACTGTTTAATCCCCAGACTTTCCCAGTCACGGGCGAGGGTAACTAAGTTGGCATCGATAAGTTCCATCGGCGAAGGATCTCGCCAGTGGTACTTGCTACAGAACAGTAACACCTTACCGGTAGGCATCGTGGTGTGCGTCAAGATACGGGCCCGAGCTTCAACCCCTACCCGCCAGGCAGCGGGGGAGATAGGCGCATACACGTCGTAGTACCGTTCAAACAATCCCGGATGACTACGACGCATGACTTTGGCCAGACCCGCACCCATGACCCCTACGGCATTGATGGGACACAACTGCGTCCACCCGTGATCGTTCAACAAATTACCATCACCCTGCCAAACAATCATCGTGGACTCCGTTTACTCACTGAAGGGGTGTATTTCCCAGCACTGCTAGTGCGTGTACTTTCACGAGCCATATCACGCTGAAGTGCACCGTCTTGACGGCGTAGCTCTTCGTCGCGTTTCAATTGCTCTTGCGCGTGTTTCTGTTCGATTCGAAAAATGGCCTGGACCTGAGCCCACGGTAACTGCATGAAATCTAACCAGCTCAAATTCCACTTTGCACCGATCTCATATTGACGATACCGCCACATGTACCGGTGCAGCATGGAATAATGAAAGGCATCTTCTTTGGGATGCAAAGCCACCAGTGCCAATGGATGGGCTTTGCTCAAATCCCGATTGTCATGATTAAAGATGTCGTACTGAGTTTCGTAGCATTCCCGTAACGCCAAAGTCGAACTGAAGCCGTCCATCTTACGCGTTTGAACAATCAGCTGATGAAAGCGTTCCCGATCATTTATCCACTGATGGCCAAACGTCTGAAAATTAACGTGGCCATCCGGATCATCCTCGACCAGTTCGTGTTCAGCAATTACGTAAGCGCCTTCGCGACTAGCTGGCCGAGCATCATAAAAAAAAGCGCCTCCACGTCAATGGGATTGAGGTAGGGATGCTTTGCTTCTTCGGGCGTAGCGGGCTTTCCGCAGGCCGGGCAATCAAAGCGCGGCAGGGCCACCATGGCAATCGTGCAGTTTTCCATGAACGACTGCACTTGGGTAAAGAACGTTTCAGCCAACGTCGGTTCACCACCAATGTACACCAGGGTTTGACGAATCGTGTCCAGATCACGAATCACGGATCCATCGGGTAAGCCCAACTCTTCAATCCAGTGACTGTATTCACACATCGAGGTCACTTTCGCCCGTTCCAGGATAAAGTTGTTGCGCTGTTCGCCCACCAACTCCGACCCAAAGGCGCGCTGAATATCCGCCACCAAGCCATCCACCCAATGGAATCCCGCCGAGGCGTACTCGGTAATGGTCGGCACCTTCAACTGCACCTTGACCACACCCGTGTCATTCTTCAGCTCGATCAGCCCCGACCCGTTGTAGGAATGATCTTTTTGATACGCTTCGATATCCTTGATATCCATACGCTCGCCGCGGCGCGCCATGTGCTTGAGTTGTGCTTCGGTCAACCGGTTAAGATCCGTAAAATGGATCTTGTTGATGTCCAGCACTTCCTTGACCACATGGGTGCACTGACTTGGATCGTTCATGCACGGCTGGTGGTACGGGTAGCCTTGGGGGTAGAGTGTGGTCAGCATACCCCAGATCAGCGTGGGAATGTCCGTGGACTTGATCAGATCTTTCAGATCCTGCGCTTGTGCATACCGCACGGTGGCGGTGGACACATGCGCCATGGCAAAATCTGCCAGGTAGCTCTTGAGGTACACGGAGGCGTTGGAGTACGCCATGCCGTTGGTCATGCGCCCCAGCCAGATTTTCTCCGAGTCAATGCGGCGCTGCAATTCCAATCGGGCCATCGCAGTGGGGGACTTGAAAGTGACCCAGAACCCCGAATGCCATAGCGGGACGGCCGTGGGCGCACCCATACCCAAGGCTTGCTGCACGCGGTTGGCTGCCAGCTCGCCAGAAATCTCTTGACCCGGCTGCGCATCCTGACCCAGACGGGGACGGGTGGCGCCCAATGCACTGGCGCCATGCGGAACGCGCTGTGACCATTTGGCATCCGGTCGGTCGGTAGCCTTGGTCAGAAAGCCGCCCTGATGCAGGAGTGATGACCCGAGGGTAATTTCGGCAGCCCATTCGCGGTTACCTTCACCCAGCTCGTAGTTGATCGAGGGGTAGGAGTTAACCAGGGAATTAAACGCCTCCACGTCGCACGGTAAGCTGGCCACGTGAAAGGGGTCATTGGCTACCCGGTCGTTGGGGGCTGGTCGAAACACAGGCGTATAGTTGGCAATGTTCGGGTTGGCGCCGCGCGGCAGATTGAACCCAACATAATCGGCCGGTCGATCCACCGGACGCTCGGGCGCTGCCGCTTCAGTTACCTTTTCGACGGTGGGCTTGGTCGGGGCTGGTTCCACTGGAAGGGCGTCGTAGCTGGTCGTATCCTGAGGAAGCTCTTCCACCACCGGGTAGCCAATCGGCGGCTGGGGCACGGGGGCTTCGGGAAGGGTTTCGGCTGCCGCAGGAGGCAAGGTTTCGTCAGACATGGGTCACTTCACTTCAAGATGAAAGGATAATGTTACCGAATCAATTACGCATCGGTAGCGGAGGAAGGATCGGCCTTATACATGTCATAGACCAGCTGACCATCGGTCGTAGCACGAATGCTTGTCGTGTCCAGACCGGCCTGCTGGAAGATTTCCAGAATCTGATCCAGATGCACAATGACCACCGATTCATAGCTTGCCATGAACCGCATGTATTCCTGTCCCAGCGTGATGGAATTCAGGAGATCATCCGGACCGGACGACGAACCGCGCCGCGCGCTGTGTTTGGCATGAAGGCTGGTCAAGCGCTCCACGTAGGTGCGCATGTCGACGGTCAGCATGTTGACTAGGTTAGCCAGCTCAGCCGTACGCCCCTTCGCCATGATGTTGGTCGTTAACTGCGGGTCGTTCAGAAACGGCAATACCACCGCCGGCGAACTCATGTACTTTTTCACGTTGACGTGCACATCGCGCAGCCAGTCCCACACGCGATCGTTTTTGGCACGACGAAAACCTTCACGCGCTAACTTGGCTTCTTCGGTAACGGGGGTAGCCTTGGGGGCGTCGCTGGAAACATCCTGGTCGGAAACCATGGGGGAAACCTCAAACTGTCAAAGAAATAATAAACACTAAGCCATTAACGGGATGGCTCAATAAGATGAGTTCGTACCACTACTTTATCGCAGGGGTGACTAGAACATATGAACGGGGCAACCCGGTAAGGAATGCTCTCGACTACCTGACGAGAGTCCCCCATTTTGCGTTAGGAGTCCTCGGCAAATGTCACACGTTTTTCTCACCTTCTTAGATACGTGCGTCTCCGCCGAGCGAAAGCTGGTATTTCAGGATGCACTGAATACCTTGGCCCAGGCGAATTTACACGACGCGATGTTCTACATCGACCAGATGATGGAACAGGACGACATGGACGATACTTCTGCATTTTTGGATACGATTGAACACATGCTCATGAACGTCATGCACGCGGCGTTATCGAGCTTTGGTATTTTGGTGGATGACCACGCATCACTCGCGTTGCTTACGGATATGTTCAAAGCCATATTGGCTATGGACAATTGGTCAGATCCGGCGGCGTTATCCACAGTGTGTGAAAGTGACGAAGGGGTGGAGGAAATACTGGCGACCCTGATGGCGGTAACCGGATCGCTGCATGAATCGGATTACTTAACGCATTTGATGCGGGTGAGTCCCGACTTGATTGAGCGCATTGATACCCTTAATCAGACGTTTACCGACAGTGCGTTACCGACGGCTGAAGAACGATCGCGGGCTCAACGACGCACAGAAACGTACCTCGCAACGTATAGCGCTCCCATACTGTCGCAGGCGATCAGTGAAATGTTACTGATTGGTGGCGGATTTCCGGGAGTCATGAGTGCGTATGTTGAGGCCATTAGCGCGCTTCCTTTGGAAAGCGCTATCAACGAAGTGGTGGGGTTTGCACTCACGTCTGACTTGCCGGATAAAGAGTTAGCCAAGGCCATTCTTACCGATGTGCAGGGTTGGTGGGAAGCCTCACAGGCCGCTGCCGTGCAAGCTCTGGTAACCACCCGACTCCATAAGGCGACCGCCCCATGATGCCCACCATCGACAAGCGTGATTATTTCCTGCGCGCTATGAACGCTCAGTGCTATCGTTATAAAGCCTGGGTGATTGAGGCTTTTGCCAGCGTGGAAAATCTCACGGCTAAAGGCAAGCCATACCCGTACGCCCTGACGCGCCATCCCGATAACTCCTATTCGTATCTTGATCCCGATACACAGAAAGAAACGCTCTTGGAAGGTACCTTTAAAGACCACGGTCCGTTTCACTTCTTGGAACAACTGATTGTCGGGGCGCATGAATTACCCAATGTGGGCCAGAATACCGTCACGTTCTACGGAAACATTTTGGTCAACTGCACGTGTCTAGTGTACGCTTTTGGTGACAAGGTTCCGTTTCAATCCGGCCCCATGACTGTTGCAAAAATGGAAGCAGTAATTGAAAAGCGGTTAACCGATCAGCCATTAGACAAAGCCCCCCCAGGCTCCCTATCCATCGCAGAATTCAAGAAGTTCAATGAAGGTATTCGCCACCTGGAAGGGTTTAGTCAGCTGTGTGTTCCGTCAGCTTCAAAGAAGACCATGACGGTTTCGCCACTTGTGCTAAAACGACGGGACGAATTATTGAAGCAATACAAGGATCAGTTGAATGATCCCGTCGTACAAGCGCACATTGATCGCGAACTCATTCAGATGGAACGGGACTGGCTGAAAGGCGATCCCGGTGAGCGGTTCTACATCAAGTCCAAATCGTACGACATCGTACGCAAACGACTGTTTCTGTTACTGGGCTCCGAATCGGGCTTTGGTAAAACCGGTGATGTGATTACCAAGTCGTTAAGTGAAGGCTGGGATATCAAGAACTTACCAGCCATGGCCAACTCGCTTCGAAGCGGCTCCTTTTCCCGCGGTGCGGAAACAGCGTTAGGTGGTGTGGATGCTAAAAACAATTACCGCATCTTTCAAAACACCACCGTGGCCGAGGATGACTGCGGGACTAAATTGGGGTTACGCGTAACCCTGACACCGGCCATGTCCAAACACTTCATTTCGTCCAGTGTGATTGAACAAGATGGTACGTTAACTGAGTTGACCGAAGACAACGTGCTGGGGTACTGCGATCGACCGATTACGTTACGATCGGTAGCCTACTGTCGGACACCCGACCAGAACATCTGTGGGGTGTGTGTGGGTAAGAAAATTGCGGCGACGCCCAACGCAATCTCAACCTACGCCTCCGATCTCGGTTCGTCCTTCGTTCTCTTGTTTTTGGCCAAGACGCACGGTGTGGCGCTAAAAACCTCGAAGGTGCATTTCCGTAGCATGCTTAGATAGATGCCACAATCCCGCTAAGGTTTTACGACGTAACGCCATCACTATAGCGGTCCGTTCTACGTGAGATAAAGCTACAGTGACTTGCGACCCTTAGCTGTAGCCTATGTACCAGATCTCCCGGATAGGACTTTACCAACCTTGCCTCCCTGAGGCTTCAGCTGTCTCACCATGAGACTATTGTGTTATCCACCAACCTGTGAGGAATCGGTCATGACCGAGAACGAAACTCTGAATACTCCCGCGTCACCCGAGCCCGTTGGCGACGTGACGGATACGACTACCGCCCCGGAAGTCCAGCAGGAAGCAGCATCCCAGGAAGCCCCAGCTGCCGAACCGGTAGCCGACGCACCATCCACCGAAGCGCCGGCAGCGACTGAGCCGGTCACTGAAGTACCGGTGGAATCGACCCCTGAAGCCCCTACCTCGGTCGATCAGGCCAGTGAACCGGCCAGTGAACCAGTCGCCGAAGCACCGGTTGCGGTCGAAGCGCTGGCGGCTGAAGCACCAGCAGCCGAGACACCAGCCGAGGCACCGGCAGCTGAGCCGGTAGCTGAAGCAGCAGTTGCCGAGGCGGTAACCCCACCGGCGGCACCGGAAGCCATTGCCGGGTCGGTCGTGGAAAGCCAGCCGACCTCGGCCGCTGTCCCCGCCGTTGAGTCGGCGCCTGTTGCGGAAGCGCCCCCCGCCCCCGCACTCAGCGATATGCCACTGCTTCAAGCCAATGAAGCTGATGCACGCACGCTTCAGGGGCTGAAGGAAATCACCGACGCCTATGTGGCCAAGATGGGTGCGGCTGTTCCGGTTAATCCGATCCACGGCGCTCAGCACCAGCAGGGTCTGTTCAAGCACATCGAGTCGATGCTGAAGCTCGACGGCATGGTCTTCACTCGCGCCTGGAGTGACTTCCTCGCCAAGGTGCACGCTGAGCGGGACGGTGCGTTCCACGAATCACGCGTGTTTCGTTTCTTCGATCAAATCAAGCTCGACACCGAGCAGAGCCGCGTGTTCCAGAACCTGCTGCACCTGGTGATTCACACGGCGGATCCGAAGGGTCGTCAGACGGCGCTGAAGCATCTGGACCTGGGTAGTGTCACCAAGGGCATCGCGGTGCCGGGTGCTACCGACAAGATCATCGGCTATTATAGCCAGCAGTAACTGTAGCGGCATCAGTAACTGTAGCGGCATAGTGTCCCCTGAGGCTCCCTAGGGAGCCTCAGGGGATTATGCGCTTATGCAATTAACGCCGGGTGATTTGATCCCGTAAGGTGTGTTGCACTTTATTCAGTGCCTCCACAATGGCCGGATCGTTCGAGATCTGTCCCTTGGCCCGGTACAGTTCAAACTGAGCCACCTGGCACCGGTAAAGACTCTCGGCTAGCGAAACCTGCGTGTCAAGCACCATATTGACAGCTTCCACGTAGAAGGTTAAGGCATGCACCTCACCGACCAACGACATCATCGCTGCCTGGTACGCCGGTTCCAAGCTGCTGTCGACGTTGGCCTTGACACCGTCGGTCATCAACTCTTCGATCTTGGCATTCAAGATTTCAAAGACCCGATAGACATCGTCGGGAATGGGAACCAGCGGTTCATTGAACCCACTGCGGGGGTCCACCACCACCGTCGACGCAATCTGCCACTCCATCTGACCGGCAGGATGCGTGTCGTGCAATTGAGCCACATGCGTCTTCAGTTGCTGAAAGTAATCCAGCAGCATCGGCGCGTTTTGCAACGGATGATAGCTCTTGGCTACCCGTTCCAGTCCCGAGAGCGGAATGGGGGTGGCCAGGAGCGCCAGCTGCTGTGCCATCGTGTACTTGTCACGCGGATGCTCTTTCAGGGCGTTGACTGCCAACGATACCTTGTCCGCAATGTACTGCGGCGTGTGTGCCATTTGCAGCCCTATTCCCTTGATAGCGCCCAAGAAGGGGCCTTCGGACAAGAGCGCGGCGGCTAAGGCGGTCGAGTGATCAATATACCGCTGAATCGCTTCTTGCAGCGCCTGCTCGGCTTTGGTGATTGCTTCATCGACGACGTGGACGTTGCCCACCACGGCCGAAGCTTCCTTGTTCGCGTCCTTGACCGCTTTGAGCAGAATCACGCGTTCGTGCAGGGTACGGTGGCGATTCGTAAGTTTCTTGAAGAACGCCATGATCCAGCTGAGCATTTTCATGATCAGCTCACCCGCCTTCTTGATGAAATCCTTAGTCACCTGGGCAGCACGGTGCAGAATGCCTTCGGTAACGACCGAAAGATTTTGTACCGAAGGATCCTTGGTAAAGCTCTGGAGCGGTGTCCGCTCCTCCAGGACCAACTGGCACTCATCGATCAAAGCCTTCACCTGGGCCTGACACACGCCCCGTTCGGGAGTAAGGCTGTCTTGGAAGACGCTAAGCGTTTCCAGCGTCGTTTTGTAGGCTTCCAGAGTTGCCCACTCACTGTCTGCCTCTAAGGGCGTATACATTTTTTCAGAGGTTAGAATATCCATCGCATCAACTCCCCTTGACAGCCGAGCCCCACAGCTCAGCAAACGTATGCGATAGCAACTCGTAGGGCTGACCCGCGTCCAGCGCGTGAAGGGATTCCACGGCGACGGCCGCATCCACCGGAGTACCCTGTGCGGCCAGCTCCAGCTCCATGAGCTGGGTCACCGCAGCCATGACATCCGGGTTGGACGGCTGATGCAGCAGCTTGTAGCGGCTGATCCAGAACAGCTTGGCAGCGGCTTCCGCAAAATCGAAGTCCAGCACGGTGGCTTCGTTCAACTGCCCCAGGCTGGCACAGACCTGCGGATACAGCGTGGCTTCGTAATGGTCGTGGTAGTTTTCCACGGGAGCAGCCGGGAGCGGTAGCTCATACGCCGTTTTCCGGGCGGCGGCTAGGGCAGTGATGACCTCGCGCTGGCCGAGGGGCACAGCGAGGGCTTCAAAGGACTGGGTCAGCGAAATCAAAGTTTTCATGGCAGCAACACCGCTCCGAGGAAAGTGATGGATAAATAAAAAGAAAGGGGGTACATGGTCGACCAGAGGGTGCGCTGAATTACGAAGACATCATCGTCGATAATTCAGCGGCTTTGGTGAACAGCTCGTTGTTCACCAGCTTGCTTACAGTGCGTTGAAATTGAACCTGGTTGTACAGGCGGCGCTTGCTTGGTAGCAAAGTGTTCCATAAGTGATTTAGTACCCCGACCCGATCCATTAACGATTCCCGCAGATGGGAGACGTATTTGGCATCTTGTACCAATTCAGTCACCTTTTCGCGCGGTAACGAACGATCTTTCAAAATGGCCACTAATTCACCGTGGGCAGCTTCCAACCGTTCTACCGGCGTATTACGGTTTAACGGAGCAAACGCCGTCAATGCAATCACTAGGGCGGAAACCACCGAAGCCACATACAACGCTGGCGGGTAGATGGACAGGACTAAGAGCGCCGCGAGCTTGGTGGCATTGACCGCAGCGTACGTTGTTCGTGTCAGGAGTTGACGATGGCCTCTGGCTTTGGCTAATTTGACCAACGCCGATCCCAACGGTGCGGCAGCACCCATCCGTACGGCGTAACCGTCGGCCGCAAACTCCGTTTCAGCCCCAAAAAGACTTTCTTGACCCAGATCGGCCATAAGGGTACTGACGCAATCCCGAATCAGTACGTACTGAATGGCTTCCGGTTCCTCGTTAGCGGCCAACGCCGCTTCGTCCACATGCGATAGATCAAATACCTTAACCAGCGAGGCAATGGCAGCCATTGCCTCG
>JAEHJW020005065.1_pt1 | contig 37186 bp, 43 predicted proteins | sample 9271431 | NCBI WGS metagenome assembly JAEHJW02 | reverse complement strand
ATGCGCTTCATCGCCGGCCCGCTCAACAAGCAACTGCTACAGAACCTGCTGGCCGAGGTTATCGAATCCTGCACGTGTGTTCGTGCGGCGGTTGCCTACGCCAGTCGCGACAACATGCAGTTGTTTGAGGCCTGCGCGCGGCACTTTAAGCCGCTGGAGTTCTTTGGCCGCTACGACCACACCGTGGCTGTCGATCCTGCCGTGTTGAAGTGGTTCCTGGACAAAGCCAGCCCGAACTTCGACTGCAAATTGGTTCCCGACATCCTGCACGCGAAGGTCATCTGGTGGGTGGATGCCGGAGCCTACATCGGGTCTGCCAATCTATCTGATAGGGCTTGGATATCGAACATCGAAGCGGGCGCCTTCCTGCCGCACGACGAACTTGTTGAGACGGGCATGGAACGAGAGCTACTGCGCTTCTTCGAGGAAGTGGATGACCGTGCGCGGCCACTGACCAAAGAGATCTACCAAGAGCAGCTGCGCTTGGCAGACAGGCGGTCAGAGCTGTCGAAGCGCGAATATGGACTTGAGCAGCAGTTCGACAAAGACCGCTTGTTGCCGAAGAACCAGGGGCTGGTGTTCGTCGATACGAAGCGCTCGTCCGAGAAACGCTTTCAGAAGTTCGATCAGGACTGGAACGACACGCTGCAGGTGATGCGATCCATCGCATCCAGAGTCTCGGCGCCGGGCGTCAAGCCGGACTGGATCGATGCGTCGGTGGCCCCCGGGGTTCAGGCTGACCAGTTCCTGCACGCCTACTACTACAAGCAGGTAAAGGATGGAAACAGCCACCCCTACGAGGAGTTCTTCGCCAGGAACTCGAAGAACCCAGAACTTGCGCTGCGCGACGCGCTGGAGTGGTGGCATGACGCCGACTTCGACCACTCCTTTGAAGAACGAACGATCTACGAGTGGTCGCCGCGACTGCGCGAGCTACTGGCACGCGACCGCATTCTTAAACTGACCGAGGAAGAGTTCGTCGATGCCGTCTCCCGGGTACACGCGATACGCGACCATGCGATCAAACAGGAGAACGAGCACCTGGGCTTGCCTGACCGACCGCAGACCGGCGACGACAAGGTAGAGAAGTTCGGCGAGTGGCTGTGGCGGCAGCGATCCCGCGAAGGTCGCACAGTGCTCGATCTGTTGAACTACGTCGTGTGGGGTAATGGCAGCGTTTCGGCACGACTCTGGAATGCAATCCGAAGCGATCAGTGGGCAATCCCTCACATCGGTTTGAGCAGTCTCGGCGAGATCGTCGGTTGGGCGCGCCCGGACGAGTTTCCGCCGCGGAACATGCGCACGAGCAAGGGGCTGCGGGCGCTTGGGTACAACGTCAGGATCGGCGTGTGACGCTTATGGATGCGAGCATGACTTCATCGTTGATGTATGTTGTTGCGGCACGAGTGAATCTCGGTTCAGGATCAGAAAACTTGGAGATCATCTATGGGGAAGCTGGTGGATGGAGACGACGGTCTGCTTGCGGAGGAAGTGGGCAACTGGGCCAAGGAGAAACACGACTACCTGTGTCGCTACATCGACATTTCGCGCAGTGCGCGTGCGAAATACCTTGGCCCTGGAAAGGCTGGCGCGACCTACATCGATCTGTTCTGCGGCCCCGGCCGATGCAAAGTGCGGGACACAGGCGAATGGATTGATGGCGGAGTAGTCGCAGCCTGGAAGAAGAGCCAGGAAGGCGGCGCGCCGTTTTCACAGGTGTTCATCGGCGACCTTGATACGCAGCGGCGGGAAGCAGCAGCCACCCGCCTGCGCCAGTTGGGCGCACCGGTGGTCGAGACCGACGGTGCCGCGGTGAGCGCGGTGCAACAGGTCATCGCTCGGCTGAACGCCCACGGCTTGCACTTCGCGTTTCTTGACCCGTTCAATCTCGAGGCATTGGACTTCAGCATCATCGATGCTCTGTCCAAACTCAAGCGCATCGACATGCTGGTTCATGTGAATCAGATGGACCTACAGCGCAATCTGGTCAGCAACGCGACGGCTGAGGAGTCTGCGTTCGACACTTTCGCACCAGGCTGGCGGAACAAGGTGAACGTGGTTCGAGGTCAGCAGGAGATTCGGCAAAGCGTGTTTCAGTATTGGCGCGATCAGGTTGCCAGCCTGGGGGTGTGGCCTTCCGCCGATATGAAGTTAATCACGGGTAGCAAGAACCAACCCTTGTACTGGCTGCTGCTTGCATCCAAGCACGATCTCGCACACAAGTTCTGGGCCACGGCCTCCAACGTCGAAGGACAGGGCAAGCTGGATTTCTAGGGGTGCGCCACGGCTTCCGGATAGTCGTCCCAGGTACGGCCACGGAAGATGCGCCCGTTCGCTTTCTTGTGACGCTTGACGCCGTCAGCGCCCCAGCCGCCCCACTGCTTGAAGAAGAACGCCGCGCCAGCGGCCTCGGCCTGCACCTGCACGTTCGCCACCCACTCCTCGCGCATGGGACGGGCCTTGTGGCCTGATTCGCCGCCGACGATCACCCAGTGGATGTCGCGCAGGTTGATGCGGCCCAAGTCCTCCAGCAACGGCTCGACTGAGAGGAAGCGGATGTGCGCGTCCACCTTGCGCAGGTGGTCGATGCGCGGCACGCCGTACTTCTTGTCCTCCACCGACACGCCAAGCCACACGTTCTGCGGGCAGGCACGCCGTGCGAAATACTCGGGCAGGCGCTCCGCGCGCTTGGTGAGGATTTGATAGGTGTGCTGCGGCGTGGCCTCAATGATCGAGAACGCGCGATCCAGAAACTTGTCCGGCACGTCTTCGTGGAACAGGTCGCTCATGCTGTTCACAAAGTACGTGGTTGGCTTCTTGCGCGCCAGAGGCTGTTCGAGCCGGTTCTCGTGCAAGGTGAGCTTGAACTCGTTCTCGTAGCCGGGCGCGCCCATGGCGTGCAGCCGCCGTGCCATCACCTCTGCGTAGCAGTGCTTGCATCCCGGCGAGACCTTGGTGCAACCGGTGGTCGGATTCCAGGTTTGCTCGGTCCATTCGATGGTCGATTGCGTTGCCATTTCGGCCTCCTATCTCATTGAGGAGCAGCGCCCGCTGTGCGAGTCTGCGCGTGTTCGGACACGAAGGCATCCACCAAGCGTGACAGCGCCGAGCGCACATGTCCCAAGTTCGGATCGGCGAGTGCGACACGAACGCGATCCGCGAGTTGCTCCGCCGTCGGGGCGTCTTCACCGTCAGCCGTATGCACCAGACGCATGCAATGCTCGATGACGTTGATCGGTGGGCTGGCCTTTCCGCCTTCATAGCGGCTCACCGACGACTGCTGGACGCCCAGCAGATCGGCGAAGTCTTTCTGGCTACGCCCACCGCGCGCCGCTCGGATGAGCTCTCCAACGCTGCTGATGGCCACCATTTTATCTAAACCAAAAATGCACGTACAGCATACTATAGCGCACAAATGCTTATCGTGCATACTCTCTTGGCGTGCGGGGATCGGACAGATCAGCCTGCCACCAATTCGCCCAGGATCAGGGCCGCTTCGACCTGACGCCGTAACACCAATCCCGGCAATACCTTGGCCCCGCCGTAGACCCAGCGGCGCAGTTCCTTGGCCGCACTCGACCAGTCGCGTTGGTTTATCCGCCGCCGCAGCGTTGACGTCTGCAAACGTCCCGCTCCAAGGTTGAACGTGAAATCTACGATCGCCGCGAGCCGCCCCTCGGGCTCGGCCGCCAGTACCGGGCAGTACCGCAACGTGGCGTCGAGCGCGGTGCACAGGTCGCGGGTCAGATAGACCTTGCCCTCGTCCTCGGTGATTGGCGGATGGTCCGGCTTGCAGAGGTGCCCGTAGCCGATGGTCCAATACCCTGCCGGGCAGACATAGGGGTGGGCGCGCCGCTGGGGATCGTTCTCGGGTACGCGGTGAAAGCCCTCGAAGCGCTTTGCCAAGTCGACCGCGGCCGATGGCATCTCGATCACGGCCGCACCCGGTCGAATACGCGTCCGAGGAACCAGAAGTTCAGCACGCCGGCCCACAGCGCCTGATCGGCGTCCGTCCAGGCGTGCAGGATCGCCGTGCCCCAACCAGCGCCGGCATTCACAGCGGCTGCGAACGCCGCAGTCTTGGCGGCGCAGTACAGCGCCATGAACCAGTAGGTGATCACCGGCCGCACACTGCTGGAGAGCGCATCGGCCCAACGAACGCCGGTCTTCTCGCCCTGGGTGCGCACGGCGTCGCGCAGCGTCTCGATGGCCCCGGTATTCCAGGCCGCGTCCGCGCTGGCGCCGATCTCGGCCATCCGCTGTGCACCGCGCAGCTTCTCGAACTCCAGCGCCTTGTCTTGCATCGCCAGCTCGTGGCTGCGCTCACCCTTGCGGTCCAGCCACTTCAGGATTTCCGGGGCGAGACGGAAGGCCCCGCCGAGGAGGCCGCCAAGCAGGGTCTCGATCATTGGCTGCCTCCCACGAGCTTCAACTTGATCGCGGCGCCGACCAGCAGGGCAGCGAGCACCCCGGTGGTCACCACCTTCACCATGGTTTGCCATGCCGTGCGGCGGGCATCGCGCCAGGCTTCCAGCAGGTCGCGCAGCTCGCGGATGTCGCGCGCGGCCTTGCCGTTCTCCAGGCCCAGATGGGCAAGTACCCGTTCGGCGCCTTTTTCTGCGGCGCGGTCGAGCAGGTCCTCGAAGTCCTCGCGGCGCATGAGGAGCGTGTCGTCAGGTTGGGCGGTATTCTCGGTTTCGTGCATGGTCGGTCCTCCAGAAATACAAAACCCGCCTCGTGAGCGGGTTCGTGGGTGGAAAAATGGATGGATTGGGCCTACGCGATCTTGCCCTGGGCCTTGGCCGGCGGCCCATTGCCGGACGCCCGCGCCGTGTCGATCTGCAGCAGTCTGCGCATCGCGCGGACGCGATCTTTCGGGTGGACGTCCGTGCGCTCCACCGCATCCTGCGACTCGGCCAGCGCCAGCAACTTGTCCTTGTCGGGACCGTCGGGCATGGCGTCGATTGTGGGCCGTACCCGATCCAGAAAGGTGGTCGGTCGATTCATTCGTTGTTCCTCTAGTTGTCAGACGGGAAATACCTGCCGGGCCACCGGTGCCTTGGTGGCGATGCCGTTCTTGATCTGCACCCGGTCGCCGACGGCCACGACATCAAGTGTCCGGGCGGTGACGGCACCCCGTTCAGTGGCCACGCGCACCAAAGCCCCGTCGATGCCGACCACCGCGCCCAGCACCGGCGTGTCTGTGGTCAACAGACGGGAGAGTTCCTTCAATGCGAAACTCATCGCGGCTGCTCCAGGGTGAGTTGGGTTTCGATGGCGGCCTCCGACACCGTGATCTGGATGCCGGTCACCTTGGCGCGGTAGGGGCTCGCCGTGGACGGGTCGGTCGCCTCGACGATCTGCCCGAGACGCATCCCCGGCCGGAAAACCACCGCCATCTCGACCCGGTTGAAGGCGTGGGCATTGGCGTCCATCTCGGCCACGCCACGGTGGATCAGCGCATCGTCGGCGAGCAGAGGCTCAACGATGGGCGAACCCTCGCGCGCACCGTCGCCCCGGTAGACCTCGATGATCACGATGCCGTCCCCTTGATCAGGGCCAGGATCGAGAAATCCGTCTCGCCGTTGAGCGTGGAGGGCGAGGCCAGGGCGTAGACCAGCGCCAGGGCGTCGTAGGTGACCTTGGCCACCGCCACCCCCTTGCTCGATGCCTTCACCGTGACCTTGTCAGGCTGCAGCGTGAGGCCGCCGAGGCTGCGTCCGTACCAGACCGACTGCGAGATGGCCGAGCGCGCCGGCTTGGAGAGCTGCGCCGTATCGGAATCCTCGAACATCAGTTCCTCGGTCACCGTCACCACGACGCTGCCCTGGGCCGAGAGCGAGCCGGCCGAGCAGATGGTGTCGGTGATGCTGACGTTGTCGGACTTGTAGACGAGGATGTAGGCGGTCTCGCCTGGGCTGAAGGAACTGCGGCCGCCGTTCAGCCCATCGGGCCGGGTGTCGACCTCGGCCGACAGATGGCCGTCCGAACCCGATCCGTCCGGGTTGCCGAATTGAACACGAATGGTGGCATTGGCCATAGTCTTTCCTTACGCATCGACCAGCACGAACTGCACTTCCTCGTCGATGGGAAGTGCGACGCGCCAGTCGCGCGACGTGGTGGTGTAGGTGATTCGAAGCAGGCTGTAACCGCTCGTCGCCGCCGTGAGGTTCTGGCCCGAGGCGGTCACGTCGCCCAGCCCGGTGTGCTGCCAGGCGAGATCGACAATGGCCGTGATGGGATAACGGGTGCTCGCCCGCCCCTCGATGAATTCGACGGTCTCGACCTCCGTGCGGGTGACTGCGCCGAGGCTCGCGATGACCGTGGACGGATGCCCGGTGTGAGCCAGTACCACCGCACGGGTGCTGGCGAGATAGGCGCGCACCGTGCCCTGGTAGGCGTCCTCGGCATCGGCCGCGTATTCAATACGGTCGGCGGACGTGCCCGCACCGCCTTCCTCATTGGCGATGGTCACCCGGTTGTAGCCGCGCATCGGGGCGATCTGCGCCTGCGCCGACATCACGTCCGCGTCGAACAGACTATGCGCGGCAGTCGCAGCCCCATACTGCGGGATGCTTACCTGGTGCCGACGTCGGCAAACCACCGAGCCGTCCGGGTTGCTCTCGACGATGCCGCCAATGGCCGCCACGATGTTGCGGGCAGCTGCCAGCGGTGTCGCCCCTTCCAGCATCAGCCGGCCTGCCGGGATGATCCAGTCGGGAAGACTCCAGTCCACCGGGCCGATCAGGAATTCCACGGCGGCGCGGGCGGCAACGGCACCGGCCTCGTAGTAACGGATCGTGCCGGCGAAGGGCGAGTCGAGCAGCGCCACGGGCGAGACCGCCGTCAGTTCCATCCGCTGTTCGGCGACAGATGTGCGCGACAGCGTCTTGCCATCGACCACCAGCACGAAGGTTTCCAGTCCCAAGGCAAGGGTGATCGTGTCGCCGATGCCAATGGCGGCGAAATCGGTAATGGCCGCGATCTCGATCCGTACGATCCAGACCGGGCTCTCCTCGTCGCAGGAGAGTGTCGCCTCGACGATGCGGATGCGCTGGTCGTGCCAGACGAGCTCCGGACTGTTCACCACCGCCTGCAAGCGAGCGTCATCGAGAATCGACCAAGACGCTGCCAGCCGCTTCGCAAAGGGGTCAACATCGGCCACGTCATACCCGAGCACCTGCCTGGCCACGACCGATTGGGTGAGCCAGTACGCAGCCTGCATCGATTTCCGGCAAGCGCCGAGATCGGTGTATAGGATGACGTGGCGAGCCTTGGTCTGATGCACGTCGCCCCAAGCCGCTAAGATGCTCCGGCGATGTTGGCGCATGTCCCCGTAGGGATGCCGGCTTGCGCCCTCCAGCCGAAGTCCATAGGGAGACTGGAGGTTCTGCGCGAACCGGATCGACCAGCTTTCCGCGTGCCGCCCCCCCCGGACGCGGGTCAGATCCCAAGGCGTGGCATTGGCCACGAAGACTTCCGTCTTGCCCCAAGCGGACTCAAAGCGGCGCTTGAGAATGGTTGGCCCGGAGTCGGCGTAGAGCCCCGCCCCCAGCGTGATCGCAAGCGAAAGGCCGAGAGTCATAGCACGGTGAAGCTCTCGGGCGCCGGCACGGCATAGGGCTGATCATTGGCGTCGCCGGTCATGGCGATCCAGCCTGGCACCACTGTCTCCTCCTGTACATAGCCGTCGGTGAGGATCAGGATCTCGTTGAACTCGCCGAGGACGCAGGCGCTGATGCCGCCGTCCCGGTTCGGGAACTGCGGTACCGCCATCTTGGGCAGGGGCGAGCCGGCGTGGCGCTTGCCGTTGAAGCTCCAACCCTCGCCGAAGGGCGACCAGGTGCCGACCCAGCGCCCGGCGCGGATCACGCCGGTCTCGTCGCGTGCATAGGGCGTATTCCAGTCGCCCCAGCCATCCCATATTCCGTAGCGGGCGCACAGCCCTTGATGCGTGTCGGATGGATAGCGTCGCGAGGTCGTGCCGGCATAGGCAAAGCGCATCGTGACGCCCGTGGCGCTTGTGGCATCCACGGCGGTGCCGTGCAGCCACCACCAGCCGGCTGCGCCGTCGCAGGCAAACCAGAGCGTGATCTCCGGCGAAGGGTCTCCCACCCACGCGGAATGGACGATGGTGTAGCTTGGCGCGTAGGCATTCGGGTCGAGGTAGTCGTTACCAAAGACCGGATAGGCCAGGATCGCCTCGGCGGTTCCATAGTCCTGGAAGTTGAATGCCCAATGCGGGATGTCGTCATGGGCGGTTCCCGCCGGCGATCCCATGCGGATGAAGTCGATGGCGTCGGCGGTGTCGAGCAGCACGTTGAAGCCAGCGCTCGTCACGAAGGTTTTTAGATTGCTGAACAGAGCCTGCACGGCAGCATTGTTGAAGGTACCGGCGGGGAACGTCTTCTTGAAGCCGACCCGGGCCATCACGCGCTCTCCCCGTGAATGGCGAGCGACGTGTAGTCGTTCGCCAAGCTGAAAGTGCCCGCCGGCACTTGGCGGCGATACCAGATCGGGATCGCGGCGGGCTGTGTGGCAAAGGTCACCGTGTCGTTGGCCTGGAAGGTGCCGCCCCAAGCAATGGCCTTGATCGTGAAGTACGGCGTGCCGGTCGCCGGGTTCAGGGGAGCATAGTCGGCACTGACCGAACCCACGGCAGAGAGCGTACCGACCGTATTGCCGGAAACCATGAAGGTCGTGGCACTCGTGAAGGTCAGCGTCCAGTTCTCCTTCACCGCGCCCTTGTTGTGGGCGACGAGGTTGCCGACGGTGGCAAAATCGAAACTGCCGCCGGCACTGACCACCGACACGCCACTCACACTGGCCACAGCACTCGGCAGTTCAAGCACGCTGGACACCAGCGTGTTCGCCGTGGCGTAGCCGTTCGCGAGCGCGGGTGAGATGTCGACCGTGGCGAAATCCGCCCCGTAGACAATGCCGGTCACGCTCACCCATTCCTCGTTGCCGGCACCGCCGGTGCTCGGCCGATCCGAGACGCGCACCACGTCACCTACTCGGAACGGTTGCAGGGTGGCGTACTCGGCGTTGTGCTCGCAGGCCACCTGGATCTGGGTGGCCCCGCCGACGACGGGTGCGTAGAGCGTGCCGATGCCGTAGGGGCGGCCCACGATCTGATCTTCGGTATCGGTCTGCGTGCCCGGCTGGAACACCACGAAGTCGCCGGCAGGCGTCAGGCTGTCGAGGAACAGGCGCACGTTCAAGAGCGCCGTGTCCTGCGCGCTGTTGATATGGATGAAGGCCTTGCGCCACTTCACCGCGCCGGCCAGCCGCTCGGACTGCGACACGTCGGGGAAGAGGTTGTTCTTCACCCCGGACACCAGTTGGGAGAACGTCATCCGCCCGCCGTTCTGAGCAGGCGTCACATCGGACATCAGGGCGGCAGGCCGCCAGACGATTTCATTGTCGAGAATGGGCATGGGTTCCTCTCATACGGTCATGAGTTTCAGGGTGGCGAGGTAGAAATCGCCGGCTTGCGGATTGGCCACCGGCACGAGGGGCCGGGCCTCGAAGGCGGGCGCGTCCTGGTGGCGGAACATCACCTGCCAGGTCTGTCCGCGCACGGTGAGCGTGTAGACGCCGCCCGGGCTCGCCGCCCGCAGGGCCAGCGCTTCGACCTGGGTGCGCGTGAGCCAGCCAGCGTCGGGTTCCGATTCCAGGGTGATGGGCAGCCCGGCCTGCAACTGGCCGTAGAACACCACCACCGATCCGTCGAGGGTGCGGCGCACGGTCTGCGCGACGCGGCTCGCTGCAAATTCGTCGGACCAAAGCAGGCCCGCCGGCAGTTGAATGCCGTCCAAAACGATCACGAAAACCTCCTACTGGAACTCGGGGCGGATGTGGTACAGGAAGCGGGTGCTGACCGTGGCAAGGTCGGCGAGGCTCCCCACTTCGACCATGTCGCCGTTCGGCCCGAGCAGGTAGTCGCCCACCTCGAAGCCGCCGTTGTCGAGGAAGCTGCCGAAGCGCACGGAGGGATGCACGACGAGGTTGCGGTAGTTGGGCCATGCGCCCGCGTTGTTCGTGATCACCGTCTGGAAGGCGTTGCGCATCGCCGCGTCGTCGATCAGCGCCCCGCCCCGGGTGTAGAAGCGGTCGATCCACAGCACGTTCGAGAACGACTCGGGATAGGTCGGCGGGTTGTAGGCGACGGGAACGAACCAGCGGATGTCGTCGCCATCCATCACCACATACTCGGTGACGCCGAGCTGTGCTGCCACCTGCTGCATCATCGCGCGGGTGAGCGAGATCGACACCGCCTCCACGGGCACCCAGACGTACTCCGAGCCGTTCCAGGTCTTTTGCTCGCCGTTCACCATGATCGGCGCACTGCTTCCCCATGCCGAGTAGCCGGGCCAGGGACGCTTGTGCCAGGGGCTGGACCAGTCATACAGCACGGTCTGGTAGCCGGTCACGAAGTAGCTCGCCGGATCGATCAGCGGCTGGTAGCTCGGCTTGGTAATCCCACGGTAGATCGTCGTGATCACGTTGGCCGTCAGGTTGTACTGCTGGAGGACGTATTCGTAATCGTAGCGACCATCGGTCGCGTATTTCTTGATCGCACCCCATTCCGGCTCGTACTGCGGCGCCCAGCTGGATAAATCCCAATACCAGCGCTGCGTGGCCTTCAATGCCGGCAGGTTGGCCGGCGTCGTCTCCGGTGGACTCGGCGCGGTCAGGAACAGGCTGAACGGGATCACGCACCGCCCGTCGTTGTACATCGAGATGTAGCTGCTGCCCCAACTGCGCTCCCAACCGTAGGTGGGCGACATCGGGTGCAAGGGATAGGCGTTCCAATTGAACATTCCAGAGATCGACACGCCCCCTGCGAGATGCTTGGTTTCTCCCGGCTGCAAGATCACCCAGGCCTGCCAGCCCGATGCCTGGACGACGAGCCCCACGGCGAAATCCAGCCTGTTCTCGATTCTCACCACGAAACGGAAGGTGGTGAGGTTCTTCATGTCGAACACGGCATCAAACAGGATGCCGGTTCCGTCCGCCGGCCACGGATAGAGCACCGGGCTTCGCGTGTAGGTGTACTCGAACGGTGGGATGATGCCGTCGGTCATCCCCGGCGTGTAGGTGATCAGCGACGGCATGTGCGAGAGGGACATCGACTTCCACGACAGCCGCGTATCCCCGCCGGAGCCGAGCACGTTACTGGTCACCGAGCGATTGAAGGTCTGGTAACCGTAAGCCAGCAGGATGACTTGCATCCGGTAGGTGCCGGTCGTCGGCAGACCGGTATTAGTCGGATCGATGGCGTAGATCGGGATGGACCAGTCGATGCCGTAGTGTCGGATGATGCCGTTGGCGTCCATCGACATCTGCTCCCAGCCGCTCGGCCACCAGTTGTAGGCGGTCATCTGCCCGGGCGCGTAGTTCGGGCCGTGTACGCTCTGGAACCAGATTTGCCCGGACTCCAGATGAACCACCTCGATCACGGCGGCGATGCCGAAGTAGCCGCCGCCCTGGCTCACCTGATAGCTGAGCGGCTGGGCCGGATCGACCCGATCTGCCACCGCTGTCGGGCTCGGCCGCGACTCGAAGCGCACCCACAGATCGGCAAGCCGGTCGATGATGAGGTGGAGGTTGCCCAGGAACTGTGAGCCGACGCTGCCGGTGAAGCGCAGGGTGCGACCGTAGAGCTCGAAATACGGGTCAGGCGTCACGGCCTGCTGGTCGCGCCAATCCCAGCGGAAGTTGCCGCCGCCCGGGCCGTGCAACACATAGTCGAAGCCGACCGGCTTGCTGAAGAGTTCGCGTGGCAGCATCGGACACGATGCGGGCGGCGGGATCGTCCCGGCCGCAAACGGCACCGACAGCCGCGCCTCGATGCCGGGAGCCCGGCTGTCGCCGCGCCGCACCCCGGCCCGGCCGAGCCGGCTGGACACGGTGAGGCGCAGGCCGGGCTTGGGCTCTGACTGCGTGGCGTAATGGCGGCTCTCGCACTGGTTGTATGCCTGGCTCACGGCGTTGTTGAGATCACTGGTCACCTGGTCGTAGTAGCGGCGCGCCAGCGGACTATGATCGGGCTGCGGTTGCATCCACCAGTACCCATTGCCGAACAGCCAGTAGAAATCGACGCCCGGCCAGTCGTAGATCCACCAGTCGCATTCGCGGCTCCGGCGTACCTCGTCCTGCGCACTCTCCCAGGTGCAGGCGAAGAACTCGATGGGCAGCCCCTGCTTGAGGTTGGCTTTCACCGGGCCGCCCAGGGGCGGTGTGACATCCGGCAAAGGTTCCCGCAACGGCGCTCTCATCACGCGCCCCTGGAGAGTTCGCGCAGGGCCTGCGCGAGTTGCATGGCCGTCTCGCGCGAGGACTGCACGGTGTGCGGCTTGCCGCCCACATGAAAGCGCAGGTCGACCACGTCGCGGGCAGGCGTGCCGTTGTCACCAGTCATCATTGCTACCTTGCTCACCGCGTTGCCCACGGCCCCGCCGGCGGCGAAGCGCGGCAGCGGGGGCAGGAAGCCGGCATTGAGCGAGGCGAAGAAGTCCTCGCCGAACTTGCGCACGCTGGCCGCACGGATCACGAATTCGCCGTGGGAGAGTAGCGCCGGCACCGAGTCCGAGGTTTCCGTCCCCGGCCCGATGATGCGCCCGGCCATGCGCCGAAATCCCGCCGCGACAGCCTGCCCGCCTTCAGCCAGCTTCTGGATCAGGCCGCCTTGCGCATTGGTGTAGACCTTGGTGACGTAGATCGTGTGAGTGCTCGAGGTTGGTCGCAGCAGTTCCGACACGGCAGCCCGGTATTGATTCAAGTCGGGCTGCACGGTGTGCGTGGCCGAGGTCGGCGCCGACAGCACGGTCCTGGCATCCAGCGCGAAGGCAGCCAGTTGGCTCCGGGGCTGGTCGAAGGACACCAGCGCCGGGATTTCCACGTTGGCGCTGGCCAGTGTACCTTTGAGCTGGTCGATGTCGGCCAGCACCTGGCTGGTGTCGGCCTCGACCTTGGCGAGCAGTTGCAGGTTGTCCGTGTCGGACTTGAGTTTCTCCAGGGAGGCTTGGGCGTCCTTGGTGTCGACCTGGATCTTGGCGACGAGCTGTTGCGCCTCGGTCAGCGCCTTGAGCTTCTCGATGCCGGTTTGGGCGGCCTCGATGTCGAGCTCGAGCTTGAGCTTGTCGGTTTTCAAGAGATCGGCGCGCAGCTTCTCGACCTCTGCCGAGATGGATTGCAGCGCACGCTTGGCCTCGTCGGCCCCGGTGCCTGCTTCCTGTGCCGCCTTGCGGTGGGCATCGCCCAACCCCTTGAGCGCCGTGTCGGCGATATCGGCCGACTCTTTGATCTGCTCGATGGCGCGCTTGGCGGCCTCACCCTCGGAAACCACCGTCTGGGTCACGGTCTTGCCGTTACTCTCGACCTGGCGAGTGACTGCCGAGGCGGTGCGCTCTGCGAGCTGCATCGCTTCCTCGGCAAGCTTCCTGGCCTGCTCATAGTTGCCGGCGGCAAGCGCTGCGCGGGCCTGCGCCTGCTTCTCGTCGATCTGGCGCAGCCGATCCTGATAGGCCGCATACTCGTCCATCCCCTTGCGGGTCAGTTCCCGAATGCGATCCTCGACCGACAGCCGCAGATTGAGCCGCGCCTCATCGGCGGCCTTGGCCGCCTGCAGATGCCGCTGTTCCTCGGCGATCAGCCGGTCGACGGTGGCACGGTAGGCCGACTCCAGTTGGCTGTAGATGGCGATGCGCGCCTCGACCGCCTGCCGCTCGACGGCCTGCACATCCTGGCCCGCCGCCCGCGCCAATGCCACGGCTTGGCCGTAGGTGGTCTTCCACGCCGCTTCCATTTGCCCGGCGCCGGCTTCCACTGCCGCGAGTTTTTCGCGCTCGGCGGCGAGCAGCGCCTGGGCCGATTCACGGATCGCGGCGGCCTCGGAGCGTGCTGCGTTCTGCGCCGCCGCTTCCTGCCGCTTGTAGTTCGACTCGATCTCGGCAACACGGACATCCCAGATCGCCTTGATATCGGCCGCCACCTGTTTGTAGCTGGCCGAGAGTCGCTTGACCGTCTCGGCGGCCTTCTTGGTTTCGGCGTCGAGCGCCTGCCGGATCGCCTCGCCGGCCTGAGTGGCTGCGCCCTGGATGGCGCGCAGAGCGTCCGCCGTACCGGGCAGCGCGGCCTTGAGTCGCTCGGCAGCCTGCGCCGCCAGCATCATCTGGGTTTTGACGGAGAGCGTGCCGGTGTTGGCCAGTTCCTCCATTGCAGCGGTCAGCTGCTGCAGTTGCTGGCGCTGCCGATTCATCTCCTCGATGGCGCGGTTGGTTTCGCGGATGTCCTGCACCATCTTGACGATGCCGCGCCCCATTTCCCAGACGGCGACGGCGGCAAGCACTGGGAGGAAGCGCATGAAGACTGCCTTCAGGACATTGACCGACTCCATCAGCTTGGCGACGGCGGCCACGCCCTTCACCGCGAGCACGGCGACCAGCGCTTCGCCCAGCACGCGCGCGACGGCCATGATTTCCTCGCCGTGGCTCGCCACTGTCACAAGCGCGTCGGCGAGTTTCTGCAAGGCCGGCAGCGCAGCTTCGGCCACCTTCATGGCAATGCCGGACAGTGCCTGCTTGACGGTGTCGAGGGTGTCGTTGAATTTCTCTGCGGCTTTCGCGGTGTCGCCGCTGATCTCGAGGCCAAGCTCCTTGAATTTCCGCTTGAGCTCCTCGATGCCTGCCCGCCCCTGGTTGAGGAAGGGAATCAGCTCGACGCCGCTCTTGCCGAAGAGTTTGACGGCCAGCGCCGATTTCTCGGCCCCATCAGGCATCGCGGCAAAGGCGTCGGCGAGGTCGAGCAAGACCTCCTCGGTCGGGCGCAGTTGCCCTGCGGCATCCTTGACCGAGACACCGAGGCGGGCGAAGACCTCGGCCTGTTCTTTCGAGCCGCCTGCCGCCTCGACCATCGCGGTCGCCAGCTTCTGCATCCCCTTGGCCAGTCCCTCCATGCTCGTGCCAGCCTGCTCGGCAATCGGCTTCAGCAACGAGAGCGACTCGACTGAGAGGCCGGTCTTCTGCGAGAGCTTGGCGAGCTCGTCTGCGGTCTCCAGCGCGTGCCTGCCGGCGGCAACCAGCCCGGCGACGGAGAGCGCGGCACCCAGGCCTGCCAGCACGCCATTGACCTTCGAGGCCGTGCCCGTCAGCCCATCGAGGTTGGCCTTGACCGACGCGAAGGCCTGCTTCGTCTGGTCGATAGCGGTGATCAGGATCTGGGCGCGGTCAGAGGCCATTGGCGTTCAATTGTTGCAGGATGGCAGTAGAGAGCTTGGGCATTTGCGAGCGGACGACGCCGGGCAGATCGAAGCGGCCGCGCAAGGAAACCGTTGGCACCAGCACGGCTATGGGAATCTCCTGCCCCCGCTTGATCGACTTCGCGCCGGTGCGGCCGCGCTCCGCCCGCTTGAAGCGGCGCAACTCGGCTCCGTTGTCCTTGATGTTCTCGGCCATCAGGATCACGCGGCCGTTCTTCTCGATGAAGAAGGCATTGCCGGCGCGCATCAGGCCGTCGATCACGCGACGGAAGGCCTTGCGGCCGATGCGCTGGTGCTCAGGCAGGAGCGGGATCAGCATTCGACCACCGATGCTGCCGCCACGCACATGGATGCCCAGCCAGGGGATGCGTGAACCGATGAGGAGCGCCGGGAATTTCTCAGGACTGCCGGCGTAGAGCTTGTACCGCATCGATTTCACGAACCCGGCCTTGCGCACTTTGAAGGCCGACTGCATCCGCGTCTGGGCGGTCTCCGCGATCTCCTTGCCTGCGGTCTTCATGCCGGCCTCGACCGCTTTGCGGATCGCCCGACGCTTCTCCGGCACCCAACTGTCGAGCCGCTTCGGGTCGAGCAGGCCCGAGGTGGTGAGCGAGAGTTTCATCGGGCGAGTTCCTTCAGGAGTCGTTTGATCTCGGCGCTGCCGCCGCGCTGCGCCGTGACCAGCAGGGCGAACTGCGCGGCCAGATCATCACGTTCGTCACGGTCGATGGCCGCGAGAAACGCCCGCAGCTGCGCGAGCGTGTAGGTCAGGACGTCGGGGTAACGGTGGCCGGATCGGATGAGCCGCTGGATGGCATCTGACCAGGGATCAGCGTGCCGAGGGTTTGGCTCACCCGCGTGATCTCCGGCACCACGCGGCGGATAAAAAAATCCGCATTGGCCCCGAACACTGCCTCGGCAAGCCGGATCGCATCGTCCAGGGCCAGGCCCGACACCCACTCCGGCGGACGTCGGCAGGCGATGGCCAGCGCCAGGATCACCGACTCACCGTCCTCCGACAGCAGACGCAACCAGTCAGGATCGGCCGTGAGCTTCCCAGCGATGGGGCGCACGGTACGGGCAAAGATCGGCAGCTCGCCCACCTTGAGGGGCATGACATCGAGCGTCTCGCCGCCGATGATCACGGTCTCGGCAACGGGCGGCAGTGCGGCAAAGATATCGTCAGCCATGGCGATCACCCGAGTTGGACGATGCGGCCGAACTGACCGAGCACCGCGTCGTAGGGTTTCGTCGAATCGGCAAGCAACGAGCCTTCCAGCTCGAACTTGTTGAGGTCGTTCGAGATGATGTCGAACTTCTTCAACGGATCGAAGGCGACGCGATAGAGTTCGATCAGTACCTTGGCATTGCCGGCAGCGGTGTTCACTCCTTCCAGGCGCAGGAAGCGCTCCGGCAGGGGCTGCGTGAAAATGCCGATCTCGGTCACCGCGCCGAAGGTGTAGCTCGCCTTGAGAGGCAACGTGAAGCCGGTGATGTCCAGAAACTGGAGGGCACCGAAATCCTCGTCGGCCGTGTAGTGCGTGCCGGCTGTCAGCGTTGCTGGCGTGGCGGCAGAGTCCGCCAGGGTCAGGGCCGACACCTTGGGGTGCGCCAGGAAGTAGCGGTCGCCGATGACGGGCGCGGCCCCACCCACGGGCTCGTCGGTGACGCTGCCGCCGGCATCGGTGACATGGCTGCCATAGAGGGCGAGCGACAGGTTCTCCTTGGTGAATTCCTCGATGGTGAGCGCGACGGTGGCGGATTTCTGCTTGACGAGGCGCAGGTCGACGGCACGCTGGCCGGTCTGGCTCTCGTAGTGTTCGATCACGTCGGTCTTGAGGGCGAGCGATAGATCGGCGACGTTGCCTGGCGTGCGTACATTGATCGGCTCGCCGTTGGCGTTGCGTTCGCCGAGATAGACACGGCCCTGGAAGGAAGCGTAGTAGGACATGCTGGATTACTCCTTGGTGGTCTTGACAGCCTTCGCCGTGGCATCGGGTGCATCCGATGCCGGCTCGGGGCGATGGGTGACGGGTTCGGCGATGCGTTGGTCGATCAGCCAGCGGGCGGCGTGTTCGTCCACGTCGATGACGTGGCCGGCGGGATAGGCCACCCCGGCATGGGTGTGGGTGACCTTGAGTTTCAGCTTGGGCATGGTCAGCCTCCTTGAGAGATGTCGGATACGAGGGTGCGGTAGGTGATGCGGTAGATGGCCGGGCTGGCGATGGCCTCGACGTCGGCGTCTTCCGCCTGGTAGTCGGCGTCCATCTCGGCGACATTCAGCGCCAGGCCGCCGAGGGTGGGATCGGCGAATAGCGCCACATGGGCTCGGCAGATGATGTCGTCGGCCACGGCATGGCCGTCGGTCGGATCGCGGGCATGGCCGATGAGGCGCACGACGAGGTCGCGTTCCATGCGGTCGTTGCTGCGCTTCACCGGGGCATCGGACTCGATGAGCACGACGAGCGCCGGCGTCTGCTCGCGAGGGATGGCCGTGGTCGGCTGGCGCAGCACGGTGACGGGTGCTACCGCCGCCTGGCAACGCGCCTGCACTTCACGCACGATGCGTTCGCGTACCGAGATCATGAAAGCCTCGCGAGCTTTGCCCGGCACTCGGCTCCGTCACGCAACGCCATCACCTCCCGCACGCGGTAGGTGATACCGCGGATCTCGACCGTGTCCCCGGCCGAGAGCAGAAGACGCTCGGTCGGAAACTCGATCTCGTAATCGCGGGAGAGCGACAAGCCATCGAGCACCGTTTCGTCGGGCGCCCGGAAACCGCACTCGACGATCAGTGCGCCGAACTTGACGGGGGTGAGCAGCCCCGCACGGGCGGCCGCGTCATACATATCCGCCACGCCTACCATCAGGCGCTCGTCAGCTTCACCAGCACGCCGGGGCGGTGGCACATCGGCAGCGGGTTGGACTGGGTGTGCAGATCCGTGCCGCGGTCGAACTTGCGCGGCTCCTGCTTGGCATAGAGCAGCTGGCCGAGGGTGTTCACCGTCTCGTTGAAGTCCGCCGGTGCGAAGTAGGTGGCGAAGGAGTCGATCGTGCCGAGCGGGAAGGCATGCGCCTCGCCCGGTGCGATGAACTTGCGCACGGTACCGTTCACATCGGTTGCCTGGCCGCGATATTCCTCGAAGGTGATACCGGCGAAGGTGAAGCCGGAGCGCACGTCGTTGATCAGGATCGCCCCTTGCTGCCAGTTGGTGTAGGCGGCCTTGACCTCTTTGTGGGTGGTCAGCGCGCGGAAGAACTCCGGCGAGCACAACACGCGGACATCGGTCATGAACTCGCCCTGCAGCTTGTCCTCGATCTCAGAGAGGAGGTCGTAGCAATGCCCCTTGATGTCGCTGTTGGCATTGGCGAGATCGAAATTGATCGACGTCTGGGAAAGGCCGAACTCGGTGTAGAGGTCGTAGATGGTGCTACCGTCCGCGTCGAGGATCTGTCCCTTGAGGGCGCCCATGCGCAGATGCTCCAGGGTGATCGCGTGCTTATTTCGCATCGTCTCCAGATGCCGCGCCATCACACCGGAGATTGCTTCCATCTCCGTCTCGGAGCCGAAGGCGCGGATGCCCTGGACTTCCTCGGGCAGCACCACGTCATCGTGCGGGATGTGCGGAATGATGAACGAGCGCAGCTTGCGGGTACCGCGCTCGCCCACTGTACCGGGCGAGCCGGGCGGCTTGGTCGGCAGCAGGTTCAGCTTGCCGGCGTATTCCTCGACGATGATCTGCCGGGTACGCACCGGCTTGGCCGGGAACAGCCCCAGTTGCTCGATGCGGCCGTAGCGGTTGGGAACGAGGTTGATGGCCGTGGTGAGGCTCGCCATCGAGAAGCCGGGATTGTCGAAGGGGTTCTGCATTTTTGGATCTCCAAAAAACGAAACCCGCCGGGTGGCGGGTTTTTCGGGGGATGGAAGGGGCTCTTTACGCGGCGTCGCGCACCAGGATGCCGAGGGCGATGAGCTGCGCCTCGACCGCTGCCTTCTGCGGCGCGGTGATGCCGGCCGGCCAGATCAGGGCGCCGCGCGCGACGATGGCGTGACGGGCGATCACGATGGCGTCGTCCCGGTCGATCAGCGTCGCGTCGGTGTCGGTGGCAAGCACGCCCACGGCGGTTTCGGTGCCGTCGGTAACATTCGGTGCCAGCGCATACAGCTTGCCGTCGGCGGTCTTCATGCCGAGCACGGTGCCAAGTTGCAGGTTTTGGCCGGAGGCCACGGTGACGGCCTCGCGGGAATAGAGATTCGGTGCCTCGTACTTCAGGAGGTCGCCGAGGTTCTTGCTCTGGGTAATGGCGGGCATGTCTTACTCCTTGTGGATGAGTTTCTTGACGGCGGCGACCACGGGCGAGGCCTCGGGTCGCTCGGGGACTTCGGTGCCGGCTTCCGGCGTGATGGTGGAATGGATGGGCGAGGCTTCGGATCGCGCGGCCTTGGCCTCACACAGCACCCGGCGCACATCGGCCTCAGTCTTGCCTCCGGCGATGAACTCGGCGGCCTTCTCGGGGCAGCCGGCGATCAGACACAACTCGGCGATGGCTTGGGCGGATTGGGTAACTTCGCGGCGGGCCTCGGCAACCAGGACGGCTGCCTGATCCACGCCGATCATTTCCATTTGGGTTTCTTCGAGAGACATGTCGTCCTCCTGTAGGTGCGTCGCCCCGGGTCGTGCAAAGCTCCGAGCCGGGGGCGCCTTGCGGCCTCGAGAGCTGAGGTAAGTCGAGAATTCAGTGAGCGTTGCCTCCAGCGTGCCGACGGCATCGGCCAGACCGGCCGCCGTGGCGTTCGGGCCGAAGTAGAGAGCGGCCTCGGTGGCGCGTACTGCCATCTCCGGTAATCCGCGCATGGCGGTCACGTGGCCGACGAAGATGTCGTAGAGGCGATCGACCTCGGACTGGAGTTCGCCTTTCGCGGTATCGGTGAGCGGCTCGTGGGGAGAGAAGTCGTTCTTGTGGCGGCCCGCCGTGATCGCGGTGTAGCGATAGCCTTCGTTGGCGTCCTTCACCGACTGATCGATGTGCAGCGCAATCACGCCGATCGAGCCGACACCACCCGTTTCCGTGACGACGATCCGTTCGGCAGATGATGCTATGGCGTAGGCGGCCGAGAAGGCAGCGTCGTTGGCCACGGCCCAGATGGGTTTCACAGCGGTGGCTTCGCGCACGCGACGGGCAAGTTCAAAGCTACCCGATGCCTCGCCGCCCGGAGAATCAACATCCAACAGGATGCCGGTGACACCGGGGTCGGCCAGCGCCGCATCGAGCATCGCGCCGATGTCCTGGTAACTCGTGAGCCCCGAGGCCGCCTCCAACCCCAAGGTGCGCTTCACCAGCGTGCCGTGGACCGGAATCACGGCAATGCCAACAGCACCTTGCATGTTCGGACGGGGTGCAGGTACTGCCGCGAGCAGTTCCGGGGAGTCGGCAGGGATCGGGCTGTCGATCCCCAGTCGTGGCCCGAGGGCGGACAGGATCACGTCGAGCTTGGCGCGATGGACCAGCAACGGCGTCCCGAAGATGCGGGAGGCGAGATGTGGCAGCATGAATTACTCCGTGGGTTGTTCGGTTGGTGTAGGCGGCGCGACGGCCGGTGCCTGGTCATGCCGTGGATCGGAATCGAAGACGAGACCCAATGCATCGGCGCGGGCGTTATCGGTCGCGATCTCCCGATCGACATCCTCGGCGTCGTAGCCATAGGCCGAGATCGCCTCCGTGCGGCTGGTGAGGCCGGCGCGGATGGCGAGCTTCATCGCGGTGAACTCCTTCTGCGGATCGACCCACTGCCAGCCCTGCGGAATCCACTTGGCGGTCTGGTACTCGCGTCGGCGACGGCTGTAATTGGGCAAGTTCAGCGCGCCTTCCAATGCCGCCTGATCCATCCACGCGCGCCAGATCGGGCGGCAGAGCTGATGGACGATCACGCCATGCTGGATCGCCTCGCAGCGGCGACGGAATTCCAAGAGGCCGGCGCGGATCGAGGAATAGTTCACCTGGGTGAGATCGCCGGTGAGCATCTCGTAGGTGATGCCCATGGCGGCGGCCACTGCGCGGAACTGCTGACGCATGAACTCCGCATAGGAACTGCCGACGTCCGCCGGTGCCGAGAACTTGATGTCCTCGCCGGGTTCCAGAATCTGCAAAGTGCCCGGTTCGAGGCCCGCGAGCGCTACGCCATTGGCGTCCGACAGCCCCTCGCCCATGAGGTTGTCCTCGGGGGCCAAGCGCGTGATGAAGCCGGCGAACATCGCGGCGGTCTTCTTGCGCACGAGTTCGGCGTCGTCGTACTGGTCGAGTTCGTTCAGTTTCACCAGTGCGCGTGCGAGCCAGGGCTCGCCCCGGATCTGGCCGGGCCGCAGCGGCCGGAACAGATGAATGACTTCCTCGGCCGGCACCCGTATTGTGTCGATGCCGCCGGCGCCCGACATCGGAGCAAGCCCGCCATCGTTCGGATGGGAGCGGTACAGGTGATAGGCCACGCGCCGACCCAGGCGGTCGAACTCGATGCCGGCACGGATGACGTTACCGTTTTGCAACTCTCGATTCATCGCCAGCGGCAGATGTTCGGCCTCCAGCACTTGAATTTGGAGTGCCACCGGTAGCCCGTCCTCGGGACGTCGCCAGCGCAATCGCACGATGGCCTCGCCACCCTCCAGCATCGCCCGGCAGGCAAGCGCCTGCAGCCCGTAGAAGTCCGTGAGGCCAGCGGCATCCGCTTCCTCGCACCAGTCCCACCACAGACGCTGAATGGCTTCGCGCAGAGACGCGTCGGCGACCATGCTCTGCGGCTTGATGCCGGTGCCGATGGCGTTGGCCACGAAGGCCTCGATGCCGGCGGCGGCCCAGGCATTGCGCAGGTTGTTGTAGAACTCCAGCTTGGCGATACCGACCGCGACCGAGAACACCTTGATGCCCCGGCGCAGCTTCTTGCCGCCCTGCGAGAGGTCGACCGCCGTCGGCGTGCCGACCAGGGCCGCGCCCTTGGAAACGCCCTTGACCGCCATCACGCGGGGGTCGCGCGCCAGGCGCACGAAGGTGTAGGCCTCCTGCGTAGCGAAGCCCGTGTCCAGAGCGAACCGGGCGAGCGGCAACTGCGCACCCGACTCGTGTGACCACGTCTCGGCGATCAGCTCGCCCAGCCGTTTCCACACCGCATCGCGGGCGGTATCGCCCATCAGCACCCGGTGCTCGACGAGCCAGGATTCCTTGCCGCGCCCGAAGGCCCAGATCGAGGCCTCGATGCGATCCTTCTGCACGTCGGCCCCGCCGACCAGCAGCAGGCCGCCGGCCGGGACGCGGCCGATGGGATAGTCCTCGCGCCGCTCGATGAGGCGTTGCCAGTCGGGGGCTTCGCCTTCCTCGACCCAGGTCTCGCCCAGCTCCGTGTTCTTGAAGGTCTTGATGGCGGCCGCCGATCCGGATTCCTTGTTCACTGCACTCTCCCAGGCGGCGGCGATCTCCCGCCAGCTGCGCCAGCCCACCGGGCTATACAGCGACGACAGGTGGAAGCCCGCCGTCTTGGCTCCGTTCTCGGGAGCCATCGCCCGCCATTCGCCGTGCTCCAGCATCCAGGTCTTGTGGCTCTCCGGGATCGGCTCGTCGCAGGCCTCGCACACATAGGCCGCCGTCTCGGGCTGCCCCTTCTCCCAGCGCAGCTGCTCGAAGCGCAGCCACTGCCGGTGCGAGCAATGCGGGCACGGCAGAAAGTAGCGGCGCTGGTCACTGGCCTCGTACTCGCGTTCGATGCTGCTCGCCCCGGCGATGGTCGGCGTCGAGACGATGAATATCTTCCGCCGCGCGAAGGTGCGGGTGCGCGCCTCGGCGAGCGAGATCGCATCGCCCTCGCCATCGACGTCGGACGGGTAGCCATCGACCTCGTCGAGGAAGAGATACCGCACCGGCATCGAGCGCAGGCCGACCGCGCTGTTCGCGCCCGTCATCACCAGCACGCCGCCGCGAAACTCCTTCGCCAGGATCGTGTTGCCGGCATCGCGGCTGCGGGCCGGTGCGATCAACTCGGCCAGTACCGGCGACTCCTCGATCAAGGGGTCGATGCGCTGCTTGGAGTTGCGCTTGGCCATCTCCACGGTCGGTGACACCGCCATCATCGGGCCGGGCGCGTGGTGGATCACGTAGCCGATCCAGTTGTTGCCCATCTCGGTCGCGCCCAGCTGCGCCGCCTTCATGAACACGATCCGCTCGACCGCCGACATCGGCGACAGGCAGTCCATGATCGCCTTGAGATACGGCGTGCGGCTGGTGCGCCAGCGGCCCGGCTCGGCGGATGCCTTGCTGGAGAGCATCCGGTGGCGATCCGACCACTCGGAAACGGTGAGCAGCGGATCGGGCGTCAGGCCCTCGCGCCAGGCGCGCTCGATGTCGAGCGCGCCCTCGTAGTCGAATTCCATCAATCCACCCGTGGGCGCATCTCGCCCAGCTCCTGCAAGTGTTCCCGCACGGCGGTTTCCAGCGCGACGTGCAGGGTGTGCGCATCGACTTCCAGCTTCGCCGCCATCTGCGCCGAGATACGCGCCGGCCAGTTGAGCCAGGCATCCCGCTCGGCGCGGGCCAGCTTAAAAACGTGGGCGATGGCCTGTGGCCGGTCGACCAGTTCGCCCTTGAGTCGGGCGAGGCGCACCTTGTTGGTCTGCGCCTTGACCACCTCGTTGACGGTGCGGGCCTGCAGCAATGACGTGCCGCCGGCATTCAGCGCCGGGGCAGCCGGCTCGCCGGCGGGTTCCTTGACCGCGACCGTCTCAGCCCGGCGCTTGGTGCCCTCCTTGGGCATGTCTGAATTCTTAGCCCACTCCCGGTCGGCCTTGACCGGGTCGATGCTGCCGTCGGCCTCCGGCGTGATCCGCCCGGCACGAATGGCCTTGTGCACGGCGGTGTCCGACACCCCTCGGTGCCGGGCGTAGGCGCGAATCGACAGTCCCATGATCTCCATCAAGCATTGGTGGGCCCCCGATCAGATTCAGCTTGGCTTCTCTCCGGAACAGCGCGTTCATGCCATCACCATCAACGACGCCACAAGGAGACGCACATGAGCAAGCAAGCCGACAAAGCCCTCGAAACCCTGCTCCAGCAGATCGCGCTGGACCACCTGTTCATCGAAACCCTGGAAACCCGTAACAGCGACCGGCTGGACTTCCACGAGGTCAGCGTCTGGGGCGTCAAGAGCGCCCTGATGGCCGCCCACGAGGCGGGCCGGCAGGCCGCGAAGCGGGACTGAGAAAGAAGCAGAAAGCGCTTGGCTTCACTCTCGAACAGCGCGTTCATGACCACACCATCAACCACCACGAAGGAGCATCAAATGGCCACCATCCAACTGACCACTGCCCAGCACGCCATCCTCGCCTACGCCATCGAACACGCTGGCGGCAAGATCGAATGGTTTCCCGACAACATCAAGGGCGGTGCCCGCACCAAGGTGCTGGAGAGCCTGTTCAACAAGGCCCTGATCACCCGCGACAGCACCGACTGGTTCGTCGCCGCCGATGGCTACGATGCCCTGGGGCGCGCCCGACCGACGCCGGCCACCCTCCACCCCGATCCCGAGGTCGAGGCCGCCGTCGCGGCGGCAGAGGCCAACTGGGCGCAAGAAAAACAGGACGCGGTCAAGCGATTGCTCAAGGTAGGCGTCGAGGGCAGGCCCCGCACCCGCGAGAACAGCAAGCAGGCCACGGTGATCCAGATGTTGCAGCGACCGGAAGGGGCCACCATCAACCAGATCTGTGCGGCCACCGGCTGGCAAGCGCACACGGTGCGTGGCACCTTTGCCGGGGCCTTCAAGAAGAAACTCGGGCTCAGCATCACCTCGGAAAAGCCCGAGGGCGGCGAGCGCATCTACCGGATCGCGTGACGGGAGGGCGCCACAATGTTGAAACCGATCACCATCCTCGAAAGCCTCAAGACCGAACCGCGCCGCCTCACCGACGAGGAGAACCTTTACCTCGATCACTCGGCGACGAGCTGCGGCGGGCGGAAAGCGACGCCGCGCGATGGCGGATACTGGAACGCGAAGGGCTCCATCGCATCGAAGGCTTTGACTTCAGTGAGGACGTGCTCGCCCGGCTCACCACGGTGCGTCGAGCGGCGATGAACTGAAGGGCTTGGCTTCCCGATTGAGAAGCGCGTTCATGCGAGTGTCATCAACGCCACCAGGAGCAACCGCCATGAACACCGAAACCACCCAGCAAGCCAGCCCTCTCCGGGTTCGCTTCGCGCGCAAGCCCGTCGACCTGCAGGAGGTGCTGGCGGCCACGCCCTACGACGAACGCCCGGAACCGGTGGTGATCAGCGAAACCCGCGAATTGACCACTGCCGAGTACGATGTCTTCGCCGTCACGCTGCTGCAAGATCGCGACTGGCTGGCCGGCAAGGGCGGATACCTCGATCACGCCACGCGGCACGTCGTCGAGGTCAAGGCCGCGAATCGCACAACCCTGTACGTCGACCCCTCGGGCAGCGCCTACGGGCGTTATGTGGGCATCGCCGTAGAAGCCTGAAAAAAGATGCAGAAAGCGCTTGGCTTCTCAATCGAATAGCGCGTTCATACGGGTGTCGCAACGATCAACCCGAAGGAGAAAACGATGACCACCACCAAGCAAATCCCCGCCACCCAGAACGACGCCTGGGGCTTTTGGGGCACCATGAACGACGACGCCCAAGCGGCCTGGCCCATCGCGATGACCGCGATTTCGGACGCCACCTGCCAGCCCCTCGAATCGGTCAGGGCCTTCCTCGACAGCCGCCACGGACGCCACTTTGCCGACGACGTCCAGAACGGTTTGTACCAAGGCCAAGCCTTGCAGGATGCGATCAAGTCCGCCACCCAACGTTGGATGGGCTGGACGATTGGCCGCCAGACCAGCAAGCAGTACGGCATCCCGCGCGGCCTGCCTTACCTGACAGGCTTTGTGATCCACTGCGAAATCTGCGAAGAGATGGCTGCCTGATGAAAACGCCCGCCACCGAACGGGAGCAGGCGCTGCGTTGGCTGATTGCCAACCGGCGTCCAGACATCTCCATCGAGCAGGCTGTGAGCGTCATGTGCATGGCACTGCCGCGCGATCTCACCACCCTGCAAATCCTGCGGCGCATCGCCGAGGAAGAAGAGGCCAAGCAGCCCGGCCAGCCCTTCAACTGGCGCACACTTCCTGGTCTGCTGCCTCGCGGACAGCCGTCTGGCCGGTGAAGTCCTCCCACCGGCGCACGATCACATCCACGTACTTCGGATCGAGTTCGATCAGCCGCGCGACGCGCCCCGACTTTTCGGCCGCAATCAACGTTGTGCCAGAACCACCGAACGGATCGAGCACCACGTTACCCGGGCGGCTCGAATTGCGGATGGCTCGCTCGACCAGCTCCACCGGCTTCATCGTCGGATGCAGATCGTTCTTCTGCGGCTTCTTGATCGCCCACACATCGCCCTGATCGCGGTCACCACACCAGTGGCGTTGCGCACCCTCGGGCCATCCGTACAAGATCGGTTCGTACTGGCGCTGGTAGTCGGCACGGCCCAGCGTGAAGGTGTTCTTGGCCCAGATGATGAACGTCGACCACTTGCCACCGGCGGCGCGAAAGGCGGCCTGCAGCACATCCAGCTCGCTGGATGACATCGCCACATAGATGCCGCCCCGGCAGTTCGCCACGGTGGGCGTCAATGCTGCCAACAGGAAGTCGTAGAAGCCATCGCCCAAGTTGTCGTTGAGGATCGCGCGGTCCTTGCCGCGCATCTTGTCCTTGGCGCTGTTGGCATAGTTCACGTTGTACGGCGGGTCGGTGAAGACCATGTCTGCCATGTCGCCTCGCATCAGCCGGGCATAGCTCTCTGCCACGGTCGAGTCACCGCACAGCAGTCGGTGCTGGCCCATGATCCAGACATCGCCCGGGCGCGATATTGGAATTTCGCCAACCTCCGGTACCGCGTCCTCATCGGTCTGCCCCTCGTTGTCCGGCTCGTCGTCCGCGATCAGTTCGGCCAGCGCGTCGGCGTCGAAGCCTGTGATGTCCAGATCGAAACCTTTCAGCTGCAAAGCCTCAAGTTCGATCCGCAACATCGCGTCATCCCAACCAGCGTTCTCCGCGATGCGGTTGTCTGCGATGACCAAGGCGCGGCGCTGGGTCGGGCTCAGGTGATCCAGTACGACCACGGGCACGATTTCCAGCCCGAGTTTCTGCGCAGCGGCCAAGCGGCCATGCCCAGCGACGATGATGCCGTCACTGCCTGCAAGGATCGGATTGGTGAAGCCAAACTCGGCAATCGATGCGGCGATCTGCGCCACCTGATCATCCGAGTGCGTCCGCGCATTGCGTGCATAGGGCAGCAGTTTGGCTGTAGGCCACTGCTCAATCTTGTCTGTCAACCAGGACGCGCTCATTGTTCTACCTCCGTGGTCGCCAGCCGTTCTGTGGCCACGTCGTCGAAGGACTGGCCCGATTTGATTCCACAGCCTGCAATGAGCGTGACCGGCACGCCGGGGTGGTTTTGCTGAAAACGCTTGATGGCCACGTCCACGTACTCCGGCGCAATTTCCACACTGCGGCAGATACGACCAGTGCGTTGCGCGGCCAGCATCGTCGTACCACTGCCGCCGAAGGGCTCGAACACGACGTCACCCGAATCGGTGTAAGCCTCAATGGCAAACTCAGGCAATGCGACCGGGAACACGGCCGGGTGATCAATGTCCTGCCCAATCTTGCCCTTGTGGCGCATCACGCGAATCACCGAATCGGGGATTCGGGTGTCCTGCGTCGGTTGACCCTTGTGCGTCCAGCCGCCGACCTCGCCATCCTTACCGCGCATCGCTGTGGACGACCCGTCAGCGCGCAGGTGCGATTCCAGGCCCGCGTGCTTGCAAGGAACAATCTTGTTGGGTTTGCGGGTGCTGCGATTGAAGTGGAAAACAAACTCGAAGCTGGGAGCCAATCGGCCCTGCCAGTCGCCGGGCATGCCTGGCCCCTGATCCCAGACGTACCACGCGAAGCGCCGCCACCCTTGCTGACGCATCCAGGACAGCCAGCCGTCCCAATAGGGGATGACTTCGTTGTCGCGGTGGATCAGCCCAAGATTGACCAACACCTGTCCGGCGTCCGTTATCGGCAGATGTGCGAACACACCGCGCATCAGTGCATCCCAATCGACAATGCCGCCGGAGGTGTAGTTGCGCTGGTTGCCATACGGCGGCGAGGTGAAGCAAAGCTGCGCGGTGTCACCCTGCATCAGCGTGGCGACCACGGCTGGGTCGGTGGCGTCGCCACAGATCAAGCGGTGCGAGCCGATGGCCCAGACATCTCCCTCGCGCGACACCGCCACCACTGGCGTGTCAGGTACGTCATCGGTCGTATCGAGTTCATCGGCGTTTGCACCATCCTGCGCCGCCGGTTCACCTTCAGTCGACGGGGCATCTGCCAGCAGCGCATCGATCTCGATGTTCTCGAAGCCGGTCAGCGCCAGTTCGAAACCCGCTTCGGAAAGCTCCGCCAGTTCGAGCGCCAACATCTCCTCATCCCAGCCAGCGTCAAGCGCCAGCCGGTTGTCGGCGATGACCAAGGCGCGCTTTTGCGCGGTGGTGAGATGGGCCAGTTCGATCACCGGCACCTGATCCAGCCCCAGCTTGCGTGCAGCAGCCAAACGACCGTGGCCCGCGATGATGCCGTTGTCGCCATCAACCAGTACCGGGTTCGTCCAGCCATATTCGACGATGCTGGCGGCGATCTTGGTGATCTGCGCATCGGAATGTGTGCGCGGATTGCGGGCGTAGGGAATCAGCGCCTCGACCTTGCGGTACTCGACGTTGAGCGTATTCAAAGAGGGTGTCCTGAAAATAGAAAACCCGCCGACGACAAACCGTGGGCGGGTTTTTGGGGTTGGTGCGAACTGGCGGGGTGCGAACTGCGAACTGTGCGAACCTTGGTTCGCACCCTGACGCTAAAAAAGCGCCGCGCTCGCGCCTCCCGCATGGCTTTCTGGCCAGGAAGGACCCGTCGTGCGCGGCGGGTCGGATCGCGAGGGCAGAAACGACGAAGGCCATGGATCACTCCGTGGCCTTCACACATGCTTCTCTCGCGAGGTTAGCGGAATCCTACCGCAAAAACGGGTGAAGTGTTGCACGTCCAAAATGGCTCGAAACCGGCATCGTTCCGCATCCGCCCGCATGGCCTGGACCGCGTTGGAAACGTCCCGCAACTTCACTCATGAAAGGCTGGCCACGTTCCGGGGTGCCCGCTCGTTCAGGCGGCAGGCGACGATGTCGAGCGCCTTCTGCCACCGCCGCCAAGCCGTGGTGCGATCACAACCGAAGCGCCGGCAGATCTCGCGCCACTCCCGCTCCTCGGCACGCATCCAGACAAGATGGCGCTGCTCCTCAGTGAGCCACAGCACCCAGCGCATGGTCTCCTCCATGCGGTCGATGGTGGCCGGGTCGGGTGGAAAGCGGTACAGCACGTCGCCGCCCGAGTAGGTCTCCCACGGCTGGCGCAGGATGGCCGGCCAGGTGTTGAAGTAGCCCTGGACGCGCACCGGCGGTAGGCGCCGCGCGGTCTGGGCTGCCTCGCGGAAGCGCTCGGCGATGTCGTCAACGCTCCACATGGCCGTCTCCCTGGCAACCGTAGAGCCGCTCGCCGATGCGCTTCACCAGTTCGCGCTCGACCCAGTCCAACCGCTCATCGTCGAGTGACACCACCAGGATGCCCTGGTCGCGCCAGCCGTCGCGTTTGATGGCATCGACGTCCGGGCGAGTCGGTTGCAGGCGCCCGAGGGGGCAGCGGTAGTGGGGATTGGGTGCGTTCATGCCGACACCTCCTGCGTCGCGATCGCCCACATCAGCAGTGCCAGCGCGTCGGCCTCGTTGTCATCGACGGGGCGGAAGCCTTTGGCCCGCATCGCGCTGATCATCTCGTCCTTGCCGGCGTTACCCTTGCCGGTGGCGTGCTTCTTGATCGTGCCCACCGGCACGCCCTGGTACGGGATGCCGTGGTGCTCGCACCAGGCGGTCAGCTGGGCCATGAAGCCGCCGTAGGCGTGTGCGGCATCCACTCCGGCGTGGCGGCGCACCTCCTCGAAGTACACCGCATCCAGCCCGTCCGCCGATTGTTTGACCTCGGTGAGCCAGCGCTTGAAGCGCAGGTAGCGCATGCCGCCTCCCTCGAAGCGCTGGGGCTTGAAAGACTCCGAGCCGCTGGTGATGGAGCCGTCGCGCCCGAGCAGCGCCCAGCCGGTCCGGGTGCCCAGGTCGAGGCTCAGGATGGCCGTGCCCGGTCCCCGATCCCGACCGTCGATGCCGGGCAGACCCCGACGGGTCGGGGGAGAGGACACCGCGTGTTCCTCTCCCCCCGTAGGGGGGAGGGAGTTTTCGCCAACTTGGAAATCTCCGGAAACCCAGCGCCCACGCGGGTTTGGGGAAGTTGGCAAGTTGGCAGTGTTGCCAACTTGCCAATCTGCCGACAACTCCGTAACGCGTTGATCAGTATGGGATTCAAGTTGGCAGGCGTTTACCAACCTGCCAACTTCGGTCGGAAACGGAGGGATGTTGGCAACGGTTTTGCCAACTTGCGGGTGCGTGTTCATACGGGCTCCTCGGGGTCGTTCAGGTCGTCTTGGTAAACCCACACCTCGGGATTCTCGACCGGCAATGCGGCCCCCGACTGCGGGCATTTGAAGTGGGTGGGCAGCACCGGCAGTTCGCGCAGCGATACTTCGCCCGTGGCTGGATCGGGCTCGCCGACGACCGAGCGCAGTACCATCGCCTCAACGCACAGGTAGCCGAACTTGGTGCGGGCGGGCAGCAGACCGTAGTCCGCAGCGTTGCGGAAATACTTGATGTAGCCCTGCGTCGACAGCGCAGAGACGCGTTCGCGGATGGTGCGCTCGCCGCCCAGACCGGCCTTGCCCTCGAAGGACTCGGCGAACTGGTTGGCGGTGTAGCAGCGTCCGTTGCCGGCCTCCTCGAACAGGATCTGGAGGATCGCGTCGCGTTTGCGGCGGCGCTCGGCATCCAAGCGCTGGCCATAGTCCTTCATCACCAGCCGCTCGTTGGCGTCGACCTCGCGCCACTCGCCGTTGATCTTGTCGACATTCCGTTGCGGGATACCTGCGCCGTTGCGCAGCTCAAAGATCAGCTGGCGGGTCGTTCTGGTCTCGTCGGGCCTGAACAACAACATCCCCGTCGAGTAGTAGCCGCGCAGACTTCCCGCGCCGGCCAGTGCCTGGAACGGGTCCTCCTCGAACTGCTTCTTGCCGAGCTTCTTGGTGTGGTGGGCGAGGATGACGCCGGCGTCCGGATTCACTGCCTGGCGAATGCGCTCCACCCTCTGGGACAGGAAGAACAGCATCGCGCCGTTGTCGTTCTCGCCACCGGCGTCGCCGCCGTCGAAGACGTTGCGGATGGGATCGATGGCGATGATGTCGGGCGGTTCGCCGCCGAAGGCCTGTGCGATGGCGGGGATCACCTGGGCGAGACCAGCGTCGTCCAGCACCAGCCGCAGCTGTGGCGTGGCGACAAAGTTGGCGCGTGCCGCGCCCAGGCGACTGGGCGGGAGGCGGATCTCCTTCACGCGCTCGCGCAGGTAGTGGTACTGCACCTCGGCCTGCAGGTAGAACACCCGTAGTGGGCGCGGCGGCGTCATGGCGAGGAAGGTGGCGCCTGCCGCCATGTGCGTGAGCCAGGCCAGCAGGAAGTCGCTCTTGCCGACCTTGGGCGCGCCGCCGAATACCAGCATGCCGCCAGGGGTGAGCACGCGGGGCGCGACGAGATCCGCTGGCGGTGGCGAGTCGTCGTCCAGCAGCATTCCCAGGGTGAAGCTCGGGAGCGTAGGGGCGGCTGTCTTCACGACCCTGCGCTCGCCCTCACGAATGAACTCGGCGCAATCGAAGCCCTCGACCACGGCGTCGGCCGCGTCCCACTTGTCGGACTTATCGGTGGGCGGCACGAGGATGGCGACCGACGCCGCGCCCGCCATCACGCAGGCACGGGCAGCGTTCTCCGCGTAGTCCCAGCCCGGGGCGTCACGATCCGGCCAGATCAGCACGCGCTTGCCGGCAAGCGGCGTCCAGTCGGTCTTTTCCACCGGGGCCCGCGCACCGTTCATGGCCGTGGTCGCCGTGATGCCGGCACCGATCAGGGCGCAAGCCGCCTTCTCGCCCTCGACCAGCACGACCTCGTTGACCTTGGCGACCGCCGGCAGGTTGTAGAGCGGACGCGGGTCGGGGGCGCGCCACATGCGGGCGCGCACGTCCCAGGGTCGGTATTCCTTCCCAGTGGGCGGGTCGTAGCGGTAGACGCAGGCGATGAGGCGACCGTCCGCCGTGAGGTAATCCCACTTCGCGGTGTAGGGGCCGAGCTCGTCGATCGCTGCGCTGCGAACATCCGATGGCTTCGCGCGGCCGATGGGCGGTGCGAGGCCGAGCCATCGACGGATCTCGTCTGCGAGGCGGGGGAAGTCGTGCCGGGCGGAAAGACCGCGCGAGCGCGACCATAGATCGATGACATCACCGCCTTCGTCGGAGGCGAAGTCCTTCCACAGACCGCGCCGCTCGCCCTCGATCTCGACCACCAGGCTCTTGCCGGGATTGCCGTCGACGTCGCCGACATAAAACTTGCCGCCTCGGATGCGGCCATGCGGAAACAGGTAGAGCAGCACGGCCTCTAGTCGGTCGAGTAGTCCTCGGCGCAACGCATCAGTGTCGGAGGGCGTCTCGCCATGCTGCTCGGGGGCGTCGTTGTAATCGAGCCAAATGACGTCTGCCATCAAGCCGGTCTCCAGCAGCGGTCCTGCCAGGGACACGACTTGCACTCGAAGTGGGTCGGCGTGGTGGCGTGCCGGGGCAGCAACTCGCCGGCCTCGGTGGCGGTGATGACGCGCACGGCCCGGTCCGACATGCGCTGCGCGAGCCCGCCGTCGAACGGTACGAGCTCGAACCAGATCTCCTGACTGTCCTTGTTGATGGCGGTGAACAACGCGGGACTGCTCGCGATGCCCGGCACCGCGCCTTCCATGTAGGCCTGGTAGACGGCGATCTGCGCGGCATAGATCGGCTTGGCGCGGGCCACGCCCTGCTTGACGGTCTCGCGCCAGGACTTGTCGTTCATCGTCTTGCACTCCCACAGCGCGGGCCAACGCATGGAGAAGTCGACCTCAATGTCGGCGGGGCCCACGGCGAGAATCCCGTCGACGTGTCCCTGGATGCGGCCACCAGCGACGGAAAACCCGAACTGCCCGCCATCCGCCTTGCGCGTGTAGAGCTCGAAGCCGGCCAGGCGCAGCCATCGGATCGCCAGATCCTCCATGGCATGACCGACCTCGAACACCCGCAGCACCCTCCCGGGCAACTCGCGGCCGGGATCGACAGGGGCCTGTGCGTATTCGTATTGCAGCGCGCGCTCGCAGGCCACACCGAGCCGTGAGGCGCCGAGATAACGGCGCGGCGTTTGTGAGGTGCGTTCACGCGCCAGCGCCTCGTCGATGACGGCGGTGACGCGTTCGTGGAACTTGGGGCGGTGGTTGAAATCGAGCATGGCCATCACCCTCAGAACGGCACGTCGTCGGGCGTGAGTTCCCGCAGGTTGTCGAAGTAGGCGGTGAGCACCACGTCGACCAGTTGCAGCACCTCCGTGCGGCTGTAGGCCGACAGCGGCCGGTCCATGCCGATGGACGCGACATACTCGCCCAGACGAGGCAGCACGGCCTCCATCGCGGCCTTCTCGTTATGGGTGGGATCGATCACGACTCCGTCTCCCTCCTTCAGTCGTTGCAGATGGATGTCCATGCAGCGCATCGAGCAGAAGCGCTTGAACAGTCGCTTGCCGTCCGGCGTGCGCGGGCCCTTCCTCGGCGATACCCAGCAGAAGCCACGCCCCTCCCGTCCGCAGATCGCGCATATCAAGCTGCCCTCCGGTACTCGTCGTTGGCTGCCAGCACCAGACGCAGGATGGATGACTTGTTGAACTGGAAGGCGAGCAGCGCCGATGCTTGGTAACGGGTAAGCCCGAAGTCGGCACGCATGGCCTGCGGCAGGTAGCGCAGTTGCTTCTCGGTAGGCGGCTCGTTGAGCCAGCGGCGGGTCTTGTGGGCGGTATCCAGGGACTCGTTCTCGTTCAGCCAGTCGTCCGCCTTCGCCATGCAGACGGTGCGATCGCCGACCGCCAGCAGACGGGGCAGCAGTTCCTTGCCCCCGCCAACCGCGTGCCAGCGGCCATTCATGAAGAAGATGCCGCCCCAGGCGCCGAAGCCGGTGGCCATCAAGGCGTCGTCGCAGCCGAAGAGATCGCACCAGCGGAAGTTGGAGCGCTTGAGCAGATCGATCTCCGTCATGACGAAGTCGTCCATGGCTTCCGCTTGCTCGGCATCCTCGCGGGTCCACTCGAAGCCGCACAGTGGACACTCGCGGCAGCCGAGCGGCACCGTCGCCTCGCAGGAGGGACACTCCTTGGTCGGTGCCTGGCCCTGGCGCTGGTGGCCGTCCAGGTTGGCCTCCTGCTCCAGCGAGCCGTGCATGATGGTCGCGGTGCCGAAGTCGAGCACGATGCAGTCGGTCTTGACGACGCCGGGATGTTCGGCCGGATCGACGGTACGCAGCCCTCGCCCGATCATCTGGGTCAGCGTCGACTTGTGGGAACTCGGGCGCAGCAGCACCACGCAGGAGGTGGGCGTGTAGTCGTAGCCCTCGGTCAGCACCGCCACGTTGACCACCACCTGCGCATCGCCGGTTTCAAATTCGGCAAGGCGAACCTTGCGCTCGGCGTCCGAGAGCTCGCCGTGGATCAGCACGGCGCGGATGCCGGCGGCGAGGAAGGCGTCGGCCACGCATTGCGCGTGGGCGACGGTCGAGCAGAAGACGATGGTCTTGCGGTCGCCTGCCTTCTCGCGCCAGTGACGGATCACCGCGTCGGTGATCGGCGTCTTATTGAGGATCGCCTCCACCTCGGTCATGTCGAAGTCGGTGGCGGTGCGGCGCACCTGGGCGAGGGCCGATTGCGCGCCAACATCGATGACGAAGGTGCGCGGCGGCACCAGGTGGCCGGAGGCGATAAGTTCGCCCAGGGAAATCTGGTCGGCCACGTTGCTGAAGACCTCGCGCAGCCCCTTGCCGTCGCTGCGTGCAGGCGTGGCAGTGGCGCCGAAGATCAGCGCCTTCGGGTTGCGCGACAGCACGCGGTCGATCACGCGTCGGTAGGACGGCGAAGCGGCGTGATGCGCCTCGTCGACCACCAACAGATCGAGCATGGGCATCGCCTCGAGATGAGTGTCGCGCGAGAGCGTCTGCACCATCGCAAAGGTGGCGCGGCCCGCCCAGGACTTCTCCCTGGCGTCGAACACCGAGGTCACGACGCCCGGATTGACCCGGCCGAACTTCTCCCGGTTCTGGGCGGTGAGCTCGTCGCGGTGGGCGAGGATGCAGGCCTTCGCGTCGGGCTCCTCCAGCACGCCGCCGGCGACCGCCGACAGCATGATGGTCTTGCCCGAACCGGTGGGACCGATGGCCAGGGTGTCACCGTGCTGGCGCAGCGCCGCGAGCGAGCGCTCCACCAGCAGGGCCTGGCGGGGACGAAGCATCATGACGGTAGCCCCCTTACTGCGCCCAGCTCGGACGGCCCGTGACCGGAGCGCGACCGGTGGCCTGGGCATAGGCGTTCGGCGTCGCGGGCGCCGGGGCGGACGGGCGCGCGTTGCCCATCAGCGCGGCGTAGTCCTTGTGGTCGGGCTGGATCGCCTGCTTGATGACAGCCTTGTCCTGGCCGTTCTGGTCCTTCTCCCAGTCGACCTTGCCGAGGAACTCGATGCCGTCGAGGTCGGCGAAGCCGGCGATGCGCCGGGCATTCTGGGCCTGGGGACTCGCGTCGCCCGGATGGACGCCGCGGGCGGAGTTCAGGATCGCCTTGACGAACGCGCGACCCATGTTGGCCCACTCGGGGCCCTTCGGGCTGTAGAGGCCGATCAGCGACCACATCTTGCGGCGGGCGTACTCGCCCTCCATCACCACGAATTCGCAGTTGAGGTACACCGAGCCGGTGTTGTCGTTGCGGGTGGCGTAGCCGCCCGTCCAGCCCTGGCTCGCATCGTCGAAACCGCCCGGGCGGACGGTCATGCGCACGCGCACCAGCGTGCCCTTGGGGATCAGGTCGAAAGAGGATTGCTCGTTGGCATCGTTGAAATCGAAATAGCTCATGGTCATAGCTCCTTATTGCTGTACGGGTTCGGAAGGCGCTGGACGCGCGAAGTCGAGGCGCTCGTGGGCAGGGCGGGCCGGGCCGGCGATCTTGGCCATCAGCCGGCCGAGGTGCGGCTCCTCGATCTGGTCGAGGCGGCCGGAACGATCCTTGGCTGGGTAGCCCCACGGGTTGAGCGTGTGGCAGACGAAGGCGCGGTAGGCGCTGCCGTCGTCGGCCTTGAGCTCGGCCAGCGTCACCACCTCGTCGACGATGCCCGGCAGCTCGAGCCCGGTCTTGGAGCCGTCGATCTGCAGTTGGAAGACGCGGCGATTGAAATCGTCCAAGCGCTCGTCGAGGATGCCGACGAACCACACGTTCTTGCCGCGCGTGTGCTGCAGGTGGGTGAGCCAGGCGATCATCTCCTGGCCCATCAGGCCGTAGGCACCGCGGGTATCCGGCTTGCCGGTCTTCTCGGAGTAGGCCTGCGGCTGGCCCTTGCACCATTGCAGGCACAAGCGCCCGGCGACGGTGATCGAGTCGACGAACACGGTGTCGTAGCGGTCGAGCGCGGACGGGTCGCCGAAGCGCGCGCAGACCGCGTCGAAGTGGGACTGGCTGAAGGGTTGGTCGTCGCGTAGCGCCGGATTCGGGCCGCCGATGAACACCGCGAAGTCGCGGCACTCCTGCCAGGTGCGCGGCCGGATCGTGTCGCCGGCCCAGCCCTCGACGGCGAGGTCGCCGGCCTCGAGGTCGAAGAACAGGG
>JAEHJW020000696.1_pt1 | contig 37278 bp, 45 predicted proteins | sample 9271431 | NCBI WGS metagenome assembly JAEHJW02 | reverse complement strand
ATGAAGCAAGGCGACTGCATGTCGCCGGCGGGGCTTGCGACGGCGATGGCGCGCTATGGGGGCGAGACGCTGTTTCTCGCGCTGCGCGCCATGACCGAGAGCGGCCAGGACATTCGCGGCCTGGTCAACCCGCTCATCGTCGGCGGCCTTTGCGTCGCGCTGTCGCGCGTGCCGATCGCCGAGGAGAACCTCGGCCGGATCTTCGCCCATGTCGATTTCGCCAAGCTGGTCGAAAAGCAGCGCCGCGACGGTTTTGGGGGGGGGCGCGGCGGAATATGGCGACATGGTGCTGCAGGAGCTAGCGCGCATCGCCAAGCGCGGCGTCTCGAACTCCGGGGCCGCCGGTAAATGAAATTCTCCCGCTTCATCTATCGCAGGGGCGGCAAGCGCATCGCGGTTTATTCGCGCCGCCGCCGGATTTCGGCGGCGCGGAAAATGGCGGCGCTCGGTCTGCCGGCCGGCGCCATTTGCGCCGCCTTGGGTGTGAAGCGGGAAACGGTCGCGGCGATTTGCGCTGCGGCCCTCTCCGCGAGCGGTCGGCGCACGCGGGAGCAAGCGGCAGAAAAATCATCAATTTGGGGCGAATGGGCCGGCGCGCTGGCCGAGGAAATGCGGAGGGCGGCGTGATGGGAGATTCATTTGGCGCGTGCTCCGGGGCGGCCCTGACCGCGCGCGGGCGGCTTACTGACGCCCAAATCGGCGAATTGAAGTCTCGCGTCGATCTCGCCGCGCTCGTCGAGCGGTTCGGCGGCAAGCTGCGGCGTTCGGGCCGCAAATGGCTCGGGACTTGCCCGATCTGCGGCGGCGGTCCTCGCGCGTCGCGGTTCGAGGTCAAGGCTGACGGCGAAAGCTGGGTATGCGCGGTATGCCAGGATGGCGGCGACGCCATCAAGCTGGTCGAAAAGGCGCGCGGCTGCTCGTTCCGCGAGGCGGTCGAATTTCTCGGGGGCCCGGCGCAGCTTGGCGCCGAGGAAGCGCAACGGCTGGCGCGGCTGCGCGAAGCCAAGGCGAAAAAGGCGGCCGAGGCGGCGGAACATTATCGCGGCCAGGAGATCGGGCGCGCGCTGAGGCTTTGGAACGATGCGCAGTTTTTCGACCGCGCCGGCGTTGAGCTTTATCTCCGCGCGCGGGGGATCGCCGGGCTCCCCGCGACCGCCAATATTCGCGCCGGCCGCGCCATTCCTTACTTTCATGGCGAGGAAAAAGACGATTGCGGGCGCCGCTCGCCCCATGTGCTCTTGCGCGGGCCGGCCATGGTCGCCGCGATCCGTGACAATGAGGGCGCGATCACGGGCGCGCATCTGACTTATCTGCGCCCGGATTTTTCCGGGAAAGCCAAAATCGTCGACCCGGCGACCGGCGAGACATTGCCGGCGAAGAAGGTGCGGGGATCCAAGGCGGCCGCTCATATCGTGCTGCGGCAGCCGCCGGAAATCCTGCGCCTGTTCATGGGCGAGGGGATCGAGACCGTTCTTTCGGTCGCCACGGCGCTGCGCGCCGCCGGCAAGCTGCGCTCGGGCGACGGCTTCTGGTCATCGGTCGATCTGGGCAATCTCGGCGGCCGGGCGATGGAGACGGTCTCGCACCCGTCGCTGACGACGCCGAAGGGGCGCGCCGCGCTCGTGCCCGGACCGCAGCCTGACTTCGACGCGCCGGGGATCCTGATTCCGGCCGGCGTGACTGAGTTGGTGCTTCTGGGCGATGGCGATTCCGACGCCTTCACGACACAGATGGCGATGCTGCGCGGCGCCGCGCGCTATGCGCGGCCGGGATTGAAAATCCGCATCGCCATGGCGCCGACGGGCATGGATTTCAATGATGTTTTGCGGGGAGAGGCGGCGTGAAACAAGGCGCTTCCAGACACGCGCTCGCCGATCGTAAGGATGATCTTTATGAGACTCCGGCCTGCGCGGTGCGCGCGCTGCTGCGCGTCGAGCCGACGCTGCAATGGAAGCAATGGATCTGGGAGCCTTGCGCCGGGCGCGGAGCGATCGTGCGCGAACTGCGCGCCTTCGGCCATGGCGTACATGCGATGGACCTCGTCGCCCATCCTGGAGCCGACCCCGGCATTCTGACGCCGATCGATTTCCTGATGGAGTGGGCGAAGCCGGATTGCGCCGCCAGCATCGTGACCAATCCGCCCTACAAGCTCGCCGACGACTTTATTCGGCATGGGCTGGGGCTCGGGCTCCCGGTGATCGTTCTCCTTCGCCTGATGGCGATCGAGGGGGCAGGGCGCTCCGATCTGATCGATAACCACTTGCGGCTGCCGACCATGCATCGCGAAGGCTGGGACGGGCCGCGCATGTCGGCCTCCGGCGCGCCCTTCGCCTGGTTCGTGTTCGAGCCGGGTCCGCGCGGAAATGAGCCGGTGGAATTGCGCCGCATGTCTTGGCGGGAAACAGAAAAATGATGTCGGGCCCCGCAAAAACCATTGTCGACATGGTCGAGAGCGCGCCGGAATTCGGCGAAGAGCCGCCATGCGCCGAAGACATGGCTGGCGATTCCGCGCCGAACTCTCCCTCTCGCCCGGCTGAAGATGGGCAACCGGCGGCGCCGCGGGCGCTCGGTTTCGATCTCGAATGCTTGAACCGCGAATATGCTTTGGTGATTCTCGGATCGAAAGCCGTGGTTTACGCCGAACAGCCTCATGCGCCGCTTGAGGAACAGAAGCGCGTCATAGCCGTCGAGACGCTGAATTATTGGTTCGCCAACCGCTTCACGGAAGTGCGCGGCTCGGACGGAAAGATCAAGACCGTCACCTGGGCTAAGGCATGGTTGTCGTCGCGCGAGAGACGCTCTTATCGCGGGGTGGAATTTTTCCCCGATCCCGACAACGCCGCGGGCACGCCGGACTATCTCAATCTGTGGTCGGGCTTCGCGGTGAAGCCGGCGCCCAAGAGCAACCCGCGCGCTTACAAGACCTTCCGCGACCATATGCTGACCAATGTCTGCCGGGGCGACGAAGCGATCTTCAAATGGCTGTTCGCCTTCTTCGCCCAGATGGTGCAGCGGCCGCGCGAGCGCGCCGGGGTCGCTGTCGTCATGCGTGGCAAAATGGGCTCGGGCAAGACCAAGGTCGGGGAAGTGTTCGGCTCGCTTTTGCCGCGCCATTATTTCCTCGTAGACGACCCACGCTATGTCACCGGCCAGTTCAACGCCCATATGGCGACCTGCCTGTTGTTGCAGGCCGATGAGGCCGTATGGGCGGGCGACAAAGCGGCCGAAGGGCGTTTGAAAGGGCTGGTGACTTCGCCGATCCAGCAGATAGAGGCCAAGGGCGTCGATCCGATCCGCTTGCGCAATTATGTGCGGCTGATCATGACCTCGAATGAGGACTGGGTGGTGCCGGCCGGCAAGGACGAGCGACGGTTTTGCGTGCTCGACATCGATCCCCGCTGCGCGCAGCAGCACGAATATTTTGCCGAGATGGATGAAGAGCTCAACAATGGCGGCCGCGAGGCTTTGTTGCGAGATCTGCTCGATTTCGATCTGTCGAGCGTCAATCTGCGCCAGATTCCGCGCACCGAGGCTTTGCTCGAACAGAAAATCCGCTCTCTCGATTCGGTCGACGCCTGGTGGTTTGAGCGCCTCATGACCGGCGCGACGACGCGCCACGGTTGGGGTTGGCGCAAGGAAATGCCCAGCGAGACCTTGTTCGAGGATTATGTCGCGAGCGCCGACAAGATCGGCGTCAAACGCAAGCAGGAGCAGACGGTTTTCGGCATGAAGCTCGCCAAGCTCGTTCCGGGGCTCGGCAAGCGACGCATTTCGGCGGAAGTGCGGGATCAGGACGGCGCGACGGTTCAGCGCCGCGTCTGGTGTTATGTGCTGCCGTCGCTGGACGAATGCCGCGAGGAGTTCGAGCGGCAGATGTGCCAGGAGATCAGCTGGCCGCGTGAGCCGGCCGATGACGATGGGGGCGCACATGACATCGCGGCTTGACCCGGCGCGCGCGGCGCATTGCGACATTTTTATCGTGAGAGAGCCGGTTTGGAGGGGTGGAAAGCCTTTGCTGCGCAAACGCGTCCAACCTGTCCAACCTCAGTTTCAAGGTTGGACGCGCGCAACATGTTGAAATTAAATGATGTGTCCAACCTGTCCAACCTGTCCAACCTTTTTCCCTCACGCGCGCACATGCGCGCGGGCCCGCGCGAAGGTTGAGGCGAGAGGAAATTTCCAAAATCGGAGAAATAGGTTGGACAGGTTGGACAGGTTGGACAGAGATATAAAAAGAATAAGAAAAGCAAGATGATAGCAGCGTCCAACCTTTTCTTTTTTGTAAATTGAAGGTTGGACAGGTTGGACGGAAAGGGCTTGGCGATGGAGCAAATGCGAAATGCGTTGCTGGCTGTGATGGCGAAACATCCGTTTTTATCGTGTCGAGGCTTTGAGGCCGCGTGTGTCGGGATAGAAGCGCCGCGCGCCGACCTTGCGGCATCCGTCGACGAGTTTGAGCGCGCTGTGGCGTGGCTATTGCTTGTGCCGAAGCGCCAAACGGTCAACCGTGATTTCGACAGCTATGGCCTGAAACATGCGGCTGAACGCTGGGCGCGCGCCTATGTCGGCAACGGGGCATTGATCGCAGCCGCTCTTCATCTTGGTTTCATCATCGAGCCGATTGACGGTTCGCTCAACGCGCTGATCGGCGTTGCGGGTCGCAGCAAATGGCCCAAAGGTTCGGAGATCTGATCCATGAGCGGCGAATTTTTGAAGCGTCAGGCGGTGATTGATTTGGCTTTGGGCTGGAGGGGGCCGATGGCGGCGAAGGCCGCAGCGGCTCCAAAGCCGAGGCTCGATATTGAGGCGCTGTTGGCTTGGGCCTATTTGACCGAACTGCCGAAGACGGAACGCATGGGCGCTTTCGGCCCTCCTGGGCTACGCAGCGCCTGGGCTGCGGTGGAGAAATGGCGGGCCGAATTGTCGCTCGCCGTGGCGCGCGACAACGCCTATGGCTGCGTCCCGGACTACTACGCCGCCGACACGCCGCATAACGATGCTCTCCTCGTCCATGAGGCCGTCTGCGCCCTCGATGTGCTGGAGGTCGAAGGGCTCGATGGCTGCACGCCGTTTGAGCCGCGCGATGACGTCGATCAGTCGTTGCTCGACCGCTGCGCCCTGCGGGTGCGCGACCGCGTGCTGACGGTCCTCGACGGCAAGCCGCGCCTGCGCAACCCGCTGCGCAATCTGGTGTTTCATTCCGCCATTTTGGGCGGCTCGCCGGAATGGCGGATTGGCGATTTCGTCCAGGATGTCGAGCGCTGGGACAATGGGGCGGTTAAATATTTCAAAAAAGGCGGATATTGGGAAAAGGGGGCGTCGGGCGACGTGTGGGTTGGGTTTGAAACGGCGGTCGCGCTTCGCAACGGTTTTCGCCACGACCCCGATTTGATCGAAAGGCCGATCTTGTCGCCTGATCCGACCGACGAAGCGGTCTCGCGCGTTAATTACGAGCTGTGGCGTCTGGCTCTTGACGTGCTGGCGGCGGATTTGAGCGGGCGCTTGGAGAAATGGGACGTGGTCGAAAGCGCGCTGCCGCATCGACCATGGGTTGAGGGCGTGGCGCGCGGCGGCCGCATTCTCCCCGACCTGACGCGCCGGCCGATTCGAATTGTGCGCGGTGGTCAAAAAAAGATTGCAGGGACCGCTTGACAGAGCACGTGGATTTGGAGCACTCTCGGTCACAGATAAAAAGGCTTAAAAACCCGCTTCGGAAACGAGGCGGGTTTTCGTTGGAGGGCGACCCTCCGTGCAAAAATCGACCGCCCCCCGATGCATCTAACCGTGACGTTTCAGGACCTGGCGCTTTCCGATTACGCGAAGCGGCTGGCTGATTTCGCGGGGCGTGGCCCGGTCGTTCTTTCGCAGGCTCTCAACGCCGAAGGCCTTGTGGCGCGCCAGGCGACGGTCAAAGCGGAAACCGGCCAGACCGGTCTGTCAGGTGCGACGATTGATCGGGCGCAGCAAACAATCGAAGCGACGCCTGGGCGTCTCGAATTCTGGATCGTCTCGCGCGGCGGCAATGTTCGGTTGAAATTCTTCCATCCCTCGGAAGGGGGTGGTGGCGTAACGGCGACGCCCTGGAATAGGCGGACGTTCTATCGTGGCGCTTTCATGAAGTCGGGGGCGCAAGGTCACAGAAAGCTCTCAGATCGTCTCGGTGGACAGGTCTTCGAGAATATCTCGGGCGGTAAGTGGGGCGGAAAGATACGCGTCATGCGGTCGGGTTTGTTTATCCCGACTGAAATGACGAAAGGCGCCACCGTGGCGGCCTTCGATAGCGCGGCTCTGGTCATAGCCCCGCGGATTGTGTCCCGCCTGGGGTCGCTCCTGCCTTGATTGGCGCCTGGGCTGCCGAAGGGGCTTCAAGGTACCTTCCGGCGGTCCCCAAGCCGATCGCGGACGGAGCCCGCGATAAAACGCTAGTTTCGTTGAAAAAATATAGGGTTCGCCCGGTTCGCCGGGTTCGCCCTTTTGGTTTGGGTTCGGGTTCGCTCTGACATGCTGATCACGACGACAGAATTCGCCAAAAAGGTCGGCATTTCGCAGCGTGCGGTGGCGAAGGCGATAAAGGTTGGGCGCGTTCCGGCTTATGACGAAACGGGCGCGCGGGTTTCGCCCGGGGCGCAAGGCCGGGTCTTTGTCAAGGATGACGAAGCCGCTGCGGCGTTTCGCCTCTCTCGCGCCCGAATTGACGATGCTGCCGTCGCCGAGATTGCGGCCGAAATCGACCGAGAGTTGTCAGTCGATCCCGCCGACACGTTGGCCGCTCCGTTGGCGCGTGACGCCCAGGGCAAGACGCCGACGCTCGTCGGCGCCAAGACTGAAAAAGAGCAACTGCAGGCTGACTTGCTGCGCCTTCGCCTTGAGCGCGAGCGCGGCGAATTGGTCTCGCGTCAGGCTCAGCTCGACGCCTTTGAAAACATTGGCCGCACGGTTCAGCGACAGATTCAATTGATGGCGACCTGGGCCGAGGAGATCAACGGCGTAGCACGGCAAGGGGGTGTTCCGTCCCTCACGGCGTGGCTGCGGGCCAAGGCGAACGAGCTTTGCATAAACATCGCCGACGCACTGACGGCGCCGAGCGAGCCATTGCCAGATGATGACACCGCCGACGGCGCCGAGGAATGAAGTCGATCTGCTTCAGTCCGCTTTTATTACAGGCATCCGGCCCGCGCCGATCGTCTCACCGGCTGATTGGGGGCGCGACAATTTCATCGTGCCGGTCGGGCCACAGAAGGGGAAACTGCTCGACCTGTCGCTGACGCCTTATGTGATCGAGCCGCTGAACATGCTGCGGATCGATTCGCCGTGGACGGAAATTGCGGTAAAGAAATCCGGCCAGACGGGTTTCTCGACGCTCGGCCTGGTCTGGCTGTTCTGTCTAATCGCCACGGCCCCGGACGACATGATGATCGTCCAGCCGTCGCTGGCGGCGGCGAAGGACTTTAATTCGGAACGCCTCGATCCGGCGATCAAGGCGACCAAGGCCGTCACCGTCCGCGTGAGGCCGCAGCGGTCGCGGTCGGAAGAAGGCTCCAAGACGCTGGAGAAAAAATTCCCCGGCGGTCGCATGGTGCTGACGGGCGCCAATTCGGCGACGGATCTGTCGGCGAAGACGATCAGGTTTGCACTCGCGGACGAAGTGGATCGGTGGCCCGCCGATATCGATGGCCAGGGCGACCCGATGGAGCTGCTGGACGCGCGCCAGATCAGCTTCACGCGCGCTGGCACGCACAAGAAACTTGTCGTTTCGACGCCGACGAACAAGGGATCCTCGCGCATTGACCGCGCCTATGCTGCGGGCGATCAGCGCAAATGGTTCATGCCGTGCCCTCATTGCGGGACGGAGATTACCTTCGAATTCGCGCAGATGCGCGGCGAGCGGGTCTCGCCATTCAATGCGCATTACATGGCGCAATGCTGCGGCGCGCAGATTGACGCGTGGCGGCAGCGCGATATGGTGCTCGCCGGGCGCTGGAAGCCGACACAGATGGGATTGGGGCGTCAGCCGTCCTATTTCATCAACGCCCTGTCGTCTCTTTTGACGAGCTGGGATGAGATCTGGAAAAAGCATCTCGCTTGCAATGGCGACCCGCTCGCGGAAAAGGGGTTCGTCAATCTCTGGCTCGGCGAGTCCTACGAAGAGATTGGCTCAGATATCGACCCGGCCCGCATCGCGGTGCGGATCGAGTCTTATCCTCGCGGCATCGTCCCGGCCTGGGTCGGCCGATTGATTCTCTCGGTTGATACGCAGGATGATCGCTTCGAATGGGCCTTGTGGGGTTTTGGTCCGGCCACCGGGGGCGCCGCGGTCGAACAGACACTGATCACCGCCGGCGTCATCAATGGCGACCTGCACGAGGACGCGCCATGGAGCGAGCTGGAGCGGCTCGCCAAAACAGAATGGCCGCATGTGGGAGGGAAGGCCTTCGCCGCTGACCTGGCGGTGATCGACACCGGGGGCCACTATACGCAAAAGGCGTACGCCTTCGTGCATCGCAAGGCGCGCTGGCGCGGCGTCAAGGGGTCGTCCGACCGCTCGGCGCTGCCGCTGTCGACGCCTCGGCGCTTCGAGGTCAAGAACAGCCTCGGCCGGCTCCTATTCCGTGTGCCGATCTATTTCGTCGGCACTTACGACCTGAAACTCTGGCTTTCGCACGCGCTCAAATGCATCGAGAGCGACAAGCCCCTGCTCGGCGGCCTGCGCCTCACCTCCGAGGTGGCGGACGAAATCTATCTCGAGCAGATGACAGCGGAAGTGCTGATCGCGCGTGAAAAACGCGACGGTATGATCGTTAAGGAATGGCAGAAAATCCGGCCGCGTAACGAAGCGCTCGATCTTGCGGTCTATGCGCGCGCGGCGGCCTTCGGCGCTTATCCGAATGGACTTGGCGTCGATCGGTTCACGCCGAAAGGCTGGACCGACATTCTCACCGATCGGCATGGCGGTATTAACATCGCTCCGGACCTTTTCGCGCCGGCGCCCATGCCTGATCCGGAAATACAGACCGAAACGCCTCCGGCGACGCCTCCCGCGCCGCCGGAAACAAAGCCCCATACCTCGGGCGCCAAACGGTTCTCGAACTGGTCGGAGCGGTTCAATAGATGACAGAGCCGACCCGGAAAGGCGCTCTTGCCCGGATTGCCGACGCTTTGCGCGGTTCCGTCGCCAGGATTGACGTTCTGCCGGCGCGCGGAAAGCCGGGCGCGCAATATATGCGTGGCGAACGCTCGACCGTATTCGGCGGCTGGCATCCGGTTCTTCGCGACGCACGCGAGGACGTGCGCGCCGCCTACTGGCGCGCCTCGGCCCGCACTATCGATTCGATCCAGAATTCCGGCTGGATCGCCGGCGTCGTGCGCCGCGGCAAATCGGTCATTCTCGGCACGGGCCTCAAGCTCGCCCTAAAGCCTGATTACGAGGCGCTTGGCTGGACGCAGAAGCAATCGGCCAAATGGGCGCGCAAGGTCGAACGCCGCTGGGAGACCTGGGCCGGCGACAAGCTCGAATGCGACGCCGCCGGGGTATGGGACATCCATGCCCAGGCCGCCGCGGCGCTCGGCTCCTATTTCGCCACTGGCGAATGGGTCGCTGAATACAAATGGATTTCGCGACCGGAATCGAAGTCGAAGACCAAGGTGCAACTGATCCCGGCGCACCGTCTGGTCCAGAACAGCAACGGCGTTGATCTGTTTCAGGGCATACGCGTCGACAAGAACGGCATGCCGGTGTCCTATCTGTTCCGGCTGACGCAGCCGATCGTCGATCCCGGCGAAGTGCTGGAGATCAAGGCCCGCGATTCCGGCAACCGCCCCCGCGTCGTCCACGTGTTCGAAGGCGATGTGTCGCAGATGCGCGGCATTTCGCCATTCACGCCGGCGCTGGAGCGCATGCGAGAATATGACCAGCTTTCCGGCGCGACGCTGGCGAGCCAGACCCTGCAGGCCCTGTTCGCGGCGACCATCACCTCGCCGTCGCCGACCAATGATGTGTTGCAGGCGCTGCAATCTCCGGAAGAGCAAGCCGATCACGCCGGCGAAGTGCAGCCTGGCGGTATCGACGGCTATTTCAACGCCGCGATGTCCTGGTACGAGAAGGCCAAGATCAATCTGGGGGGGCTCGCCCGCCTGGCGCATCTGTTCCCTGGCGAAAAGCTGGAATTCACTTCGCCGAAGACGCCGAACGACACGTACGAATCGCAGGCCAAATTCCTGCTGCGCGAATTCGCCATGTGCGCCGGCTTCACCAACGAGGATGTCACCGGCGACTACAACGGCGCGACCTATTCGTCGATCCGAATGGCGACAACGACCAATTGGCCGATCCAGCTCTGGCGTCGCAGGCATATTTGCGCGCCCTTCTATCAGGCGGCCTTTGAGTGCTGGCTCGAAGAGGAAATCGAGAACGGCCTTACGCCCTTCCCGGGAGGCCTCGCCGCTTTCCTGCGCGTGCGCAAGGAGGCGACCAAGGCCGAATGGCGCGGACCGCCCAAGCCGCAAGCCGACGACCTGAAATGGGCGGCGGCCGTCGAGAAGCAGCGCAATCTTGGCGTCATCACCGACGAACAGATCTGCGCCGAGCTCGGCGAGGACTGGGAAGACGTTTACGAGCAGCGCGCCCGCGAAAAGCAGCGGCGCGAGCAGCTCAAACTGGTCGAGACGATCGTCGCTGGCTCGACGGTCGCGGATGGCGACGACCTCGCAGCGGCGGAAACCGACAACAAGCCGGATGACGAATCAGACGGCCAACAGCCGGCCAAGCCCGGCAAGAAACCAGGCAAGAAGGGAGCGCGGCGATGACGACTTCTGGTTCCTTCGCCGTCCCAATCGACTGGACGGACCCCTGCCAGCGGGCGGCGGCGCTCAACACCGCCTATTACTCGCTGCTCGCCGGACAACGCGAAGTCGAAATCCGCACGCGCACCTTCGACGTCGAGGAACTCGTTCGATTCCAGTCGGTCGATATCGAGAAATTGCGCATCGAACTGCAATCGGCGCAGCGCGATTGCGCCAGGGCGCAGGGCTTGCCAGATCCGAACCGCCGCTTCGCCATCACTGCGGGATCGCGCTCAGATATTCCTGGCTTTAACCGCACACGGTGTCCGATATGAGTTTTCTCGCCCGCGTCGCCGAAAGGGCGCTGAATCGTCCGCTGCTGATCATGCCGGAAAAGCTGGCGATCATCGCCGGCGTGATCGGCGGCCGCATCGGCGTCGACGCTCCCGACATGGTTCCGGCGCTCGAAACCGACCCGCGCCTGCTCGAACAATTGCGCGCCGCCGCGCGCTCCGCGCCCGAGGCCTCGCGCTTCGTCGGCTCCAGCCGCGAACAGGATGCCGATGGCCGCGACGCCGGATTGATGCCCTACAAGCGCACGGCGGATGGCGTCGCTGTTCTCACCATCACCGGCACGCTGGTCAATCGCGGCGCCTGGATCGGCTCCTATTCCGGCACGACCTCCTATGAGGGGATCAAATTCCAGATCGAGCGCGCGGCCGCCGATCCCAAGGTCAAATCGATCATCCTCGACATCGAATCGCCAGGGGGTGAGGCGATAGGCGCTTTCGAGGCCGCCGCGGCCATCGCGGCCGTCGCCGCACAAAAGCCTGTCACCGCGATCGTCAACGGCATGGCTTGTTCCGCCGGCTACGCGTTGGCTGCGGGCGCGAGCCGCATTGTCTCGACGCCGACGGGCATCTCCGGCTCGATCGGCGTCGTGCTTATGCATGCCGATTATTCGGAAATGCTCGGCAAGGCCGGGATCAAGCCGACATTAATCCACGCCGGCGCGCACAAGGTCGATGGCAATCCTTACGAACCGCTGTCGAAAGGCGTCAAAACCGACCTGCAGGCGGAAGTCGATAAATTCTACGATCTGTTTGTCGCGACCGTCGCCAAGGGCCGCAAGGCCATGGACGAGAAAGCGATCCGCGCGACAGAGGCGCGGACTTTCCTCGGCGCCGAAGCCAAGCAGCTCGGCCTGGCCGATGACGTCGGCAGTTTCGAGGATGTGCTTTCCGACCTTTCCACCGCGGCGAAAAGCCGTTTTCCGACCGCTCAGCCAAGGGGAACCAAAATGAGCGAATCCAGCAACGGCCCGGCGTTCGTCCAGGCTGACATTGACGCCGCCCGCGCCGCCGGCCACGCCTCCGGGCTGACCGCCGGGGCGAGCGCAGAGCGCGGCCGCATCGCAGCTATTCTTGGCTGCGAAGCCGCCAAGGGTCGCGATGCCCTGGCGGCTTATTACGCTTTCGAGACCGATGATTCCGCCGAGAAGGCGGCCGCCGCTCTCGCCAAGGCGCCCGCCGCCAATGCCGCGCCGCCAGCTTCTGTCGCTTCCATCGCCGATCGCCATGCCGAGACCGCGATCTTGACCCGAGTTGAAGGCTCGGCCGCCGCCACCGGGGCGCCGAAACAGCCCGGCGCTGTCGCCTGGAGTTCTGTCGCCGATAGTCTCAACGCCGAAGCCGCCCGCGCCACTGGGCGCCGCTGATCGGCCTTGTGGCGCCGCTCTGGCGTCCGCCGACCTCTCGGGCCTCTTTCAACCGTTTTCCATAAGGAACCTCAACCATGGGCACCCCGCAGGGCATTTCCCTCAACGAATCCATGCACGCCTTCGCCTTCCTCATTTCCGAGGACAGCGATGGCGCCGGCTTCCTGTCGCGTGACGAAGTCGTCATCGCCGCCGGCCAGACTTTTGGCGTCGGCCAGGTGCTCAGCCGTCAGGCTGTGCCGGCCAATGTGACCGAAGTGACCGCCGCCGGGACCAACACCGGCAACGGTTCACTCGTTTTCACCGGCGCTCCGGTCGACGCCACGGCCGAGCTGGGCGCCTATCGCGTGCTGTTCAATGATGCGACCCATTTTATCGTGCAGTCGCCCAGCGACAAGCTGATCGGCGAGGGCGTCGTCGGGACGGCTTTCGCGCATGGCTTGCTTTTCACCGCGACGGCTGGTTCGACGGCCTTCGCCGAAGGCGACAGCTTCGTCGTCAACGTCGACGTCGTCCCGGAGGTTGGCGAGCAATATGTCGCCTGGACCGGCGCGGCGCCGGCCAAGGCGATCGCTCTTTTTCCGGCCAATACGTCGAATGGGCTGACGCAGAAAATCGCCGTCGTAAACGCCCACGCCACCGTGCGCCTGGCCGACCTGACGTGGACCGCCGGCGCGACGGCGGCGCAGATCGACGAAGCCAAGTTCGAACTCTCCAAAGGCATGATCAAGTTCCGCTGATCATTCCGGGCGCGGCGCTTCGCGCCCTTCCATTCCCTCACAACCCCCGGCGTCGCCGCTCGGGTCAATTTAGGAGCAACCCATGTCTGTCTTGGACGTCTTCAATGGCGACGCCTTTTCGGTCACGTCGCTGACCGAGGCTGTCGACCGCCTTTCCTATACCCCGCAATTCCTCGGCTCGATTCCCGGCCTGTTCGTTCCCAAGCCGGTGCGCACGACTTCGGTCTGGATCGAAACCCGCGATTACACGCCGACCCTGCTGCAGACCTCGCCGCGCGGCTCCGCGCCGAAGCAGACCTCCGGCGACGAGCGCGGCGCCAAAGCGTTCAAGACCACGCGACTTGCCGACGCCTCGCGCATTTGGGCCGATGAAATCCAGGGTATCCGCGCTTTCGGGCAGGAAAATGCGGTGAAAGACCTTCAGCTCGAAGTCGGTCGTCGACAGATGAAGATCAAACAGAACTTCGAGCTGACCAAGGAGCATATGCGCCTCGGCGCCATCCAGGGCGTCGTTCTCGACGCCGATGGTTCGACCATCTACAACTGGTTTGACGAGTTCGGCCAATCCCCCAACGCCGCCTATGATTTCATCTTTTCCGGCACGCCGGTCGAGGGCGCTTACCGGGTGCTTTGCAACCAGATCAACCGCGCCACCAAGCGTGCGTTGAAGGGGCTCGGCGGCAATGGCGTCGAGGTCCACGCGCTCGCCGGCGACGAATTCTGGGACGCCTTCATTTCCTCGCCCGAAGTCCGCCACACCTATCAGGCGCAGATGGCGATCGCGCTGCAGAACCAGGTCGGCGGGGCCTTCGAGACCTTCCGCTTCGGCAATATCGTCTGGCACAACTATCGCGGCACGGATGACAATTCGACCGTCGCGATTCCGACCGCCGGCGTCCGCTTCTTCCCGGTCGGCGCGGAAATCTTCCCCGTCGCCCAGTCGCCCGCCGAGCGTTTCGAGTTTGTCAACACGCCCGGTCAGGAGACCTATTCCTGGATCGTCACCGATCGCGACCGCGACATGTGGGCCGACGTCGAGGAATATTCCTACCCGCTCCACGTCTGCATCATGCCGCAGGCCCTCAACAGCGGCGTGATGGGCTGATCGTGGATCCCGCCCGCCTGTACAAGCTGCATCAGGCCGTCGACCGGCAGTCCGCCGAGACGGTCTCGGTGACGCCCATGCAGGCGGGCGGCTATCTTGCGGGTTCTCCTACGGGCGCGCCCACCGATGTCAGCGCCTATGTCGCCGAGACCTCGACTTCGGTGCGCACATCGGGCAACGCCGCCAATTCCGGTCACAATACCGAGCTTATCGGCGCGACCCATACAGCCAAGTTCACCACGTCGGGTCTGCCCTTTGCCGTCAGCGCCGGGTTTATCGTGACGCGGTACGACTGCGACGATCCTGCAACCAGGGTCGCGACTGCGACTCTTCGTGTGACAGCGGTCTTGTCCTTCGGCACGGACCGCACCGTCCTCCTGCTCGTCAAGGTGACCGCATGAAGCTGCGAGCGGTGGGGACACAATGGGGCGAACGATAAGATGAGCCTCGTCGCTTTCGCCGTGCGCATTGCGGTCGTTCGCGTGCTTCGCGCGGCGCTGCCTTCGGCTTTCGTCATCGTGGATTCTCCGGTCGACGCGATCGCGAGCCTCGAGGCCAACCCGTCATCGGCGCTCGTCGCGGTCTATACCGGCCAGACGGAAAACAAGCTCGACGGCGTCGCTTTTTTCGCCGGCGAGCCCTTGCTCAATGTCGACCTGCAGATCTTCCTGCCGCAACAGATGATCTTTTCCTATCTGGCTGCGGATGGCGTGACGCAGCAGACGATCACGCTCGACACGCGCGGCGAAGGCTCGGAGACGGCGCTCGATCTGATCGAGCGCATGATCGCCCGGGCGCTCGCCGTCCAGGCTGACGCCTGGTCACAGCTATTCGGCGGCTTTATCCAGAAGGTGCGGGATGTGATTTCCTCGTCCTATCTGGTCGAGACGGCAAAGGTCAAAGCGCCGGCGCGCGAAATCCGCATGATCTGCGAAACGATCCAGGAGCCGGTTCCAGGCGCCCCCGCGGCCGACATCTGGGCGCAGCTCTTGGCGGCAATGACAGCGGACACGTCTGCAACGGATAGTGTCGTGGCGCTCGCGCCGTGGATCGCCGCCGAGATCGGGTCACCCTCGGGCCTTCCGCAGGCCGAGATTGACCGCATCTTCCTTGGTTTGTCGGAATATGCGGCGCAGGCGATTCAGCTCACGACGACAGCCGTTGACCCAACCGCCAATCCACCCCTGGATCCGGCATTGCAGGCCGATACGGAAACGGTCGCAGTTACCGATTTTCTCAACGGAACAGCGCCGACATGAGCGCGCCGCTCGAAGCGATCATTTCCACCCATGTCGCCGCGGCCACCGCCGGCCTGCATGCGAGAATCGCCGAATTACGCGCCGCGCTCGAGAGTCTCGCCGCCGAGCACAACGACCTGCGCGACCGTCACGAGCGGATGTTCCGGCCCGGTCAGGTCACCGATTACGACCCGGTCAAGCACGTCTATCGCCAGCAGATCGGCATCGATGAAAACGGCAACCCGATCAAGTCGCCGTGGCGCCCCCATTCGTCACCTGCGGGCGCGCTCAACCTGCATGTGCCGCTCGCGGCGGGCCAGCTCATGATGCTGATTTCGCCGGACGGCGATATCGAGCAGGGCGTCGGCATCCCGTTCGGCTATTCGAACGCCAATCCGGCGCCGTCGTCGGATGCCTCGACGCTCGCCGGCTCGTTCGGCGGCGTCTCCTGGTCGCTCAATGGCGGCGTGCTGTCCTTGACCGGCAGCGTCAGTGTCAAAGGCGATTTCAAGGCGGCCGGCGGGGCGTTTACGCACAATTCCAAGGATGTCGGATCGGACCATGTCCATTCCGGCGTTCAGACCGGCGCCGGCGACACAGGGGCGCCAGCCTGAACAGTTTCATGTGGCGGCGTGGATGGACACGCAAGGCGCTCTCGGAGTGAAGGCAGCCTAATCGACCTGCCGGCAAAGCGACGAGGGGAGCGGCGCGGGGGTGATCCTCGGAGCGCGATATCAAGTTCGGCCCACATGGATGAAAATTGGGGAGAGGAATGACCTGCGGCGTCAATCGCATCACGGGCAAGCCCCTGGCTGGCTGGCCGCATGTCAAGCAATCGCTCGGCGTGATCCTGACGACGCGTATCGGCGAGCGGCTGCTCTGCCGCGTCTTTGGCTTTTCCGGGCTCGGATTGCTCGGCCGCAATCTCGTGCCGCAGGTGCTGATGCGGTGGTTCATGGCCCTCGTGATCGGTATTTCGCCGAAGCGGTCGACGTTGCTCAATCAGGAATTGGGTGAGCCACGCTTTCGCGTTACGGCGCTGTCGTTCCCGAAGGGCGGCAATTCGCCGTCGCAGCTGCAGCAGGGCCAGATCGGCCTGCAGATCACCGGGGAATACATGCCGAACGCCCTCGAGGGCGATTTCACCGTCGCCTCGCAACAGAGCTTGATGATCTGAACCGCCAGCGAGCGATCGAGCGTAGTCCGGAGCGAGCGAGAAGTAATGGCCCAGTTCGAGAGCATCAACCTCGCGACGCTTCCGCAGCCGTCGGCGGTCAGCATCCCGTCGCTTTCGGCGATCCTGGCGGCGCGCATGCAATATTTCCAGCAGCTCTGGGCGGCGGCGCAGGCTTCCGACCCGAACCTGCAGAATTACGACGTCGCCGATCTCGCCAGCGAGCCGACCGTCATGCTGCAAACGACGGACGCCAATCGCGAGGCGCTCGTGCTGTCGGCAATCAACGACGCGGTGCTGGCGACCAACCTTGCCTGGGCGAAGGGCTCAAATCTCGACGCGATCGGCAATGGCCTCTACGCCACGCCACGCGCTTCCGGCGAGCTTGACCCGGCCTATCAGGCCCGCATCCAGCTGGCCTGGGAAAACCAGAGCTGCGGCGGCTCCTATGGCGGCTATAAATATCAGGCGTTGTCGGCCGCGCCGGTCGACCTCGCCGATGTCGAGGTTTATGGCTACAACGACGCGCTCGGCTTGCAGAAGGGTGAGGTGCGCATCGTCTGTCTCGGCGCGAATCCGACCGGTCTTCCGTCCGCGTCGGTTCTCGCGGCGGTCCGGGCAGCCTGCGCGCCGAGCGGCCGCGTCGCGCCGCGCAAGCTCAACGATCTGGTCAATGTGGTCGCGGTCAATCCCGCTTATTTCAATGTCAGCGCGACGCTTTATCTGAGCCAGGGCGCGGATCCCTCGACGGTGCTGGCGACGCAGCTGTCGAGCCTGGCGACCTTCCTCGCCAGCCGCCGCGTGATCGGCGCCCTGATCAAGTCCGGCGACATCGAGGCGGTGCTCGGCTTCAATGCGCCGGGCCTGGTGCAGCGCGCCGACGTGCGCGCGCCAGCGACCAATGTCGGCGGCGATCCCTTGAGCGCGCCGATTCTGCTGGCGACCAATGTCGGTTGGGCCTACGCATGAGCGCCGACGGAACGCTGCTTCCAGGCAACGCCACGGCGTGGGAGCGGGCGAATTCGACGGTCTCCGAGCGCATGCTCGCCGTTCCGGTCGCGATCGTCCTCAAGGAGCGCGATCCGTCGCAATGCGATGCGCAATTCATAGCGCCGCTCGCCTGGGAGCGTTCGGTGCATTTCTGGGATACGGGCGACGACGCTGGAAATCGCGCGCGCATCGCGTCGAGCTTCATCGATCATTGCGGCTATGGCGCGCCGGCGGCGCTCGAGGCCGAGATCAACCTCGACACCGGCCAGACGGTCAGCATCCGCGAATTCTGGCAATTGCCAGGCCTGTCCTGGCCCGACTTCGTCGTCGACAGCGTGATCAACCCGGGCGACCCGTCGCCCGATGTCGTCGCCGTCTGGAATTCGACGTTGCGGCGCAAGCCGCCCCGCGACGTGCTTGACCGCGTCCGCGTCCGTGGCGTCCAGCCGCCCGCGCCTCTTTACGCCGGCGCCGGCTGTTGCGTCTCGACGCGCGTCACGATCCTGCCGGCTAATGCCGCTCCGCCGCCGCCGCAAATCTACGTCGGCGCCGCGACCCGCGCGCTGCCTTTCGCCACCGTTCTGCCCTTGAGGAAACAATGACGACGCAGATTTATGCGACGCAGGTCACGCAATATTTCCTGAACGCCGTCGCGGCCTTCGAAGCGGGCGGCGCAGCGCTCAATATCGCGGGGGGCACGCTCGTCGTCGGCGACGGCAACGGCTCCGTGCCGGCGCTGTCGACGCTGATCGCCGACAATGGCGTCACCCATGAAGTGTGGCGCGGCCAAACCATTTCGTCGGTCAGCATCGACGGCGTGACGCCCAACCAGCTCGATATCGAATGCGTCATTCCGGCGGCGATCAACGGCGTCGAGATCGGACCGTTCAGCGTCACGGAATTCGCCATTCTCGACGCGCTCGGCAATTGCTGCGTCGTGGGCACGACCAATCTGCAAAAGACCGTTTCGGCGCAGGGCCAGACGTCGGACCTGGCGTGGATCGCGGCGATCGTGCTGTCCGCCGCGGGCGCCGTGACGGTGACGCCACCATCGGCCGGCTTCGCGACGATGACGCAAGTGATCCAGGGCGTGAACGCCAACCTGCCGTCATGTGTCGCGCCTTTGACCAAGACGGACACGGTCAATCCCGTCGGCTGGATCGACCGCATTTTCGGGATCGTCAAGGCGTCGCAGCCGGCGGATGCGACGGCGGCGAGCGATGCGGCCGCCATGGGCGTTGGTCGCGCGGCGACGGCGGCGGAATTCGCGGCCGGCGCACCAGAGGTCGGCGGCTTTTCCTGGCCCTGGCCGACGCTGCAGCAGATTTTTGCCGCCCTGGCGGCGCTCACGACTTATGTCGACGGCAAGACGAATCTCACTCATGGCGATATGTCCTATTCGGTCGCCGGGATCTATTCATGGACTTGCCCGTCTGGCGTGTTCTGGCTCGAGGAATGCGTCGTCACGGGCGCCGGAGGCGGCGGAGGCGGCGGCACGTCGACGCAGGGCGGCGGCAACGGCGCCGCGGGTGGCACGGCGCGGGGCCGCGTCGCGGTCACACCCGGAACAATCTACACCATCATCGTCGGCGCCCCCGGCGCCGGCGGGGCGGCGGGTGTTAATTCGGGCGGCTCGGGCGCCTTGTCATCTGCTTTTGGCCTGTCGGCCACGGGCGGCCAGGGTGGCCAGGACGCTGGAACCGGCGCGGGCGGCATTGGCGGCGTCGGCTCCGGCGGAACGGACAATTTCGCCGGGGGGTGTGGCTCCGACGGCTGTTCTAGCGGCGTCAACTTCGGCGGCCTCGGCGGCGCGTCCTATTGGGGTGGCGGCGCCCGGGCCTCTACTGTGGCCGACGCCGCGCTCCAAAATGGAGCGGCGCCCGGATCCGGCGGTGGCGCCGGCTACGACGGCAATGTTCCCGGCGGCGCGGGGGCGCCCGGAAAAGTCTATTGGAGGTGGTGATGGCCAATGCAACCTATGCCCGCATTGACGGCGGCGTCGTTGCGGAGCTTTTGACGCTCGACGCCGAAGTTTCTCTTTCTGAGGTCTTTTCGCCCGCTCTCCATGCGTCGATCGTCGCGGTCCCGTCCGCGCAGGCCTCGCAGGTGGCTGTCGGCTGGCGCTATGCCCACGGCGTCTTTTCCGCGCCGGCCGTCCTGGCGCCGACCAAGGCTCAGCTCTTGGCCTATGCCGAGGCCAAGCAGCTGGCGATCATGGATGGCGGCCTTACGGTCGCCGTCGCGGTCGCCGGACAGACGACGGTCAATGTCGAATGCGCGACGACCGAATATTATCGCGGTCTTCTCTACGGCGCCGTGCAGCGTTCGGGGCTCAACCCGGCCGCAATCCTCAACTGGGAGCAGCGCGACGGTAGCGTGGTCCGCCTGAACGCCGCACAGACGCAGGCGCTCGGCCTCGCGATGGCCAACTGGCTGCAGCAGATCTTCGACACGCGCACGCTCAGCGTCGCGCCGGCGGTCGCAGCGGGGACCATCACCACCACCGCCCAGATCGATGATCCGACCACCGCCGGTTTGCCGGCGTGGCCGGCCAATTCCTGAAGCAGCCCATTTCGACAGCCGGTCAATTCGTGAGGTCAGCCATGTCCAATCATCTCGACGCCGCCAAATCCCTGGTCGCCGAACATCTCGCCGCCACCCAGCAGGTACTTTCGCTGCTCGACCAGCTCGCGTCGAACAACGCGCAGGCGACCCAAGACGCCGTTTCCGCGGCCACGTCCGAATTGCAGGCGGCGAACGATACGCTCAGCCAGGGCATCAACCAGGCGCTGGAGCTTTTGAAGAAACAGGCGGCGCAATATGTCGTGGCGTCGCCGGACTCAGCGGCGCCGGCGCCCGCGGACAGCGGCGCTGGCTCGATCGCTGCGGCGCTGTAATCCATGACCATCGCCGTCGCCTTCCAGGCTGGAACGACGTTCGCGCGCACCGCGATCGTCCTTGTGCCCGGTTACGCCGCCGCGCCCGCCGGCCAATGGTTCCTGCCGCTCGTCCCGGGCGGGGCGGCGCCGGGCGCCGCGCCGGCGCTCCTGCTCACCAGCCAGGACGGGATGATCGTGCCGGGCGCCTTCGATCCGGTCGGCGGCACGCTTTCGCTCGCCTTCCTGATCGCGGCGCAGGACAGCCTCCCTCTGTCGGGGACCTACACCGGCCAGCTCACCTATACCGACAACGCCGGCGCCGAGATCGTCGGCGACGTCATGCAGTTTACGATCCAGGCGGCGCAGCCGGGGGTGACGCTGCCGCCGGCACCGTCCTATGGCTCGATCTCGGGCTGGGGGCCGTTCGAGGACGTCGCCGCCGGCTCGACCGCGACGCAATTGCAAATGCTGCCGCGCGGGCTGCCTGGACCCGTCGGCCCGGCGCCGTGGAGCGCGCCGGTCGCCTGGGCCCCCTACACGTCCTATGTCCCGGGACCGCCTGCGTCCTGTGTGATCTATAATTCGTCGAGCTACGTGTGCGCGACGGCGCACACGTCGGGCGCAAATTTCGACGCGACCAAATGGCAGGAACTCACGCCAGGCGGCGCGCTCGCGGTGCAGACGGCGACCCAGCAAGCACAAATTGCGACGACGGCGGTGGGGACTGCGGCCACGGCGGCGCAGACCGCGACGACGCAGGCTCAGGTCGCTGCGACGCAAGCAACAGCGTCGGCGTCTTCCGCCTCTTCGGCGCAAACCAATGCGGCGGCGGTCGCGGCGTTGCTTGCGGCGTTCCGCAGCGTCTTTTTGGGCGCCTTCGCCAGCGATGCGGCAGCGGCGTCCTTCGCCTTGGCCAACGCCATCACGCTCGCCGACGGCATTTCCTACGAGAACACCACGGAAGATAAGATCCGCGTCTATTACGCGGCGACGGGCTGGGGGGATTACGACGCAAACGCGCAGGCTGAGCAGGCGGCCGCGGCGCTCTCGGCGAGCAATGCCGCCGCTTCAGCCTCGAGCGCCGCCGCGAGCGCGGCTGAGGCGCAGAGCTATGCGACCGGCTTCACCATGGGAACGGTCACGGTCAGCGGCAGCTGGTCGGCGACGATTACGGGATCGCCTGGCTCGCAAAAGCTTAACGTCACGATGGGCATCACGGCGCCGACGACGACAGTGCTGGGCGGCGTGCTCTCGGCCGCGGCGCCCGCGCATCAATGGATGACTGGCGTCAACGCCAGCGGCCAGCCGACCTTCGCTCAGCCGGCGTTTGGCGACATCAGCGGCGCGGTCGCGTCGTTGCAGCTTCCCGCGGCGACGACGGCGTCGCTTGGCGCGGTCATTGTCGGCGCTGGCCTGCAGGCGTCGGCGGGGATGATTACGACGGCGCAGCGGACAGCGATTTCGGACGCTAATTATTCGGCGCTCGCGACGGATCAATATATCGAATATACGGCGATCACCGCCGCGCGCACCGTGACCTTGCCGGCCGCGAGCGCTTATAAAGCGGGCCAGCCGCTCACCGTGGCCGATGCGAGCGGCGGGGTCACGTCGACGATCACCATCGGCCTCGCCCCCAACGGAACCGACGAGATCAATGGGTCGAACAGCAACTTTGCGGCGATCACCGCCGCGCGCGGCTATGTGGAGATCATATCCAATGGCGCGAATGGCTGGACGGTCATCGACCGCGACACTGTCAGTTCTCTGGCCGGCGCCGCCTTTTCCTGCGGCCAGGCGTCAGTCAGCGGCGCCCTTGACCTCGGCTCCAGCCTCACTAATCCGATGACAGCGCTGATAGTCGGCAACGGCGGGGCGCAGATTAACGGTTATCTATATTGGACTGGCTCTTATGAATACATTAGCACCGGCGGCATTGGATCAAGCTCGGTAACCAACGGCTTGTATGGGCTGTCGACGCCTTACCGGATCGTCGCCAACGAGTTCGACGCGAATTCCGATATCCGGTTGAAATGCGACGTCGAAAACCTCCCGCTTGACTATGCGTGGGGCTTCGTCACCACGGTCAGGGCGGTGTTTCATCGCTGGAAAAACGAAGCGGAGCCGGGCCGGCGCGTGGGCTTCATCGCCCAGGACCTGTTGAAAGCCGGCTTCGACGAACTCGTTTCAGTGATCCCCAAGGAGGGAGTTCCGGAAGAGGTTGATGAAGACGGCTTTGTTTCGCCGGAAGGCGCCCAGTTCGTGGTCTCCTACGACAAGGTGGCGCCAATCCTCACGGCGGTGATCGCCGATTTGAAACGTCAATTGGATGCGGCGATCGCGCGCATCGAAGTTCTCGAAGGGGCGCGTTAATGCAAGCGCAATATCCGACGTCCGATGGAACGCAGATCCAGGTGACGCTCGCCGCTGGCGAAACGTTGGGCCCGGCGACCGGTCCGACAACCCTTTGCTGCGGGCCACAGGACCCGGTCGGGCAGGCGCTCATGGCGCTGGTGAAAGCCGGCTCAGCCACGATCGCCGCGGGGCCGGCTTCGACCAATCTGACGTTTCTTCAATTTATGGCCTTGTTCACTGCAGCGGAAAAGACGGCGATCGTCAATTCGGCCGACCCTCAGGTGAAGCTATTCCTGCTGATGGCGACGGGTGCGGGAGCAATTTCGCTGACCAATGCCGAAACTGTGTCCGGCGTCAATTATCTCGCGGCGACGTCGACATCGACCCCGCCCGGTCCCGGTTTGATCGCCGCGTCCAGGGTCGCTCAAATCCTCGCCGGCGGTCCGCCTCCGGCGGCCTGATCATCTGCCGCCCCGAGGCCGTAATAATCTCGACAAGTTTCCACTTTTCCCGCCGGGCGCTTGGTCCGCGCGGCCGATCCTGCTTAAACGGAGACTGACCAATGACCGCGCCCATCTATGGCCTGATTTTCAACGAAACCGAGACCGCGCCCTATGCGCTGGTGCAGGGTGATCTGTCGACCGGCGCGATCGTCGTTCCCATCGACGACGCCGCGCCCTCGACGTTCCCGCTCAACACACCGGTGCTGATCAATTCGAGCGATCCGACCGTCCTGACCAACTCCGGAACCGGCCAACTGGCGCAGGCGCTCGCCTCGATCAACAACCAACTCGGCCAGTTCGAGGCCGGCGCCGAGCTGATCGTGGTCGCGGTCGCCAATGGCGCGGATGAACCGACGACCATCGCCAATCTGCTCGGCTCCGCGACCGCCTTCACCGGCATCTATGCGCTGCTCAAGGCCGGCCAGATCACTGGGAAGGTTCCGCGCCTGGTCGGCGTGCCCAACCATACCGGCTATTATCCGACGGGCGTCGGGGGCGTCACTCTGTCGAATATCACCGTCGTCGGGACTATCGCCTTTACCGCCGCCCCCGCAAGCGGCGTGACGGCGACCGGCGTGATCGTCGACAATAACGGCGTCTATTCGGTCAATATGACCAATCCGGGCTCCTATGCGCCGGGCACGGTCGTCACCGCCACCCTGACCGGTTGCGGCACGGGCGCCAGCGCCACGGTCCAGCAGCAGACGCTGCTCAATCCGATCGCGGCGGCCCTCCCGGCGGTGCTGACCTCGCTCAACGCCACGGCCCATGTCGCCAGCCCAGGCGATGGCGTCATCGCCAATTCGCTGAGCTGCCGCCAGCTGCTGGCGAGCGATCGCCTGCGGCTCGTCGACGCCTGGGTCGTTCCCGGCTCGGTCCCGGCCAAGGGTCTCGCCTATACCGACTTCGTCGCCGAGGCGATCGGCCTGCAGATCGCGGTCGACAGCCAGCACAACACAGCGGCCGGCTCGCTGCCTGGGTGGGACATTTCCGGCCAGCAGGTGCTTGGGATTGCCGGTCTCAAGAACTATTACAGCTTCTCGCTCACCGACGGCTCATCGCAGGGCCAGCAGCTGCTCACCCAACAGGTCGGCGTGATCGAGGCCGGCGTGATCGGCTCCGACACGGCGCTTGCCTCGTCCGGCTTTGTCTTTGCCGGTCCGTGGAATACCCAGACTGATCCGAACAAATGGTTCGTCAACAAGCGGCGCATGAAGGACTGGTGCTATCTGCAGCTGATCAAGAGCATGCGCCGCCATCTCGGCGTCGATAACACCACGCCGCAGAGCGTGATGAACGTGCTCACCGACATGCAGCAGCTCGGCTCCTTCCTGCTGTCGCAGCAGATCAGCATCGGCTTCAAGGTCAGCTTCGTCGCCAGCCAGACCAGCCCGAGCAATTTGCAGCAGGGCCAGTTCACGGTCGGATTCGCCAACGAAACGCCGGCGCCGATTACGCTGATCAGTGTGCTGTCGTCGGATTATTATCCGGCCCTCGTCGTCGAGGAGCAGACGATTATCGCCGAGGCGTCCGGCCTCACGCCGAGCTATATCGCGGCCGCGACAACTGTCACGACCACGACCGGAGCGTGATCGCCGCGGTTCCGTCGCGCGGCCCGGCCGCGCGGCGTCCGTCTTCTGCCTTTGACTCTCACACGGAGCGCCCAAAATGGCGACGATCTTTATCCCCGAGGCTATGAATATTTTCGTTGGCACGGACGCCAACGCCTCGAAGCACCTGTCGATCACCGAAAACACCTTGCCCATCCTCGAGGAAAAAACGGTCGAGCACCACGCCGGCGGCTCGATCGGCGCGCTGGAGATCGGCGGTCTCGGCTTGCAGGCCTTGACGCAGGGCTTCAATCTTTCCGGCTATGACCCACAGGTCATGGGCCAGTTCGGCGCGGTCGGCGCGAACAACAACCAGGCGTTCACGACCTATGGCGTGATCCGCGACAAGCAGGGTAATGCGCCGATCGAGCTACGCGCCGTCGTCTGGGGTCGGCTGACCAAGCTGCAGAAATCGACCTTCAAGCGTGGCGATCTCGCCAACCAGACGCACGAGATCAAGGAGATCACTCATTACGAGCTCTTCTGGAACGGCGGCGAGCTCTATTTTTATGACTTCTATTCGAGCCAATGGCGCATCAACGGCGTCGATCAGAACCAGGCCGTCAACGCCATCCTGCGCATTCCGGGCGCGGGCTAAGCATTGGGCGCAAGCCAGGCCGGATCGATATCGAGGGCGGTGGCGATCAGCGCCAGCGTCTCCGCTGTTCCCTTGCGCCGGCCGGCTTCCAGGTCGCTGATGTAGCCCTGGCCGAGGCCAGTCCGATGCGCAAGATGCATCTGCGTCATGTCGCGCCAGTTGCGCAAAGCCTTCAGGAGACTGTCGCCGCGCAGGAGCGCGGCGCTTACCGGCTCAGGCAGGCGGGCGTCTTTGCCGCTTTCGAGGTCAGCCTTGCGTTGCAACCCGATAGAGAGGTCGGCGGCGTCTTCCTCGATGTCGCTGAGTTTGTCGATCATCGCTTCGTAATCGGCGCGGGAGAGGACGACCATCTCTTCGCCATTCGGGGTTTTGAAAAATTGCGCCTTCATTGTCAGTGCCTCCGGTAAGTCGTGGTTTCGCGCTTGCCGACATAGATGGCGAGCACGGTGCAGCAGTCTTCGCCAAAAATCACGCGGTAGCGGCCGACGCGCAGGCGGAACAGGTCGCTGCCCTGTAGCCGCTTCACATCACCGCGCCCCGAAATCGCATAGAGCGATAGACCATCCGTTACCGCCTCGCGCGCGTCGGCGGCCAAATTGTCGAGATCCTTGGCGGCCTGGTGCGTGAAGACGATTGTTTTCATGGGCGATAATATCGCTCATTATCGCGATAAGTTCAAGCGATAATATCGCAGAAGAGGGACAAATGACCGAAGAAACGAGACCAATTGCGCCTTCCTTTGTCGCCGGCCGCTCACGCGAGAAGCGCATCGAACTCGAATGGCCGATCGAATATGGCGGAACGATTTACGATGTGATCACGCTGCGCCGCCTGACGGTCGCTGAGGTTTCGGCTTTCGTCGAAAGCGTCAAGGATCTTCCCGACGGCAAGAAATTCCACTGGCCACTGTTTTTTGATGACGCCGGCGCGCCTGTGCCGCCGGCGGTCATGGACGCCCTCGATGCGGATGATTCCGAGCGCCTCGATAGCGAGGCGCTTGATTTTTTGCCCCGCCGATTCCGGGGTGGTCCGGAAGCGGACCATCGGGCGCCCCGTTCGGAGGCGCAATCGGTCGCCGCGCAGACCGACTCGGCCCCTTCGGCTGGCGCAACTATCGAGCCTTCATCAAGCGTGTGATCGGCTGGTCGCTCGCGGAAATCATGGCCATGTCATGGGACGAGTTTTGCCTCGAAGTTCTTGAGGCGCGACTGATTGAGGGAATCGATTGATGGCTGACGTCAAGAACGCTGCCCTCAAAATCTCGCTGATCGACGACGTCTCAAAGCCGGCGCGCACCGTCGCGCAGGCTTTGAAGGACGCCGAAGGGCGCGTCCGGGACATCGCCAAGGCGATGGCGAATACCGGCGCGAGCGACCGGCTGCAGAAGTCGCTGTCGAGCCTGAAGCTATCAGCCAAGGATGTCGAGGCGGTCTCCGCCGCCTGGAAGGATTATTCCAGGTCTGCGGCGCTCGGGACCGATTCGACGAAATGGACAAAGGAACAGGTGGCTTCCGTCAGGTCCTGGGAAACTCAGACCATTCGGAGCTTGCGCGACGTCAAGCGCGAGCAGCAGGCTTTTTTTAAGGCGCAGGCGGTAGCAGAGCAGCAAGCGGCGGCCGCCAGGCGCGCGCGGCCCGGTTTGTTCTCCCGCACCGCGAACAATCTGACCAATGGCTTCCTCGGCTCGGCGGCGGTCATGGCGGCTGGCGGCGGCGCAATGCATGCGACCCGGGAATCGATTGCCGCCGGCGCCGAAGTCCAGGCCGAGCGCGTGCGCATGGCCGCAGCTGGAATTGGCGCGCCCGAGATCGAAGCAGCGCAGAGCCAGGCAGTCGCGTTGGTCGCCCAATATCGCAATATTCATCTCGCGCATGCAATGGAGACTTACAAGGAGCTGCGCTCGGTTCTGCTCAATCCAAAAGAAGCGCCAGAAATGCTGCCTGCGGCGGTCGCCGCCAAATCGGCGATGAACGCCATCGACAAGACCGGTGAAATGGCGTCCGGTCTGCAATTCGCGGTCAAGGGCGCGGAGGTGATGGGACTCGCTCAGGATCCGGAGAGGTTTCGCAAATATCTCGACGCCTTCATTCGCGCCCAGCAGGTTATGGGCAAGACGATCACGCCCGAGCAGCAATATGACATGGCGAAATATATGAGGGCATCGGGCGCGTCGTTGTCGGATAGGTTCAAGACGACGACCGCTGTTTCGCTCGGCCAGGAATTGGGAGGTTCATCCACCGGCAAGGCGATTGATCAGTTCATCAAGCAGATGGTCGGCGGCTTCCAGGGCCAGCAGCATGCCGCCGCCAAGGAATTCGTCGCGCTCGGCCTCGCCAGTAAGGATGATTTCGAAACGACGAAAAACGGCGAGATCAAGGGCATGAAACATGGCCACAAGGTCAAGGGCGCTGATCTCGCTGCAACCGATCCGGACAAATGGGTTTATCAATATCTGCTGCCGGCGCTCGAAAAGGCCGGGATCAAGGACCCTCAGGACCAGATCAACGAAATCCGCCGTCTGTTCCCCGCTGGCACTGCCGCTGATCTCGTCGCGAAGATGATCACACAGCGGCAGTCCTACGAAAATCACGCCAAACTCTATGAGGCCGCGCAGGGCCTCGGCGCCAATAAGACAAACCTGACGGACCCGGCGGTGGCCCTCAATTCGCTAACGACGGCCTTATCGAATTTCGGCGCGGTCCTGACGTCTCCAGTCATGAAAAACGCCGCCGACGTCATGAATTGGATGGGCGAACAGATTGGCGCGGCCACGAAGGGGTTGGCCGAATTCAACAAGCGCTATCCGACCCTGGCGAAAGTCGACGCCGCCGGCGCGGTCGCGGGCGGACTTGCGGGCGCCGGCTTGTTGCTCAAGGCGGGTTTCCAGGGCCTTGCGGGCGGCTTTGGCCTCAAGGGGTCGGCTGCAGCTCTTGGCGGATCAGCCTCGGCGCTGACGGCGGCGGCCGAAAGGCTTTCTTTGGCCGGGGGTAAGCCGGGGCTGGTGGATCTACCGAAAAGGGCGCCGGGCGCGATTGGAAATGCGCCCAAAGGCCTTGGCGCTCTGCCTGCGCTCGGAACGGCTGGCTCCGTAGCGGCTGCTGGCGTCGCGGCTGGGGCGGTCGGCGCGGCGGCCGTGTATGGAGCGATGGTCGGCCTCAAGGCGGTTGGCGCGGTGGATGAGACCAGGGCGTCGGCGACCCGCGCCGCCATATCGGCTCGGCAGCATCAGATGGATCTGATTTCCGACGGTGTGGCGGCGAGCCGCCATGGTTACTGGCGGCCGCCGTCGCGTGGGGGAGCCGCGCCAGAGGTCGCGCCTCACGTCGATGCATCGCAGATCGAGGCGCTTCCCGCGAAAGCGCAGGAAGCGCAACAGGCGCTGGCTCCCCTGAATGGGACATTTACACCGGTCGTCGATTCGTCGTCGGTGGAAGCTTTGGTGTCGGCGCTTGAGCGCGCGCAATCTCTGCTGTCCGCGCTCCACGCCGGCGTCGCTCATGCGACGCAGGCTCTGACGCCGATCGGCAAGGCGCCTGGCGGTCATTTTGGCCTGTCCGGAATTCAAGGGGGCTGAGCCGCAAAGCGGCTTAGGAGCGAATGCGACGCCGAGCTGACGCGAGGGCTCGGGTCGTGCGGCCGCGCGAACCGACAGGAATTAAAAAATGCTCTATCAGCTCGGCGCGGTTTCCTTCGAGGTCTTTCCCGTCAATGTCCACGACGCCGACAGCGTCGTGGGCTCGGATTTCGCCGTTCATGAGGTGATCGGCGCGCAGAAGCCGCGGGAATTCACCGGGCAGGCCGACGCGCATTTTCGTCTCGCTGGACGATTGTTCCCACTGAAATTCGGCTGGGGCGGCTTCGACGTTCTCAAGGCGATGGCGCGATCGGGCGCCCCGCAGATGCTGATCCGCGGCGACGGCTCCGTGATCGGGTGGATGAATATCCTCCGGCTGCGCGAGCGGCATTCCTATCTCGATCCGAATGGCATTGGTCGGGTCATCGAATTCGATATCGAGATGGTCCAGTCGCCGGATGGCGCTTCGGCCGACGCGATGATCTCGCTGGTCGGCAGTCTGACTTCGGGGCTTATGGGATGATGTTTTCTTTCCGCCGTCCCGCGCGGACGCGCGGGCTGAACCCCTCGCACCAGCTCGGCGGCGGAGTCGCGTCTGGCCGCTTCGAGGTAGTCCGCCAATGACCACGCGCACGCTGACCTTCCCGAACGATTTCACACCGCTCGATTTGCTGCTGTTCCGGGCTTACAAGCGCGAAGTCCCTGGCTTGGTCGAGCAGACCCTCGCCGCCAATCCCGGACTGGCCGCCATGGGGCCTTATCCGCCGCGCGGCACGCTGATCACCGTGACCGACCCGACGCCGCAGACCTCAGCGAATTCGACGCCGGTCATCAGGTTGTTTGATTGAAATGCAGGCCAATTATCAAATCGTCATCGACGGGGCGGACGTCTCGGCGAATTTCGGGCCCGTGCTCGAATCGCTGACGCTGACCGATTCCGACGGCGGCAAGTCGGACACGCTCGACATCGTCCTGAACGACCAGGGCGGCCAGCTCGTCCTGCCGCGCAAGGGCGCGCCGATCCAGGCCTCGATCTGGTGGGAGGTGGTTCCGTCTTTTTCCATCGAAGGGGCGGTGACTTTTTCCGGCGCGACCGATGAGCCGAAATCGACCGGTTCGCGTTGGCGGGGGCTACAGCTGGCGATCAGCGCCAAGAGCGCGGACCTGACGGGCAACGGCAAACAGAAGAAAAATCGGCAGCAGGATCAGGCGACCTTTGGCGCGGTCGCGCAACAATGGGGCTCCGAGGCCGGCTATACGGTCATGGTCGATCCGTCGCTGGCGTCGATCCAGCGCGATTATTGGGCGATGCATAATGAAAGCTTCCTCAATTGGGGGCGGCGCACGGCGCGGGAGCTGGGCGCGACATTCAAGACCGCTTTTCCAAAGGCTGTCTTTGTCCCGCGTAATTCGGGCAATTCGGCAAGCGGGCAGGCTCTTCCGATGCTGCCGATCATTGCGCCGGGCAATCTGATTTCATGGGACGTGACGCCAACGGCTGCGGCGGCGGCCTATGCCAACTCGCGGGCGTTTTATTTCGACCAGCCCAGCGGCTTGTGGAAGGTGGCGTCTCAGTCGACAGGGATTCCAGGGGCCGCGGTTGATTTCACCGAGACTTTCAAGAGCGCCGACCAGACGCGCGCCCAGAACAGGGCCAACAGCAATGCCGACGATTCCTCGCGCAAGGCTGGCGGCGGCTCGTTCGAGATCTATGGCGACCCGCGCGCGCTGAGCCAGGCGAATTGCAGCGTTTCGGGCGCGCGGCCAGGCGTTGACGGCTCCTATCGCATCAAGACCGCCCGCCACGTCTATTCGCGCGGCGGCGGCTGGGGCTGCTCGATCGAGGTCGAGCAGCCGCAAGGGTCGGCCGGGACCGATAGCCGGTAAAACGAGGTAAAATCAATGGTTAGGAAACTCGCATTCGCGGGAATGCTGGCGCTTGCCTTTCTGGGCGCCGATAAATCCCACGCCGAATCGCTCATGATCGCTGGGGGTGGTAACGCCGCGTCTGCTTCGCCGATTGTTTTCATCGCGCGCCAACATGGCCGCGCCGCGCGGCATGACCGACGTCGCTTTCGGTCGCCGCGCGTTCTGGCTCATGCCGCGCCGCTGGAACTTCATCCGCTGCTGACCGTCGCGCGCCGCTATCTTGGGCGCGGGAATTTCACCGGCTTTCGCGAGGCGTGGTGCGCCGATTCCCTGCGATTCTGGCTGCGCCAGGCCGGCTATTCAATCGCCGGCACGGACCATCGCGCGATCAGTTTCGCGCGCTACGGGCGCCCGACGGCGCCGCATGTCGGCGCGGTCGCGGTGCTTCGGCATCACGTCGGGATCGTCGCCGGATTCGACCGGCGCGGCGTCGTCCTCCTGTCGGGCAATCACGCGCGGCGCGTCGGCCTTGGCGTCTATTCGCCGCGCCGGATCCTCGCCTTCCGGGAGCCTGTGCCGTGATCGGCGCCTATGTCTGCAATGTCCTTATCGCGCTCGATCAGCTCGCCAACGCCGTGCTTGGCGGCGAGCCGTGCGACACGATCAGCTACCGCGCCGCCGTCGCCCGGCTCAATCGGCGGCGCTGGGGCTGCGCCCTATGCCGATTCCTCGATCTGTTCCAGCGTGACCATTGCGGCAAGACGCTGGCGGCCGAGGACCGCAATCGCCTGATCTGGGGCGACGCCGTCGAGCGCGGCGAGCACCCGCTCTAACCGGAGGAGCCCTTGGAGGATCGCGACAACACGCTCGCGGCGGCCATCGTATCGGCGCTCGTCATCCTGTTGCTCGGAGCCGTGACGGCCCTCGTCGTCACGCGCTCCACGCCGCTTGCCGATTGGCAGGTGACCTACCTCAACCAGCTTGGCGGCGGCGTGATCGCCGCCTTTTCGACCGTCGTCGGCTATTGGGTCGGCTCCTCGCGCGGCTCCGCGTGGAAGGACCGGACGATTGCTGACCTCACCTCCCACATCAAGGATCGGGATCGCCCGCAATGACCGATTTTCGCAAGGTTTTGCTCGCCGTTTGTCCTCACGGCAAGCCCGAGATCATCGACGGCTTCGCCGCGTCGCTGCCGAGCTGCATCGACTATGCCGAGATCAGCACCCGCGACCGGCTGGCGGTTTTCATCGGCCAGTGCGCCGAGGAAAGCGCGGGATTCCAGACGACGATCGAATATGCCTCGGGCCGCGCCTATGACGGGCGCCGCGATCTCGGCAATGTCGAGCCCGGCGACGGGCCGCGCTTCAAGGGGCGCGGCCTCATCCAGATCACCGGCCGCGCCAATTACGCCGCCGCGTCGAAGGAAATGGGCGTCGATTTCATCGCGGACCCGGCCAAGCTGGCGACCTTCCCCTATGCCGCCTGGGCGGCCGACCGCTATTGGAAAATGCGCAACATCAACGCCGCCATCGACCGCGTGGTGAGCCTCGCTGACAAGGCCCGCGTCGCGACCAGGATCGTCAACGGCGGCTATAATGGCCTCGCCGTGCGGCAAAGATTCACGAAAGCAGCCTTCGCCAGCCTGTTCGGTTATTCGGCCGCGCAGATCGCGCCCAAGGCCTCGGACGCTCTGGCCGACCCAAAGGGCGCGCTGACCAAGGCGGCGGTGGAACAGAAGGCGAAGGCGGAGAGCAACGCGAAAGCCGCAACGGCCTCTATCGGTCTTGGCGGCTCGGCTGCGATTGTAGGAAATGCGCCGACCACCGCGACCCACGCTGCGCTTGGCGCGCCGGTAGAATGGGCGCTCGTCGTCGCCGGCGCCGCGCTGGTCGGCCTCGCGCTGTGGCTGTTCCTCTCGATCCGAAAACACCAGAACGCGGCGGCGGCGTTGACGGCAGCGGCGCAGGGGGCGTGACATGACCGCAAAAGGTGTTCTTCGCATCATTAAATGGGGCGAAGGCAGCCGTCTCGCCTTTTGGTGCCCTGGCTGCAAGGAAATCCATCACGTGAAGGTCGAGGCCGACGGCCATGCTGGGCCGATCTGGGGCTTCAATGGTGATTACGACCGGCCGACTTTCACGCCGTCGATTCTGGTCCGCTCCGGACATTATCTGCCGGAGCATAAAGGGCCCGAATGCTGGTGCACCTACAACGCCAAGCATCCCGATCAGCCGCGGGTTTTCGAGTGCTCAGTTTGTCATTCGTTCGTGCGCGACGGGAAAATCCAATTCCTCGGCGACTGCACGCACGCGCTGGCTGGAAAAACGGTCGTGCTCGAAGCGAAGGGGGTGTGACGATGGACATGCTCCGCACCGTCGTGCTCCCGGCTGTTCTCCTTCTCGCCTGCCTGCGGCTCGCCTGCATCTGCTGCGGCTTCACGCCGCCCAACGACGACATCGACGCCGGCCGCCCGGAGGATTGATCCCATGAACATCGACTTCTCTTCGCTCGCGCCGCTTGCCTCGGCCGTCGAACAGGCCGGCGCGCCAATCCTCGCCGGCGCGCTGCGGGCCGGTTCGACCGTCGCCACGGCTGCGCCGTTCCCGCTGAACCTCGTGCTGCCGACGGTGCTCAATGGCCTCGCCACGGCGGTCGGCGGCAATGCTGCCGATCCCTCAACCATCACGAGTCAGATCAATCCGAATGACCCGACGGCCGTCGCCAAGATCCAGGCGATCGAAGATCAGCATCGGGCTGACCTGCAAAACGCCGTCGACATGGCGAAACTGCAGACCGACCAGAGCGCCCTCAACCCGGCCGCGCCGGCTTGGCTCAATCTGATCATCGCGGGCTGGCGCCCGGCTTATGCGTGGTCGATCGTCATCTGGGCGAACGTCCTGCTGGTCCGCGCCTTCCTCGGCTATTCCGAGGGCGCTGGCTTCCTCTCCATGTGGGGCCCGATCTGGGCCACCTTCGGGCTCATGCTCGGCCTCCGCACGGTCGAGAAATGGGGCGGCGTTTCGTCGCCGATGGCGGTTCTGCCGCCCGTGGTCCGCCGCATCATCAAACGCCGTTAACCGAAGAAGGGAACTTCCTATGACCGGTTTCGAATTTGCCCTCGGCTTCGCCGCCGCCTGCGCCATCGGTGGCTTCGTCGGCGGCTACCTCGTGGGCCAGCGGAAGAGCGTCGTCACCGCCGTGAACGCGGTCGCGGCCGACGCCGCCGCCGCCGCCGCGACCGTGGCCACGGCCGCACAGGACGCCGCCAGCGCCGTCAAAAAGTAAATGACGCCGGCCGGGGCGGCCCTCCGTGAGTGGTTGGCTGTCGTCAGAGCGAGCGGCAAATGACGCCGTCCCGGCTTTCTCTCATGAAAGGAGCCCGGCGCGCGCCCGGGCCGAAAGGACTGGCAATGGCGGATTCGACGCCTTCATGGGTTCAAACCATCGGCGCGCTTGGGGGCGTCTCGGTCGTCACCGGCTTTCTGACCTGGCTGACCAGCCACAAGGTCTCGAAGGCGTCGGCGCGCAAGACCGAAGCCGAGGCCGAGCAGATCGAGGAAAACAGGGGCGCCGAATTTGAAAAGGCGATCAACGACCGGATCAATACCGGCATCGATTCCTGGGAAAAACAGGTCTCCCATCTGGTCAATCTGGTCGAGACGCTGACCAAGCAGAACGAGGCGTCGCTGGCGCGGATCGGCGCGCTCGAGAAAGAGGTGACGCGGCTGAGGATCGCGCTCGACAAGACGACCAAGGAGCTGCACGCCGCGCGGGTCAGCGCATCGAAGCATGCCGAAACTATCGATGGCGGAGTGAAGGCATGAAGCTCGACAGGCGAGAAGCGCGCCGCCGCATCAAGGCGGTCGAGAAGGCCTTGCGCGCCGGCCATCGGCCGCCGGGCGTCGAGCCGCACAGGCGCGAGCCGGCGGCAATCGCCGTCGCCGCCGAGGGCTGCGGCGTCAGCCGGCAGTCCTTTTCGCAAGTGCTGGCGTCGATCAAGCGCGATTACGGGCTCGAACCCGATTGGGGCCTCTGGAAGCCAGACGAACTGCCGCCGCTGCCGAAGCAGTCTTCCGCAAGCGGTCGCGCTGGCGCGGAGCGGGCGGCGGATGACTCGCCGGCCGACCCGCTCATCGTGCGTCGGCTGCGCGACCAACTCGCGCAATCGGAAAGCATGAGGCGCGAGGCCGAGCGGGAGGCGATCTCGACCCAGGCGATTCGCGAGGGCTTGTTCAAATTGACCGCCACGCCGCCGACGCCGCTTGATTGGAAGGCGCAGGCCGGGGCCGATGGGCGCCATCGCGAAGCGATCGTCCTGCCGATCTCCGACGTCCACATGGGCGAGGTGATCGACCTCGACCAAATGGGGGGGCGCAATTCGTTCAACCGCGAGATCGCGGCGCGCCGTCTTGAGCGCCTGTTTCAATCCGCCGTCAAACTCGGCACGGTGCATTGGCATGGCCCGGCGCCGGCGGTGATCTATCTCGTCCTGCTCGGCGATCTGATCACTGGCGAGATCCACGAGGAGCTGGCGAAAACCAATGACCTCCTGTCGATCCCGGCTGTGCGCGAGCTGTCCGGCCATCTGATTTCCGGCATCGACCTGCTGCTGCGTTCATTCTCCTGCGACGTGCGCGTGATTTCGTTGCCAGGCAACCATGGTCGGACGACGAAAAAGCCGGAAGCCAAGGGTATGGCGATCAACAGCTATGACACCCTGGTCGCCTGGTCGGTGGAAAGCTGGTATCGGGCGAAGAACGCCAAGCGCGTCAGTTTCTCGGCGCCGGCGTCAGGCGACGCTCTGGTCAATATCAACGGCTGGAACGTGCTATTCACGCATGGCAACAATATCGGCTCGCGCGGCGGCATGGGATTCGTCGGCCCGGCTGCGACGATTGCGCGCGGCATGCAGCGGGTGATCCAGGATTATGCCGCCGTCGGGCAGATCGTCGATTATGTCGTGACCGGCCATTTTCACACCCCGATCGAGCTGGAGCAGGGGTTCTGCAACGGCTCCGTGCCGGGTCCGTCCGAATATTCGATGCAAGGCCGCATGCGAAGCCATCCGGCCAGCCAATGGTTCCTGACCTTCCACCCGGAGATTGGCGTCGCGCGGCGCTGGAAAATACACCTCGGCGCGCCGGACGAGGGCTCGATCTATCGCGCGAGGGTGGCGGCATGAGAGGCGATTTCGATCTTGAGGGCTTGCGCGCCTGGAACCAGGGATATCGCCCGCGGCTGATCGGCTTTTGCGGGCCGGCCGGCTGCGGAAAGACATTCGCGGCGACGCATCTTGCGGCCAGCTTCGGCTATTCTCGCGTGCGCTTCGCCGGGCCGCTCAAGGCCATGTGCAAGGCGCTGGGGATGACCGACGCCGAGATCGATGGCGCGGCCAAGGAGCGGCCCTGCGGTCTGCTCGGCGGCCGGACTCCGCGCTGGGCCATGCAGACGCTCGGCACGGAATGGGGGCGCGACCTGATCGGCCCGGACCTCTGGGTCCGCGCCTGGGAACGCCAAGCGGCCTATTTTCTCGACGCCGGCGACCCGGTTGTGGTCGATGACGTGCGATTCGCCAATGAAGCGGCCGCGATCTGGAAGCGCGGCGGTGTGCTGATCCGCCTGGATCGCGCCGGCGCCGGCAGTGTTGTCGGCGCGGCCCACGCCAGCGAGCGGCTCGATTTCCCTTATGACGCGCGAATAGAGAACGGCGGAGACGGCACTTTTTGCGCGGCGTTGGACGGCCTCGTGAAAAGAGCGGAGTGAGTCAAAAAAAGGCCCGAGACCGGGCCTTTTGGGCTTACGCTGCGCACGCGGCCGGCTGTAGCTCGCGATGGGTGTGGATTGGGACTTCTCGCTGAACCGCAAGGGCAAAGCGTTCGACTTTCGCCCGCTTCCGCTACGCCGAATTTACGCCTCTGTCAAAAAAAATATATATAAAACAAAGGTGTTCGAGTCCTCTTGGCCGCACCAAGCTTCTGAGAAGCTTGCGTTTTCTGCATCTTTACTTTTTATCGGCGTTCGGATCCCTCTGCTCTTGAAGAGGGACGTCCATTCTTGGCGCGCCGGCTTTGCGCGGGCCTTCGATTCCCATCTTGCGCAGGGTCGCGTCGGTTTCCGAGGTCCAGCCGGCTGGCGCCTGTTTCAGCGCGG
>JAEHJW020003643.1_pt2 | contig 37284 bp, 47 predicted proteins | sample 9271431 | NCBI WGS metagenome assembly JAEHJW02 | reverse complement strand
ATCATCGACGTGGTCATGCACCTGGTGGGCGAGTACCCGCATTGGCGCGGGCACTGTGTTGCCGCGATTCACGGCGATGAGCTGCGCGCGAAGGCCGTGCTGGTGCAGCGCGTATGAACGAGTTGCCGTCTGGCATCAACGATGAGCGCCTTTCGGAGTCCGCGCGGCGCAAGCGCATCCCCGTTGCTTCCGGCTGTGTGGACTATTTCCCCGACGCGCTCGAGGCCGTCGCGTTCCTCTCGTGGGTCGGGAACGAGAAGCACAACCCCGGCGAGCCGCTGCATGACGCCCGCGGCAAGTCTCAAGACGACGCCGATGCGCTCGTTCGGCACCTGAAGGACCGCGGCAAGTTCGACATCGTTGAAGCGGCCGACGGTCGGCGCTTCATCGTGCGCCATTCCGCGGCTGTCGCATGGCGCGCGCTGCGCTTGCTGCAGCGCGAGATCGAAGCCGATGGCGCTGCGCTTGCGCGCGGTGCCCGTCTACCACCCCCAGCCACCACCCAGGAGACCTGAAGCATGTCGACCCACAACGCCAAAATCGCAGCTGCCCTTCGGTTGCTGGCGGACGCCCTCGAGACCGACTCGGCAACCGATTCGGCCGAGGCGTCGACCCCGGCGGATGCAGAACCGACTCGCCGTGGCCGTGGACGCCGCGCTGCGGCCGAAACGCCGCCAGCCACTGCGCCCGCGCAGCCGAACTCGGCCGATCCGTTCGCCGAACCGACTGGGGCTGCACTCACCACGACGATCGAGGAAGTTCGCACGGCCCTCACGGAGCTCAAGAACGCGACCACGCAGGAGAACGCGCTCAAGGTGCTCAAGGACGCGAGCGGCGTCGGAAACCTCACCGAGCTGCAGCAGACGCCAGCCAAGTACGGCGCGGTCGTGAAGGCCGCGAAGGCCGCGATGCCCGGTGCGGCCCCGGCTGCCGACCCCGACGACCCGTTCGCGATGCCAGCCGCCGAGGCTGAGAAGGTGCCGACCATCGAGGAAGTCAAGGAAGCGGTCGTCGCAGCCCAGAAGCGCACCGGGGCCGATACGGTCCAGAAAGTCGTGATGAAGCACGGCGGCCAGGCGGCCGGTCCGACTGGTGTCATGGGGCCGTCACTGAAGGCCCTTCCGGTCGCCAACTATGCGGCGTGCCTGAAGGAGATCAGCGAGCTTCCGACGACGAAGTAGCGCAACCGAGTCCCGCCCGTACGCCCTGCTGGGGAACTTCTTGCTCCGCAGGCTGGTTAAAGGCAGCCCAGGGCGTACGGGAAATGGGCAGGAGAAGATGATGGACGATTACGTGACCACGAAGCCGCGTCTCGAGCAAGAAAAGCTCGGCATGATGCGCACGTTCACCGGGCGCTACGTCTGCCCGCTGCGGCTGCGTGCGCGCGACATCGACATCCGCGACATCGCGCACCACCTGGCGCTTATCAATCGCTATACCGGCGCGACCCCGGAGCCGTACAGCGTTGCTCAGCATTCCGTGTGGGTGTCCATACACCTTCGGCAAAACGGCGCATCGTACGAACTCGCGCTCGCCGGGCTGCTTCACGATGCGGCCGAAGCGTATTTCAACGATCTGGCGTCGCCCGTCAAACACGATGCGCGACTGGCCGAGTATTCCCGGCTCGAGCACGAAACGGGCCGCATGATTCTCGCCCGCTTTGGGCTTGATCCCGATCTTCTGGCGAAGACGAAACCAGCGGACGACGCCGCGTTTTTCGCCGAGACGCGCAGCTGGTGGGGCGGCAGCGGCGAGATTCACCCGTGGTCCTGGGCGTTCGCCGAAGAGGAATTCCTCGACACGTTTTGCGTTCTTACGGAGTTGATTGATTCATGAGTATATCCGACGGACACCCACGCTACCCCAATAGTTGGATCGGCGTAGATCTGGACGGCACGCTTGCACACCACGAGCGGTGGTTGCATGAGTTGTATATCGGCCACCCAATTCCACCAATGGTCGAACGTGTGCGCGCGTGGCTTGCCCGCGGATGGACCGTCAAGATTTTGACGGCGCGTGTCGGTACAAACCCCGGCTTACGTACGCTACCGCTTGAGGTTGTACGCGCCGCGATTGCCGATTGGACCGAGGAGCACATCGGCACTCGTCTCGAAGTGACCAGCGAGAAGGACTACGCGATGGTCGAGCTGTGGGACGACCGGGCCATTCAGGTCATTCCGAACACCGGCGCACGCGCAGACGGGGAACCTTGAGCGACATCATCGTCATCCCTGAAGGCGCGCACAGCGCACTCGGCCCGAGCAGCAGCGAGCGATGGCTCAACTGCCCGGGCAGCGCGACGCTGCCAGGCCCGTCACCGCACACCGAATACGCGGCCGAGGGCACCGCCGCGCACACGCTGAGCGAGTGGGTGCGGCTCACCGGTAAGCACGCTTCGCATTGGAGGGGGAAGGTTCTCCAGGTCGGCGAGTACACCTTCAAAGTCGGCAAAGCCATGATCGAGGGTGTAACGACCTTCGTCGAGTCGGTCGAGCGCCTACCGGGCGCCCGGCTCGTCGAGGAGTGCGTCGGGTATCAGGAGCTCGTCGACGGCGGCTTCGGTACGCTCGACGATGCTCGGCTGCACCTCGATGCGGCCGTCATCACCGACCTGAAGTTCGGCAAAGGCGTCGAGGTGCACGCGAAGGGCAACACCCAGATGCGCCTGTACGACCTCGGCGTGCTGTTCAAGTACGACTGGGTCTACCGCTTCAAGAAGTTCGTCAACCGCATCTCCCAGCCGCGCCGCGGCGTCGTGGCCGAGGAGGATGTCGAGGAAATCTCGACGGGCGATCTGCTCGCTTGGGGCTACGACGTAGTGCGCCCACATGCCGAGCGAATCCTGAGCGGCCAGTTGACCGACGTGTTCAAGGCCGGCCCGTGGTGCAGGTTCTGCAAGAAGAAGAACGAGTGCTCGTACCGGGCAGCCTACAAGGTGCAGTACGAGCGGCCACCCGAGTCGCCGCAGGAAGCATTCGTCAATCTCAATGTTTGAAACGGCAAAACGATAGGAGCGATTGAACGACATGACGACCGAAACGACCAAGAAAGAGCCCGAGATCATTGTGATTCCGCGCGCACGCCTCTCGTTCGCGCGGATCCACAAGGCCGAGCGTTCGCGCGACGCCAAGGGCAACGAGACGGGAACGGCGAAGTTCTCCTGCACACTGCTCATCGACCCGAGCAGCGAAGATGGCAAGAAGTCCATCGCAGCGATCAAGCAGGCCGCCTTCAAGGCGGTTGTGGAGAAGTGGGGCGCTGACCGCGCGCAGTGGCCGAAGGCGAATCCGGCAACCGGCATGGGTGGCCTGATCATGTGCTTCGGCAACGGCAACGATCTGCCGAAGGTCTACGACGGCTACAAGGACATGTTCTACCTCAAGCTCGCCGACACGACGCGCCCGTTGCTGGGCAATCGGAACGGCGAGCCCGTCGTAGAGGGAGATCCCCAGTGTCCGTACTCGGGCTGCATCGTGCGCAGCCGCGTCTCGCCGTGGGTCTACTTCCCGACGCCCAAGCGCCCGCAGAGCGCCAACGGCGTCAACTTCAACTTCCGCTCACTGCAATTCGTCGAGGACGGTGCGGCCTTCGGCGGCGGCGGCGCACGGAACGCGGAGGACGAGTTCGAGAAGATGGCGGGGGACGCACCGGGGAACGATTTCCCGGCGGACGATATCCCCTTCTGATCGTAAGGGCGACACGGTGGAGAAGCCGTGTCGCCCTTCTTTTTGGGAGAAACGACATGCTCGGCTTCCTCATGGTGATCGGCCACATCTACTGCGGACTCGAGGCCGTCCTGGCGCTCGCGCTGCTGCGTGTTTTGCAGGCCCACCGGGTGCGCTTCACGCGCGGGGAGTTCTGGCTCGCGTTCGCATACCTGGCGCTTCACTTCACGTTCTTCGGCTTCCTCTGGTGGGTCTGATGCAAACGTACAAAGTCAAATTCTCGCGCGACTTCGAGGTGGACATCCACGCCGAGACGCTGCCACTCGCCGGGCAGCTTGCCAAGCAGGTCATTGCGCAGTTCCCCGCAGGCTCCTGCAAGATTCTTTCGATCATCCCCGAGGGGTACGTCGAGCCGCCCGATGCGGCCAACGATGCCACGCTCGAGGAGCGGCGCAACGCCGGGCTCGCCGTCAAGGTGCGCAGACTCACCGATCAGCCTGAGCCGGATCGAGTAGCGTGAGTGCGTACTACAACGAAAACGACCCGAAGGCGGCGGCGTGGCTGCGCGAGCTCATCCGCGCCGGACACATCGCAGCCGGAGATGTCGATGAGCGAAGCATCGAAGACATCCGACCCCCCGAGCTGGCTGGATACACCCAGTGTCATTTCTTCGCCGGCATCGGAGGCTGGAGCTACGCCCTTCGACTGGCTGGATGGCCCGACGACAAGCCCGTCTGGACCGGGAGCTGCCCGTGCCAACCTTTCAGCGCGGCAGGCAAAGGAAAAGGGTTTGCTGACGAGCGGCATCTATGGCCCGCATGGTTCCAACTCATTAGCGAGTGCCGACCTTCAGTCATCTTTGGAGAGCAGGTTGCGAGCCCTGCTGGCCTCGCGTGGTTCGACCTTGTTCACGCTGACTTGGAAGGGGTGCAATACGCCTGCGCGGCTGCCGATTTGTGCGCTGCGGGCGTCGGCGCGCCGCACATTAGACAGCGGCTCTACTGGGTGGCCGACGACGACGACGTTAGACGCAAGCAACACGCGCAACGCAACAGCGAGAAGGTCGCCCGGGGCCAAGAAAGCGCACCCCGGCCTGACATTAGTGGGCGCCGCGAGCTTCGCGTGGCCGACGCCCGCGGCGCGAGATTGGAAGTCCTCAGCGTCGAACAAACACGGGGACAACGCTCGGCCGCTGAACGAGGTGGCGCGGCTGGCGAGTTGGGCGACGCCGGCAGTACAGGAAGCGGGCGGCACACCGGAGCGATTCCTCGAGCGCACGCGGGCGCTGAACGGGGCGTGCGGAGTCAGCTTGACATCGCTCAATCTCCAGGCTCAGCAGGCGGCGTGGCCGACAACATGCGCGGTCGATTACAAGGGGCCGAATCCTCTGACGCGTGCCGAGGGGGACGACGACGACTTGCCAACGCGCGTTCTTCGAGTCCTTGGAGCAACGCCGTCTGGATTCCCTGCCGAGACGGAAAGTCCCGGCCAGTTGAACCCGGCTCATTCCCGCTGGCTCATGGGATACCCGGCAGAGTGGGGCTTTTGCGGGGCTACGGCAATGCAATCGTGCCGCAAGTCGCCGCGGCGTTCATCGAAGCAACCGGATTGGCTTGAGATATGAGCATCCTCCACATCGACATCGAGACCTTCAGCGAAGAAGACCTGAAGGAGTCCGGCGTCTACCGGTACGCTGAGCACCCGAGCACGGAGATCCTGTGCATCGGCTATGCGATCGACGACGGCCCGGTGTATCTGTGGATACCGTGTGACGATGTGCCGCGGGCAGTCGTCGACGGTGTGCGGGCTAAGCACCCGACGGCGATCGTTTATACGGGCGTTCTGGCGCCCTCGTCTTTGATGGACGCGTGGGACGACCCGGATACCGGCAAGCGCGCCCACAACGCCCAGTTCGAGCGCGTGGTGCTCAACGGTGTCGCCGGCAAGAAGCTAGGGCTGCCGTCGACCGAGATCACGGAGTGGGTGTGCACCGCGGCGAAGGTTGCGGCGATGGGCCTTCCGCGCTCACTGGACGATGCGTCCAAGGCGCTCGGCACGCACCGCAAGGCCGACTACGGTCGCATCGAGATGCTGCAACTGTGCAAGCCGCGCAGGGCGACGAAGGCCGACCCATCGGCACGCTGGACGGTGCAGAACGCGCCCGAGAAGTGGACCGCGATGCTGTCGTACAACATCGACGACGTGCTCGCTGAGCGCGAACTCGACGACGCGGTGCCTGATCTCGATGAGCAGGAACAGCGGCTGTACTGGCTCGACCAGAAGATCAACCAGCACGGCTGGAAGGTCGACCTCGAAGCCGTCAACAACATCCTGTTCGTGGTTGAGCAATACAAGGAGCAGCTTGCCGCTGAGTGCGAGGAGCTGACGCGGGACTGGATGACCGGCGAAGGACTGCGGCCGACGCAGCGGGAGAAGATCGCGGACTGGGTGCGCGAGCAGGGCGTGCGCATCGTGGACATGCAAGCGGAGACCATCAAATGCGCGGTGAAAGACCCGTCGATGCCGCAAGCCGTGAAACGGCTTTTGCTGATTTACTCTACCTACAACGCGAAGTCGGTTTCCAAGCTGCAAGCCATTTTACGTGCCGTGTGTGCGGATGGCCGTTTGCGCGGCATGTTTCTCTTTTACGGGGCCGCCACGGGCCGCTGGTCGAGTTTAATTGTCCAGTTGCAAAACATGATGCGTCCCGTGATCAAGGACCCGAACACGGCGATCGAGGCGTTCGCGGCGAGGGACATCAACTTGATCCGGTTTCTGTGGCCGGACGTGGATCCGATGAAGGTTGCAGGCAGTTGCATCCGGGGCTGCTTGGTCCCTACCGAGGGTTGCGATTTAATCTTCCCTGACTATTCGGGCATCGAAGATCGCGTCAACCTCTGGTTCTTCGATGAAGACACGATGCTTGAGGTGTACCGGAAATACGACGCGAAGGAGGGCCGGCACCCCTACTCCGTCACGGTCTGCAACGCCTTTGGGCTCGACCTTGCGACGTTCAGCGACGAGGACCCGCGGCGGCAGTGGGGCAAGGTCATGCGCCTGGCACTCGGCTACGAGGGGGGCGTGGATGCGTTCGCGACGATGGTCGAGACGTACGGCATTGACCTTGAGGAGATGGCGGCCACGGTGCTTCCGCTGCTGCCGGAAGACGCGCTCGACCATGCCGCGTGGATGTGGAAGAACCATCCCTCGAAGCAGCCCGAACACATCGACCGCGCGTGCAACGGCCTGAAGTTCCTCTATCGCAAGAACCAGCCGGGCATCAAGCAGGGCTGGAAGGACCTGAAGGAAGCGGCTGAGAAAGCCGTTGAGTTCGAGGGCCAGGTGTTTTGGCTGCCGAACAAGAAGATCGCCTTCCGGGTGGAGGAATACTGCGGGCGCAAGTGGCTCGCGATGCGTCTGCCGTCAGGCCGCAAGATCCGCTACTACGATCCGAAGTGGACGCCTCCGCGCGAATCCGAGCGGTGGCTGAACGGCGAGCTCGTGCCGTACACCATTCCCGGCTACATGGACTACATGGGGATCGACACCTACACGCGCCAGTGGATGCGGCTGCAGACCTACGGCGGCAAGCTCGACGAGAACGCGGATCAGGGATTCTCCCGCGATCTGCTCTGCAACGCGATGCTATCGCTCGACGCGAAGGACTACGCGATCGTCGGAAGCGAGCATGACAAGGTGATCCTCGAAATCCCCGCGCGCACGGACGGCGGCGTCGACTTCAAGCTGCTGAGCATTAAGCACCACATGGTCAAGCAACCCCCCTACGCCGACGGTTTGCCGCTGGCGACGGACGGCAAGAGGTGTAAGCGATATGGCAAGTGAAATGGCCGCCGATGTCCCCACATCCAACGAGGTCGACGTAGGAATGCTTCTGTCGCCCAAACGCGGGGCGATCTTGCTCGCTGCTCAGGAGGCAGCCAACGAGCTATCCCGCGCGAAGACCTTGTGGCCGCGCCCGTATGTAAACGCGCACGAGGGCTTTGCCGTGCTGCTCGAGGAGGTCGACGAGCTCAAGGCGCACGTCTGGACGAACCAGAAGAAGCGCGATTTGGAGGCAATGCGCAAGGAAGCCGTACAGGTCGCGGCGATGGCGCTGCGCTTCATCGTGGAAGTGTGCGACGAGGGGCGCGGCCGCGAATGAGCGCCGAGCGGTGGGGATGGCTGGGCTTTGCGTTGTCGGTGAGCGGCGTCGCCGTGCAGGCGCTCATCCCCGCTCACCTGCGCTGGTCCTTCGTCATCTTCGCCGTGGCTAACGTGCTCTGGTTCGTCAACGGCGTACGTACGCGCAACCGGCCGCTCGCCTGGAAGCAAGCCGTGCTCGGCGCGCTCAACTGCGTTGCGCTCATTCATTGGTTCGGGTGACACCATGAAAACGCTTGCTGATCTGACCGCCCCCGCGCAAATCGAGCGCATCGTTCTCGAGGCCGATCTGCAGAAGCAATGCGCCGCCTGGGCGCGTGCTCGAGGGTACTGGGCTCGGAAGTTCTCGAGCATGAGCCAGCGCAGTGTGCCGGACTACCTGTTCAGTCGGCGCCCGCAGCTTTGGACCTCCGAGCGGCGCGCGTGGAAGTTCGCCTGCGAGTTCAAACGCCCCGGCACGAAGCCGAAGCTGATCGAGAAGTACGGCGTGACCGTCATGTCGACCGAGGCGCAGTACGAGGAGCAGCTTGCGATGCGCGAGGGCGGCTGGTTCGTTTTTGAGTGCGACGATTTTGAAAAGTTCAAGCAGGCGGTGCTGGACTACGAGAGGGAGCACAAATGCTAAATTTCGCACGCTTGTTCGCGCTTGCCTGGTTCGCGCTGATCGCCGGCTGCGCGGTCGTGTCGAATCTGCAACTGCGCGCCCAGCTTCGGCAGAACGGCGCCGAGATCACCGTTCTGCGCCGCGAAAAGGCGACCGTTATCCGGCTCGTCAGCCCCAAGCCGGGGGATTACCGGCAGCTGTACGACCACTACGTGCAATGCCGCAAGTCGGTCGTGCGCATCTCCATCCTTGCTAGGAACGAACGGTACGCACGATGATACTTTGTGCGTGCGGCGCTCCGGCAGCTAAATACCGTAAGGTATGTAATCGCTGCCGCATGCGCGCACGAGCGCAGAACGCCCGAGTGAACTTATGCGAATGCGGGTGCGGCGAACTAGTCGAACGCCGCTTTAAGCACGGCCATCAAACACGGCTATTTTCCCGCGCGGAACAACGGCGGCGCGGGCGCATGAACGATGGAAATGCGCAGCGTGACAGGGGTGCCGGTAAATACTACCGTAAGGTAGGCGGTCGCCATGAGCATCGGCGCGTTGTCGAAGAAATGCTCGGGCGCGCGTTATTACCTTCCGAAGTTGTCCACCACAAGGATGGTAACAAGCGAAATAACAGGTTAGATAACTTACTTGTGCTGACGCGGGCGCAACATATCAATGAACACCGGCGAGAGTTAATAGCGGGGCGACGACGTGCTTTCGCGTGCTGACCTTTATCCGTACCAAGAGCATGCCGTGGAGTTTGTAAAGAGCCACAAGAATTGTGCCCTTTGGATTTCTATGGGATTAGGGAAGACTTGCGCGACCCTCACGGCGTTCAGCGATCTTCAGGACTCACTCGACGCGCATCGGATGCTCGTGATTGCGCCCAAGCGCGTAGCCCGAACGGTGTGGGATGCTGAAGCGCAGGAGTGGGAGCATCTTCGGCATCTGCGCGTCGAGCGCATCGTGGGTTCCGAACGCGAGTGCTTCGACGCCCTCCGAACCCCCGCAGACGTGCACACCATCGGGCGCGACCGCGTGCCGTGGCTGCACGCCCAGTTCATTCGAGACGGCAAGCAGGTAGTCGAGTGGCCGTGGGACTGGGTTGTCGCCGACGAAGCGCAGAGCTTCGCATCTCAGAGCAGCCAGCGGTTCAAGTGCCTCTACGATCTGCGCGTAAAGACGAGGTTCCCGCGCTTCACCGAACTCTCGGGCACGCCGATCCCGAACGGCTACCAGAAGCTCTGGAGCCAGATGAAGTTGCTCGACGACGGGGGGCGCCTCGGGAAGTCCGAAAACGCGATGAAGGAGCGATGGTTCACGCCGCCCGTCGGGATCTTCCAGAACTGGGTGCTACGCCCGACGGCGCCCGCGGAGATCCACCGGGCGCTTCGCGACATCGTGCTCGTGCTGCGCGAGGCCGACTATCTCGATCTGCCCCCGGTCGTCGAGAACTTCATCCGCTGCGAGCTCTCGGCGCCTGCAATGGCGACGTACAAGAAGTTCGAGCGCGAGTACATCGCCGAGGTGGCCGGCAAGACACTGACCGCGGTCAACGGCGGTGTGCTCGACGGCAAATTACTACAGCTCGCGAATGGCGCGTGCTACACGGGAGAGAAGCGTGAGTGGGTTCCGTTCCATGATGCGAAGCTCGACGCTCTCGAGGAAACACTCGAGGGCCTTAGCGGCAAGGTTCTTATCTGCATCAACTTCCGGCATGACACTGAGCGCGTCGTACACAGGCTCAAGCCGCTCGCCCAGCGCGAGGGATGCCAGTGGCGGCACTTGGACACCGACAACGACTTTGCAGACTGGGCAGCGGGTCGCATTCAGTGGGGAATCCTGCATCCTGCCAGTGCTGGACACGGGCTCAATGATGTCTACAAGTCCGGGTGCGAGGACATGGTCTTTTTTGGGCTCACCAACAATTACGAGTGGTACGACCAAGCTCGCAAGCGCATTGAAGGTGGTCATCGGCGTGCTGGCCGCAATATTCGTATTCATCATATCGTGGCATCCGGCACTCGGGACGAGGACTACATCCGACTGATCCAGGGCAAGAAGTTCACGCAAGACTCGGCAATGGCGTCTCTAGCAACCAAACTCGGGAGATCCTGATGTTCAACAGCTCACCGTTCCGTCGTCTGCATGCCGCCGTTGCGGTCACCGCACTTGCGCTCGCGGCGTCCGTCCGCGTGCCGAGGCGGCGCCCTGATCTCGTGCTTGCGGACTCTCCGATGCCGTTCCGGCTGTCGTTCCTCGGGATCCCCTTCGCGCCTCGGATCTACCCGTTGTCCCCGCGCTGGCGTTTTCCGAACTCCGGTCGCGGGCCGCATCAAGGTGCGCAGGAGATGGCGCGGCGCCGTCGCCAGATCGAGCGCGGCACGCTCACCGTGTCGAACGGCCTCGTGCTTCCGCAGTCGCTTCGGATAGCCGCATGAGCTTGCGCCGCGGCCTGTACCTGACGCGGCGACAGCGCGAGATGCTTGAGGAGGTCGGCGAGGTCGCCCTGCGCGTGCTGCACGCGCTGGCGGCCGCGCTGATCGTGGGGATCTGGCTCGAAGTCCTGATCCGCAGCACACCGCACTGACGGATGCGCTATGCAAACGCTTGACCTGAAGGAAGCGGCAGACGTTGCACGGTGCGGCGTCGAGACGATTCGACGACTCGCCGAATCTGGCGAATTGCCCGCTACCAAGGTCGGCCGCCGCTGGGTTATACTCGCCGACGAGTTCGAGACCTGGCTGCGAGGACGATGCCACTCTACCGTCAGCCCAAGAGCCCCTACTGGTGGGTCCGCATTGGCCGCCACACTCGCAAGAGCACGGGAACGACGGACCGCGAGCAAGCCGAGGAGTTCGAGCGCGTCTTGCAAGAACGCCTCTGGCGGTTGCGCAAGCTCGGCGACCGCAGCGCCGTCGCCTGGGCGGATGCCGCCAAACGCTGGCTGAACGACTCGGCGCGATCGCGCCGTCGTGACCGTGAGATCCTGGCGTGGCTGAAGCCGAGGATCGGCGCATACCCAGTGTCGGCCGTCGCCGACCCCGACGCCCTCGAGCAGCTGCGCCAGGACGCGCTCGCCGAGGGCTGGAGCCAGTCTACCGCCGATCGGGTGATGGGGACCGTCCGGGCGGTTCTCCACGCCTGCTGGCGCTGGCGCTATCTCGAGGCCGCCCCACCCGTGCCGATGTACCGGCCGCCCCGCTCTGAGCCCCGCTGGCTCACTCAGGCGCAGTTCGCCGCACTCTGCCAGGAGCTGCCGCCGCACCTCGAACTGGCCGCGCGCTTCGCGGTCCTCACCCTCCTGCGCATGCGCTCGATGCTCCAGTTGACCTGGGACCGCGTCGACCTTGAGCGTGGGCGTATGTGGGTGCCGGGCGAGCACATGAAGACCGGCCAGCCGATCGGCATGCCGTTGTCCCGTGAAGCGATGAGGGTGCTGCGCAAGCTGCGTGCTCTGAACCCGAAGGGTACACACGTCTTCCAGTGGAACGACTCGCCGATCGACGACTGCAACACCCGGGCGTTTCAGGAGGCCGTGACGCGCGCCGGCGTCGGGCCGCTGCGGTGGCACGACTTGCGGCACACGGGCGCGTCCTGGGCCGTCCAGAACGGCCTGGAGCTGCCTCAGTTGATGGCCCTCGGTGGGTGGCGCGATTACCGCTCTGTGCTTCGCTACGCGCATCTCGCGCCTGACCATCTGGCCGAGGCCGTCGAGCTCGTCGGCCGGAAGGTCGCATACCGACGACCGGCCAAGAAGCGCGCAACTGCTTGAATTTATTGGTGGAGCGGCGGGGGATCGAACCCCGGACCTTCGCATTGCGAAGGCCAGGGTCCGCAAGAAAATCAATAGGTTACGAGCGTTCGACGCGCCCAGAACCCCAAGAAACGCATATGCCCGCGCACGAATGTCGCATACCGTTTAACCTTCGATCCACGCGTCGGAATAACCGACGCCGGTGAAGCTGTACTCGAAGGTGAACGATTGCGTGCCGGTCATGCTCGAGAGGATGGCGGCTGCCGTCGGCGCCGCGATGTCCATCAGGTGCTCGACCAGGCCGATCTGGGCAGCGTAGAGCTGCTGCTGGTAATTCGACTTGACGGTCGTCCACCCGCTCGAGCCGTACCCCGCCGCGTTTCCGGCCGGCATCGGCCCCACGTTGTTCACGAGCGCCTGCAGGGCCGCCACGCGGGCTGCCTGGGCCTGCCCGACGGTGTCCCAGCCAGGGGCGCTGTAGGTCGCCAGGATCGTCGCAGCGTTCAGCCAGCCGGTCACCATATAGTGGTCGACGGCCTGGACCTGCAGCCGGTTGAGCTGTAGCGCGAGGTCCGGTTGCATGGCCGGATTGTCGCCGGCCGTGACGAGTGCCTGAACGGTCGCGATCTGGGCGTCGAGCGCGGCGCCGGCGGTGTCCTGGGAAGGGGCGGTAACGGCCATCAGGCAGCCTCGTGGGCTTTGAACCAGGCGGGCGGCCGGCGGCGCCAGCGAAGCCCCGCAGCGCGCGCACTCGCGTGCAACGCGCTCTCCGGGGCCACGCCGGCCTCGCCCAGCAGCCACAGATAGATCCCCAGCCACGTCGGCCCGTGGTCGGCCGAGCGCGGCGCGAGATGCAGGACGATCCAGTGCGCGGCCTCGTGCAGCACGGTGGGCCAGTTCTGGCCGCGGGTGCACAGGCGCACGACGGGGCGATCGAGCATGCGGCCGGTGACGGCCAGGGTGTCGGGGCACCAGGAGAATGCCCGCTTCCAGAGCTGCACACGCGGAGGCGCCACGCCGTAGTGCGCGCAGCCCGTGTCCATCACGCGCTGGCACTCCTCGAGCGAGCAGATCCGTTCGCTCCAGTCTCGGAAGTCATTCTCCCAAGCGTAGACGAACTCGGCGTGGCAGTCGCTGCGCCCCATCTCAGCCCCCGTGCAGCTTCATCCAGAAGGCTGCGGCCACGCCCAGCACGGATCCTACGGCGCCGGCGACGAGCGCCCACACCCGGCTGCCGCCCGCGTGATTGGCGAGCTTCAGCTCGATCTTGCTCACCCGCTCCGCGACACGCCGATCGGCCTCGACGTGCGTCTCGAACACGTTCTTGTGCGACTCGACGGTAGCCTGCAACGCGCCAATGTCGCCCTTGATGCCGAGCAACGTGTCGTAGAGCTGGTCATTGGAAATGCTCACCGGTGCTTCTCCGTTGCGTCGTGCTGCCGCTGCATGTCCTGCTCGAGTTCGTGCACGCGCGCCTGCAGGTAAATCACCTGGGCATCTGCTTGGGCGGCGAGCTGGAGGGCTGCCCCAGAAGGATCGTACGGAGCTGCTTCTCGTACGTCGGCTTGGTGTTTTCCAACGCCGGCTTCTGCGACGGCGGGGGCGCCTGGCACGTCACCACCGTGGGGACTGGCACCGTTGCGCACGCACTCAATCCCAAGATTCCGGCGGCGGCTGTGAGCAATAGCGCGATCGTACGCATTCGCATTCTGAGTCTCCTCTTTCTGGGCTGTGACGGTGACCGTGTGCAGTTGCACCTCGGTCCGGTGAGCGACCACGGCCATCTTCGCAACGACGTGCTGCGCGCCGATGTCGCGCTCGTGGATGGTGTACCACCCGAACGCACCGAGCAGCCCGGCGATGATGCCGCAGTAGATGATGTCTTTCAGGGGCAATCCGAACATGTCAGTCTCCGCACGGCGCGTCAGGCCGCTTCGTGTCGAGCAGAACGAGCCAGTGATACGCGCCGGTCATCGTGGCGGCGAGGGCCGACCATGTCGCGAAGTTCGTCCCGGTGGGGTGCATGCACAGGAACACGGTGCTGACGATCCAGGCAGCCGTGACGAAGCCCATGACGAGCCAGTCGCGAAGCTGCAATCCCTGCGTCAGATGCAGGCTCATGCGCCCACCACCGCGACGAGTTTGTGCCAGAGCGCCCGCCGGGCCTGCGCACCCTCCATCGCGTCTCCGTTGATCCGCCGCGTGGTGTAATCGAAGTTCCCGTCGTCGGCCGCCGCATTGAGGTCGTTCTGCGTCCAGAAGAATCCCGCCGTGCGCGCCGCGATCGCCGGCTGCTCGATCTGATTCGGGCGCGCTGCCAGGTCAAGCGAGAGTGCATCCCCGACACGCTTGTAATTGTTCTTGAACGTGAGTTGAATCAGGCCGCCGCCGCGGTAGCGGAAACCGTCCCCGCTCGCCGGGTCGCCATTGCCTTCCCGGTTCGCGTAGACGAAGTTCGCGAGGCCCTGCGGGTTCAGCACATACGGCATCGCGGCCGCCTCGGTCTGGAACTTGCTCGGGTAGACGAGCCGGATCTGCCCGGGTGTGCGGTAGCTCATCAGCTCGCGCAGAATATTGAAGCTCGAGGACTCGTACCCGCACTGCGCCAGCCACATCGTGAGCCGATTCGTGGTGTTGAGCTCGAACTCCTCGGCGACCTGCGCGAACGTACGGCACCAGTTGCCGGGGTCGCGGCAGTACGGGAAAACCTTGTTAAGCTGCTGAGGACTGATCATCGGGCTTTTTCTCCGTTTGCGGGTTGTCGATGCGGGCGATCTCCTGGTGGACCGCTTCGTAGGTCTGCGCCCACGCCAGGGCTTCTTTGCCCTTGCAGTCCGCGCGCTCCATGAATAGCGCGATATTGACGAGCTTGTCTCGAGTCAGCACGGTATTCTCCTACGCTCCGTAGAGGCCGAATGCTTTGAGGTCGGTGATTAATTTAGCGATGACTTCGGAGCACTGCGCCAACGTCGCACTCGCCCCCGGGAAGTTCGCCACCAGGGATGCGCCCGTCGGTATTCCCCACCCCGTAACTTGGCCTGGGGGTGTTGCGTTGTTGATTCCAAGCGCACCGCCCAGCGTCGTTGCACCTGTCGTGCTGATCGACAGCACCAGCGCACTGCGCGTCACATCGTAAAGCTGAAACGGCCCGGGGGTTGTAACGGAGCACCCCAGCTTCCACTCATGTCCCGAGCCGGCCGCGACCCATCCGTCGACCAAGTCGAGCACGATGCCGGTGTATTCTGCCGGCGTGAACTTCAGGCTCGATCCCCCACCGCTTGCCGAGATTGTAATCGCGACAACCCCGGACCCCGGCGTGAAAGAATGGGCGCCTGTCCACGTCGGCGTGATCGCGACGGAGAGCGCCGGTGCGCCATCTGATCGCATGAACGTCGCGGCACTCCCATTCACCGCAGCGAGCCCGATGCTACCGCTCGGGTTAGCCGCAGACGGGATCGTCGGGGTACCCGCAACATCCCCGTACGGATACCCACTTGGCAAGTCGCCTACGACCAGCGCCCGAAACGTGGGCTGTGCGGCCGCCCCGCTTGGCGGCCCTGCGAGCACGAGATTCGGAGATTGTGTCTTCAGCGCGAACGTCAACGTCCCGGTGCCCGTGACCGGTGAGCCGCTGATCGTGTAGATAGGCGCCGTCGACCCATCTGACAACGCGACGCTGCCAACGGTGCCTCCCCCGGTTACCGCCGTGATCTGATTCGTCGAAGCGTTGAACGACCAGGCAACGCTCGCCGTGTCTTCGAACGAGAGGCCACGCGACTGCGTGAGGAAATTATTTTTTAGTGAAAAGCTCAAAACGCATCAACCGCCGTGGATGTAGAGCGGTCCGATATACGCAGTACCCGAGAGGCCCGTACCCCCCATCGTAGCCTGGACATACGCGGTTCCTGCCGGCGCTACCGCGCGCTTGCACTGACGCGTCCACCCGCTATCTGTAGTCGACCACGCGTTTACTATCGTGCTACTGATGGTCGTCGAACCATCCTCCGCGACGAAGTTCAGGTGGAGTGACCACGCTCCGGCGGACATCGCCGTCACATACGCATAGCAATCGACCGTCGCCATGCGCCCAGGGCGACACGGGACAAGCGCCGTCTGCGCGCCGCCCGTGGCACTCGCGGCGACGATCTCGCCGGCGTACGTGCTGCCGCTGTTGACGGTGGTGTTCTGCGCGGTGAAGGTAATGCCGGTACCGTAAGATGCAAAGCCGGCGGTGCTGCCGGTGCCGAAATTGCCGTTGTAATTCCGCGCGATACCCGTACCGAGGGACGGGAAGTTCGCAGACGTGGCGCCCCCGAAATACACCTTGTCCATGTTCACCCGAACAGGGCATGTGCCGTCCGTGTCGACGACATTCACCGTCGAGCCCCACAGATTCATCTCGACGTCAAGTTCCGCGCTCGCCTGTGGGCCGCCGGAAATGTTAAGGATGTTCGCGAGTGGGCCGGGCGTCGCGATGCCGCCCCCGCGCACGATCAACGCGGATTCGGGACCCGTGGATGGCTGCGAGACGGTGAACAGCGAGCCCGTCCCCGTTGCCCCTTCGAATGTACACCCATCAAGCGTCACGTTCCCCTGGCCGAGAACCAAGGCGGAATCGCAGCCGTCAAAAGACGCGCTGCTTGCCCGGAACACAAGTTGGTTGTTGCTATTCGCAGCCGGCTGCGGGAAATACAGGGCGCACCCTGTCTTACCGCTGTTAGAAATGTTCGACAAGCCGCCCCCGGACCAATATATGTTCTCCCCGCAGCTGGTCGTCCCTGTGTATTGCAAGCCGTACTGCATGGCGAGATGGCCGATCACGTTTTCAAACATGATCATCCAGAAATCGCTCACAAGCCCGACTGATGTGTACCCTCCGATGATATGTATGTCATGGAAGCGCACATTATTAACGTAGCTCGTCAGCCCGTCGATCGACAACATCACCGGCGTGTTACCGGCTGTCGTACTGCCGAGCAGGTACAGATTGCCGACCCTGGTGACGGACGAGTCGGGGTTGTAGGTGGCGGACGCGCTTTGATCAATCGAAACCACATTGCCACTTGAGATCCCGCTGGCGTCGATTTTAAGCCCGTTGAAGTCGACACCCAGCGCACCCGTCATGATGGTGAAGCCGGAATTGATTTTGGCTGTTAGACCCCCGGACGGGAAAATAACCTGGCGCCGGTAACCGCCGAGCGCCACCATTGCGTTCAAAGCACCCGAAATTGCCGGGCCGTCATCAGTCGTCCCGTTGAATACGGCGCCCTTGACGCAAAGTTGCCGCTCGAATTCGTGCTGATCGCTCCGGTAACTCCATGTCTTACCGTACCGGCGTGGCGTCTCGAGCGCATCCCCGCTTGGGATAGCGAGTGTGCTCGCGGTCAGACTGAGCGAGGACTCATCGCTCGTCTCAGGGAACAGCAGGCCGCCGAGCAACGACGCGGTAATCGTGCCGCTGGACGAGAGCTGCGCCGGCTCGGGGTTTCCGTTTGGGTCGAATGCGAGGTATTTGCCAGCGTACGCGCCGGCACCCAGAGTCGTTACCGGGGCTGGATTGTTCGTGTTCGGAATCTGGAGACACTGCGCGATGTCCGCCTGCAGCTGCTGCAGGATCAAGTAGATGTTGTTGAACTCGGCGTTGAAGACCGCGCTCGAAAAGCCGCTGTTCTGCGCGATCTGGGAGATGCGCTGAATCGCAACGTCCCGGTACAGCGTGACGATGTCTCCACTCGTCGCGCCGACGGCGAATGTGACGTTGCCGCCCGTCGCGTTCCCCTGGCCGCTTAGTGAATAGCCAGTGTCCGTCGCCAGCGTAACACCGTTGTAGACAACGACGAGGTCACTGTCCTGGGTGATGGCAAACGGGTACGCGAAGACGGTCTGGCCGGCGGACGCCACATACTGGACATACGGCGTCTGAGACGGCACGGAACTCAACGACAGGGGAATCGCCATGTGCGGGGTCCTACTGGTTATACTTCAGCCGGTTCTTCTCGGCGGTCCACTCGAGCATGCGCTCGCGGAATTCGGGATCTTCATCGAACAGCTTCTGGCGGCCGATCCGGTCCGCCTGGTTCTGTACCTGCTCGAGCATGACTACGCGCTCGGCCGGTGTCGCCGCCTGGTAAAGCGGCGTGCTAATGACTTGCGCGAGCTTGTCGTGGAAATTCAGTTTGCCGCCATCGAAGATCGGCTCGTTGCGGGCGAACTTCACGTACTCGTAGTACTCTTGCGGCGTTAGGCGCATCCCCTCGCCGTCCTGCAGACCGTGTCCGTTGCCGAGCATCGCGAGCTGCTTCGCCGGCATCGTCACAGGTACGACGTGCGTGAACGCCATGACGGCCTGGAGCTCGTCGGCCACCGGATCGTGCTTCACGGGGCTGCTCGGGATCGGATTCAACGGCCCCAGGATCGAGTTTCCGCCGTAGTGCTTGATCGGATTGCCGAACACGTCGAGGCGCGGCTGCAGCGTCTTCGAGCCGCGCACCCCGGGGATCGTCGGCAGTTCATCGCGGATCTTGCTCATCAGCGTGAACGCCTGGCGCATGTACGGGTCTTGCTCGTTGCGTAGGAACTTCAGCGCCCCGCTGAACGGCACCATCGCTGCGCCCATCTCGTCGGCCCACATCTGGAACGCGCGCTTCGGATCGTTGTACATCTCCGAGAACTTCGCGGCGCCCTGCAAGAACGTCTTGTTGCCGGTGTTCGTGATGATCGAGGCCATGACATTCGCAATGGCGTCGTTCAGCATGTCATCGTGAGGCATCAACGAGTTCGCGCCGTCCTCGTTGTGGATATAGGACTGCAGCGAGACAATATCCGCGACGGCGCCGGCGACGGATGCCATTGGCTCGAACCACTGGTATTGACGCCACTCGTCCTTACCGGTGATCGGGTTCGTGATGCGCACCGCGTACGGCACACGTCCGTCGGCTTCCCAGTCGCCCCGCTCCTTCGGGTCCTTCGGCGCATCGCCCGTAATCCGGTCGTGGATCGCCATCCAAGCGAGCATGCTGCCGATCGCGGTCCCGGTCACGATCCGCGACTTGGCGAGATCGCCCTCGAAACCGCCAGCCGCGATCTGCGCGCGCAGTCGGGCCGAGAAGATGGCGAGCGGCGTGCGCTCGACCATGCTCTGCTTGAAGATGTTCGTCGCAGTCCGCATGAACGGGAAAATGAACCGCAATACCGGCACTTTCTGGATCAAGTTCTGCAGTGCCTCGCCGCCGCCGCCTTCCGCAAAAGGTGTCTGGAACGTGATGCGGTGCGCCCACGCTTCGGCCGCTTGCTCCATCTCCTCAGACGGGTTCTGCATCAGATCGCGGGCAACCGCTTCGGCCTCGCCGGGCTTCAGCGTGCCGGCTGTGAGGCGCGCCCGAATCTCCTTCAGCGTCATCATCGTGGCGTAGCCGCGATAGCCGAGCGTCTTCGTGAACTCGTCGACGCCGTTGATGATGCGGGAGCCCGGGGCGTCGATGATGTGGTCGATCGTCCGAACGATATGCCCGAAATAGCCCTGGTCGAGCTCGGGGAGATAGTCGAGCGTCTGCGCGCCGTGCCCTGACTTCAACGCAGCGCCTTCCTCGGAACGCAGAATGCCGTCGAGAGACTGACCGGTCTTGAGCACGCGACCGGCGACGCGCAGCGCGTCCGCGCCGGCGCTGATAACGCCGTGCACATGCGCGATCGCATCGCTCATCTGAACGCCTTCGGCAGCGGTCGGAAAACCGCCCGCGCGGGCCGCAAGCCCGTAGATACCGCGTCCGACGCCGGCAGCGTAGATGTCCGCAGTGTTCAATGCCAGGTTGAAATTGTTGCCCGTGAAAATTTTCAGCCACGTCGGCGGTCCCGACAGAATGCCGTTGATGAACACGCGCTGCAGGCCGCTCGAGAGTGCCTTTCCGGTGCGGCGCCACACCGACATGCCGTGCACGATGTCGGCGATACCCGACGGCGTCCCGGCAAGCCGGATCGCCTGCGCAGTCGCCTGCATATCCGGGTTATCCTGCCGGATGACCTGCGCGATGTGGTCCATCACTTCCGGCGGCAGACCGCCGGGGATCTGCAGCCCCAAGCCGCGCAGAGTACGGCCGGCTTCGGCCTTCGCGCCCTGCAACTGCGTCATGAAATCGCGCACGAGCTGCGCGTGCTGCTGCCACGCGACGGTATCGGCCGTGTCGGCGGTGCCGTCCGCCACTCGGCTCGAGAGCGCAAACAGATGCCCGATCTGGTCGTTCGAGATCATGCGCGCGGCTGCTGCGGCTTCCGGCGTCGGCAGATTCTCACCGACGGCGCGCCCGAGCACCTGCCGCACGGTATCCACGTTCGTCGACATGTCGCGAGCAAGCGCCAGGAGCTGTGCATCCGGCACCGTGCCGCGACTGGCCGCGTTGATCGCGTCCCGGTTGTCGCTCGCAACCTGCAGCATCGCCGCCTTGAAGCTGTCGGGCGAGTCGATGACGTTCACGTTCGGCATGTGCGCGACGTTCAGTGTCTCGGCGTTCAAGCCGTCCAGATTGGCCGACATGAACCGCCGGGCCTGCGCTTGCACCTCTGGCGTCTCAGCCGGACCGGGTGCTGCGGGCGGCGACTTGATGTTCGCGCTCGGAATCGGCCCGTTGCCGCTCAGGTCGGCTGGATCGAGCACGCCGCCCACCGCGCTCGGCGACTTTTTGCTCGGCGGCATCCCGAGTTCACGCGCGGGCGCAGAGGTGTCCGGCAGCCCCGTGAAGTCCGCACGCGCGGCAGGCGGCGGCATTGCGCTCGTGGCGGCTGCGGCCACCGGCTGCGGTGTCGGAACGGCCCCCGGCGAATTCAGGGCCGACTCGGCAGCCGGCGCCGGCACATCCGTGGGTGGCAGCGACGGGTTGACGCGCGGTGCCTGAACGGGCGGTGACTTCATCATCGGCGGCGCAACCGGAGGTGGCTGTGCAGCGCCCGCGGCGGCGACGCGACCGCCAGCAGCCGCATCCGCAGCGCCAGGCGCCGCGCCTTGGGCGAGCGCGCGCTCAGCCGGCCGCATCACCTCAGCCGACTTGGCGCCCTTCATGGCGGCCTCGAGAGCTTCTGTCAGTCCGAAATCAGGCATCAGTGCTTCTCCACGATGCGGGCAAGTTTGTGGTCGAACAGAACGATGTTCCGCGTGCCACCGCGCGTTCCGTATTCGGCCTTTTTGGCCTCGAGCTGTTTGAGCACCGCGTATTTCTCGCGATCTTGGTAAAACGCATTTGGCTTATCCCAGCCGAGCTTTTCGGCAACGCGCAAAGCCCCCCCAAGCCCCTTCTGCTGCTGGACCAGGTGGGCGGCGCCTTCTTCGGCGTACCCCTTCGGTACGAACTGTTTGCCGTCGACGACGATTCGCGAATCGCGCGAGCCCTGATCGAGATATTTGACGCCCGGAATGCCCTTCGCGGCCAAGTAGTCGGAAGCCGCCTTGGGGCTGCGAAGTGCTTCGGCAAGTTGGTTGTAGGCCATTCCCGCACTCGTACCGGGGCTCTCACCGCGCAGCAAATCTGTCTCGGACATCGCCGCCTGTCGGGTCAGGTACTGCGGCCCGGGTTTGCCGTTCACCATCACACGATACCGGTCACCGTGCGGTTCAACGCGTAGGTCAAGATCCGACAGCGCCTTCTGCACGCGCGGTTGTTCGGAAATCGGCGCGTCCCAGTCGATCATGTTGTCGATGTGCTCGTCGGGGATGTCGACGTGCATCAAGGAGCCGGCGTTCGGGTTGTTACCCCCGAACGGCGACGACTCGACCTTAGTCAGCATCTTGCGGTAGTAGTCGGCAGTGTCGGGGTTTTCCGCAAAGTACAACCCGTGGCCGAACGTCTGATTCCCCTCGCCGGTGCCGATCTTGCTCGAGTCGAACTCGTCGAAATCGTGCGGCGTCCCGTGGAAGACGATCTTGCCCTCCTGCGCCGCGCGCCCGACGGGGCCGAGCTCACCGGCATTCGTCAGGCCGTAGTCGATCAGACGCCCGATCGCCTCGGGACCCTGCTTCAGCACGCTCGCAGCCGCACCGAGGAGCGGCGTCACGACCAAGTTCGCCCCGAAGCCGTCGAGCACGTTCTTGAAGCGGCCCTCGGCCTCGGTCTCGTTCTTCCGGTCAGTCAGATAGCGCAGGTACGCCTCCTGCGCACTGCCGTCCGGCGCCAGCGCGCGCAGTGCGGCCCCGAGCTTGCCCTCTGTATGGCGCCCGAGCTGAATCAGATCCGCAAACCGCATGGCGTGCGGCGACAGCGCCGTCGAGTCCGTCAACGCGCCGGACGTAACCGCATCCGCGAAGCCGTGCAGGCCCGACAGCACGCGGCTGTAGCCCATGAAGGGGATCGCAAGCTGTGCAACGCTCTGCGTGAGGTTGTCCGCCAGCGTCGGATCCTTGACGGCCACCGCATCGCGAAAGTCCATCACGGCATTGCGGGCGTGGTCGAAAATCGGCGAGAGCGGCAACTGCGCACTCGTCGCCTTCCGGGCTGCTTCGGCGTTCTGCTCGGCGCCCGGCACAACGCCCACCGCGGCACCCTGGGTCGCGCCGGCGTAGCCTTCCCCGAGCGTATCCGCCGCCGAGTGCGCGGCGTCGATCACGTTCGCGTAGCCCTTCGCAGCGCCCGCCGCGATGTCCTGCCCGGCGCGACCAGCGGCGTTCGCAACTTCGTCCCCAACGGCACCTACCGCTTTGCCGGCCCGGTACGTGTCGCCGACCAGCCCGCTGAACGTATCGGCCGCATGCACCGCGCCGTCGATCATGTCGAGGCTGATGCGCCGCGGCATCTGCTGCATCCACTGCATGATGCCGCCGGGCTGCGCGGGCTTCAGGGTCTGCTGGGCGTTCGCCGCGACCTGCTCGTCGTTCGCGTTCTTGGCGTACGCGGCGTCCTGGGACGCGAGATCCTGTGCGGTGAACATGTTACTGCGCCTTCGCCGCCTGGAGTTGCTGCGCGATCTGCTGCTTGTACCAGCCGAGGCGTGCCTCGTACCGGTCCCTGCTCATCGGGTCCGTGCTGCTCGGTCCGTACATATTGATGAACTGCTGCTCGCCCTGTTGCAGAACACTGGCCTGCTGCGCTGCCTGCTGCTGACGCACGCGCGTAATGACATTCTGGGCGACAGTCATCGCCGAGGGGATTCGCTTGGCCGGGTCCATAGCCTGCATTTGCTGGGTGAACTCCTGCTGCGCCTCCACAGCCGCTTGGCGCTGCGCCGGCGACAGCATCGCCATCGGTGTCCCCGGCGGGATTTTCAGAACCGCGTTGATCTTCGCACGGGCCAGCTTCACCTGCTGCGTGCCGTTCCAGTCGTCGCGCTCTTTCTGCAGATGCTCCATCAACCGCATCTTGTCGGTCCAGTTGATCCCGGGCAGCCCCGCGACATGCGTCGCGGACCAGTCCAGGTTGTCCGGGTCCGAGTAGGCGTCGTACAGCGCCTTCGGATCGCTTTTCACTTGGTCGCCCGAGCGCAGCATCCCGGCCAGCGCACGGCCGATCGACGGCTTCAAGTCGCCGTTCTGGACGCCGATCGCGATCTGGCTGTCAGTGAGCTGCCCCTGCAGCAGCCGCACGGTGTATTGCTGCTCGCCGCGCTGCCACCGCGCTTGCTCGGCGGTCGTCCCTTGGCGTTTCTGCATCGCGATCGCGGCGTTGTGCTCGTACATCTTCTGGAGCGCAACGCGCAAAAGCGACTGGTACTCCTTGTCGGACAGCACTGCGGGCTGATTCGGATTGCGCAGATTCGCCTCGTGTGCCCGCATGAATCGCTGCAAATAGCCGACCGGGTCGCCGTTCGGGTCTGAGAGCTGCTGATCGAACTGGGTCTCGAAAGTCTGCTCAGTGATCGCGCGCATCGCGCCGACGCGATACGCTTCGGCATCTGCCGGTGCGTAGAGGCCCGCAGTCACGCCGCCGTTGATGAGCAGCGTGAGTTTCGTAAGTTCGTCGGCACTGCGTGCCTGGTCCTCGGGGTTCGTGCTCGCGTCGAGTGCCGCAACGCGCGCCGTCTGACGCTGAATCCCCTCGAGATAAACGCTGCGGTGCACCCGCTGCTGGTCGGCCGCCTGTGCTGCGCTAAGCGCCGACATCCCCTCAGCCAGCCGCTTGTTGTAGATTTCGGTGAGGATCGGCTGTGCTTCGGGGGGCGCTTCCTTGACTACGCCGTCTCGAACGGCGGTGTAATTTGAATAGAAAGCGGCAGGATCGTTGTTCGCTTGCACCCGAAGCCGTGCCGCGGCGTCATCAGCTTGCGCCTCTGCTTGGACCGCGTAGGCGCCGGTAGCGGCGTTGTCGAATGCCTGCCCATAGGCAGTGAAGCGCTCGAAGCCCTGCTTGTACTGCGGGTGACCGGTTGCGCCGGACGCGGCGCCCGCGAGTGCGCCGGCCTTGAGTAACCCCTGTTTTTCGATGTTTCCACTGATCCCCTCGAATTCCCGGAAGGTCTGGCCGAGCGCGCGGGCTTCGCTGCCGATTCCTTCAGCATCGCGGCTAAGCGCCCACGACGGGACCGCCTGCTCGGGCTCCTGGAGCTGCCGATAATCGACCCCGTACGAACGCCCGCGCGGAGCCGCGTTTGGGCCGAGGCCGCCCTGGATCGGCTCTGGAACGATTGCGCCTGGACCTGCCATTTACATCCCCGGCAGCCCGGCCACTTTGGCCGTGCCGCCCGCTACGTCGCCCACCGCGCCGAGATTACCCGCTGCCACGTCCTGGCTGGCCGCTTGGTTAAGCAGGGAAACCTGCGCCGACTTGTTCGCGTTGCTGACCGCGAGGTCGTTCTGATTCTGGTTGATCTGACGCCGCGCATTCGCGCCGAAGCTGGAGGCCGCGCCGGTGGCAACCGCGCCGAGGGTGCCGGCGTTCTGCGACGCAAGCGCCTTCAGCATGTTCTGGCGCATCTGGATCTGCTTTTGCGTCTCGGCGAGCTGCTCCTGGCGCGCCTTGGCCTTGGCGACATTCGCCTGCGCGACACCCTGCTCGTGCGCGGAATAAGCTGCAACGCCGGCGCTCACCGCGGTACCGGCGGCGGCGATGAGCGTGGCAGTCGGGATAGAAACGGATGCCATTATTCCATCTCGCTTGCAAGTTCCATGTCGAGGAACATGATGTAGAACGGAAGCGGGTCGACCTGGGTGAAGGAGACGAGCTTGTCCTGCGTCTCGTCCCAGTTCGACGAGTCCTCGAGAGTCAGGATCCCGCTATAGAGCTGCGGGGGGCTGTCGAAGTTAACCGTGTCGATCGTATCTGTCGGCAACACTTCGCCGTTGTACAGAAGACCGGCCGTGGTGCGCACCTTCACGCGCATTTTCACGACGCGCTTCTTGCGCGCCAGGTTCGAGCCGTCGGGCCACCGCACTGTCTGCAGCGGCATCGGGGTTACGGTCGGGTTGAAGTTCAGCCCAATCTCGTACGTCGTGGCCGTGTACGGGCGCCCGTCGCGGGTAAGCGAGACGGAGCCGCTTGCGGGGACGACATCGTCAAGCACATACCCGTCGGCCTTCACGCGGCAGCTCATCCCGTTCAGCCACGCCAAACCATTCACGGTGCTTGAGGGCGTCGCGAGCGTGACGGTGCCCGTCCCGCAATCCATAAACGTGCCCTCGACAGCTTGCTCCATCGAGAGAACCGGGACCCCGTTCAGCGTCCGCGCGACTAGGAAATACACATCCTGCACGATTGCCGCGACGTTCTTAAACTGGCCCTGCGTTTCCCAGACCGTCCATGCCTGAACATTCGCTTCCTTGCGCGTGTTGTAAACGGCGCATGTACCGTCGGGGAGTGCCGCAGGATCCGTGCTCGAATTCGTGCCGTTGCACACGAAAAGGAGGTTGATTTCCTCCACCAGCGAGCCGTTCCAAGCCGCCATATCTTGGATGTTGTAGACCAGATTCGGCGCGAACGAGGAAATGCCGAGCGAGTTGAACTGATCCTGCGTGTAGTCGAACTGAAAGTCGCGGACCGAATTGAGGTTGCGCTGAACGAACAGGATATTCCCGTCAATCGTGACAGGCTTGATATGCGCCGTCCCGTACTGCGTCTGATTCGTCGGAATACTGGTCGGAATGATCGGCTGGCCGCTGTCATTCACGAACCGGAACTCGCCGCCGGTCGTGAAGACGCACAGCGACTTGCCGGGGAACAACGCGCTGATCGCGTTCAGATTCACGCCGTTGAGCGTCGCGTAGATCGCCTGATCGTCGAGACCCTGATCGGTCGAGAAGTTCAGGATGTCGTTCACCCAGCTCCCGACCAGCGATTCCTGCTGCGAACGCAGGCCGCCCATATACATGCGGCCCTGGAAAAACGTAACCGTGCTCGGGTAGCCCCGCGCCGCGCTCCAAACGGGTTCTTGCCGAGATACGCCGACGGTCGTTTCGCTGGCGCTCGCGGTCGAGTTGGAACTCAGCGATGTAATGGCGATCGCGCCGATGTTACCCGCCGAGTCGTCCGCGAAAGTCAGCGTATACCCGTAGCTGCCGTTGCTCGTGCAACTGACACCGCTGTAGCCGTTCACCACCCAGAGTGCCTGGACCGCGGTCGCGATCGCATCCGCGGTGTTCTGGTTGTCGCCCAGGAACGTGATAGGCCCCGTCGTGTCGTTCTGGATCGTGATCGTGAATGTATCGCCGACGTTCCAACTACTGCTGAAAGTTAGCGTCTGCACATCCGACGTGGGTGTCGGGCTCAGGGCGTCCGCGTAGTCTACCTGCGGAATCGAGTCAAACTGCGCCAGGAACGTCTGAAAGTTGTAAAATGTCTGGTATGCGGCGCCGGTCGCCAATGGCGATGACAAGCGAATCAGGAACTGCGGCGCGTAGTTCTCGTGAACCAGCATCATCGACTCTGCACTCGATTCGGCGTCCACCATCGCCAAATCCGCACTCTTGTACGGCAACGCAATGTAGTCGACGATCGTGCCGCCTGTGGAGACGATCCCCGAGCGATCCGTCACGGTAAGCAGGTACTGCTCACCGGTGCTGACCTCGAAAGGAATCTGGCGCCCTGCGGAAACAACACCGGAATCGCCCCACAGCGTGAAGTCACCGAGCGTCACTTCATACGACAAATCCGTTCCGCCGAGCTTGGCAACACGCCAATAGCGCGCGCTCGTGTACGTGGGCGGGAACGTAACACCCGCGGTTCGGCGGTATGTGTATTCGGCTGTGCTGTCGAGCTGCCCGAAGTTGCTGCCGAATGTCGTCCAGGTGCTTCCGTCGTTGCTGTACTGGATGCAAAATTCTGTGCTCGTACCGCCAGCAAGCGTCATCGCGACGCAGTCCGCGAACAGCACATTTTGGGCTGACCCGAGATCGACCTGGCAGACGACCCACGGGTTTGCTGTCCCAGGGGCGGTCGTCGTCACCGACGCCGTATAGGGGTTATTGTCCGCTAGGTTTTGCTGAACCCCACCGTTGGGCGTCGTGTAAGTGCCGCGAAGCTGCGTGAGCTGGTTCGGGCAGATGAACTTCTGGACGAGTCCCCGCCGGCGCTGCACGCCCCCGAGGTGCACGAGCTCGCAATTGATGCCCTCGAGCATGCTCGAGATGTACGCCGAGGTGTCCACGCGGCCCTGCACGCGCGGATCGAGCACTCCCGACAGGAAGTTGCTCTGGATGCTATGCGTTTGGACCTGAAAGCCCATGTCCTACCGTACGTGCACGAAGGGGTTGCTCTGGAGCGGCCGATTTGGGCGCCCCTGCGCATCAGCGAACATCGCGCGACTGCGCTGCTGGTTGTACTTGGCCGTCATTACCTCGATCGCCTGCGTTGCCTCTGTGATGGGCTTGATCATGTCTTTCGCGAGCGCGTAGGTCATGAGCAGGCTGAAGTAGCCCGGAACCGTCGAAGGATCCGGCTTGAACAAATAGTCGAGTGTAAGTACCGGGGCCGACGCGTTCGTCGGGCCGGGATTTGACGTGATGTTCGTGTAGATCACGTTCCCGTAAATTTCATACGTGCGCTCGGTCCCGACGCCCCAGATTCCGATCGGAAGCAGCATGTCGGGGGGAAGTTGAAAGCAGTACATCCACTCGTTCGGAGGTACGTCGTTGATCCGCGAGAGCTGCGCTTTCTTGCACGCGAACCGCCAGCGGTTACTCTGGAGCTCGTTCTCGTAGACCATGTCGAACAACGCCGCGCCGACCGCCGCGCCGTAGCGGGCGTCCGTCAACGAGTTGAGGGGCTTCTCACCGCACAGTACAAGCGCCGCGGAAAGCCACGACAACTTCGTCTGTGCAATGATGGCGTCAGCTGCGGCCATGCTCAGGTCCTGTACAGGTGGAGGAATTGCCCAACGGCCCACGGCCGGGGCTGCCCGTGGAAGGCGACCACACGCGCATCGGGCGGCACGACATCACCCGCGCAATGAACCTTCCACGAGACGATCTGGCCGGGCAGGAGATCCTGCAAGCGCGCTGCGCGGTGCAGATACAGAGTCTCGAGGAACCGCTGGTCGCCCCCGGCGCGATTGAACGCCATTGCGAGCTGCGGCTGCACGATGAAGTCGTCCCAGACCATGCGGCGATCGCGCTCAGGCAGGAACATGATGCCGCTCCCGAGTCCTTCGCGGTATTTCACGCCGTCCCGGTAGAAGTCCCTCAGCATCGCCAGATCGCGCACGGCCTCGAAGTCCTTGAGCGAGCCGCGGATGACGGTGTCCAGATCGAAGTACCAGAAGTCACCCGTGAGCGCTGGGTCGAACATCTCCATCTTCGCCCACCAGCCGGGCCAGCCGTGCTTGAGCGGCCGCGTGTCGACGTGCGGCAGGTTCGCGTCTGTCAGGCACTCGAACGTGGCGTCCGGCGCATACTCGGCAAACTGCCGCTGCAGCGCGTACACATGCGACGGCCGGAAATCACCGCCCGACTTGAGAACGGTGACTATGCGCATGTCATCACCACGTCGTTGTGGCAGCGCGCAACCACCTGATAGCCGAACCGGGTCGCCAGCCACTGCTCGGTCGATCCTGGTGGGATGTTGAACCGCGTCGAGCAGCCGTTCTCCTCAAAAGCAATCACGGGGTGCGAACGCTGGATCGTCTCCGCTGCACCCTGGAGGGCCAGCAGCTCGGCGCCCTCGACATCGAGGTAAATCAAATCGCAATCGTGCACCCCGAGGCTGTCAATCGTGATGCACTGAAGCGGATGCGGCCCGGAAAACGGCTCGACGTACTGCGCGCCGCGGTTGCCGGGATTCGCGTGCATGCGAAGCCGCCAGTCGGGACGATTCATGAACGCGCTTGCCCACACCTCGACATTCGAGAGACCGAGGAGGTTGTCGAGGAGCAGCTTGCAGCACTCCACGTCGGGCTCAGCCGTCACCACGTAGCCGAATGTCTGCGCAAGGCGCCACGGCCAAACGCCCATATTGCCACCAGCCTGAATCGCCGCGCGGCGCTGCTTGCAGAACCCCGCCGCTACATCGAGATCGTCGACCCAGCCGAATGCGACTTTGACGCACTCCGTGTCGTCATCGGGCCACGCCCATGTACGCCCGAGTCCTTCAACTGTACGAGTCATCCGCTTCTCCTCAGATTATCAGGTTAAGCCGCGTAGCCGATCCACTTCCCGTTGTCCCGGAGCGCGCGCACGCCGGGGATCGAAGTCACATCGACCTGCGAGTCCTGCCAGTCGTTCGAGGCGCCGGGGGACGTGCGCACCCACGTCGAGCCGGCTGCGATCGCGGCTTTGACGGCTTTCAGGAAGCCTTTCTTCCCGCTGCCCTGGCCGCCGCCTGCACGCTGGTAGACCTTGATCACTTCGGGGAACGTCGCCGCCCGATTCGTTGGAACCCACGTTGCCATGTCAGACCCTCGGTGGCTCGCCGAGACAATCCCGGCTGTAGCCGCTCATCGAAAACACACGACCCTTGAACTCCGTATCCGCGAGAATTTTCAACCGCTCGCGATACGCCCTAATGATTCGAGTTTCTTGAACCGGCGTCGTCGTCCCGAACGCCGTTCCTTTATCCCCGATGCGCAAGCACATGACACTCTGAGGAACGTCCGCTTCGCCGGGGAAGTAGCCCGAGCCATCCATCGGGCACCCACACAGAATCGCTTCATCAAACCCAAGTCGGAATCCGATCTTCGCTGCCTTACTCGCCGAGGTCGCCGCCACGCCGCACTCATGCGGATGCCAGTCCGTGACACTCGGAAACATCTGCATCGCGACAGCGCGCCGGTGCGGATGCGTTGTCGCGTGCAACCGCCAGGGGGGCGCATTCGGAAAACGCTCGCGGCGTTCCCGCGCAAAAAACTCGGCCTTTTCCTCGTGACCCGCCAGCACATGCTCGGCGTTTTCGATCGCCGTGCACGCGCCGTTGACGAGCATCAGGCTTGCGAACGGCCGAACTTGAAGCGCGCGCTCCACATCCCCGAACAAGCACGGCGCACTCCCGACGACCAGAAGTGTCCTCACGACGCGATCGGCTTCACAAACCCGGGTACAGACGCTGGCTTGACGAGCAGATACGCGACAGGGTTTGTGCCTGCAGCGCGCAGTTCGTTCCACTTCGCGTACACCGCTGACCCGTTGGCTTCCGCGATGCACAGCGACTGCAGGTTCGCGATGTTCTGCCGCGTGTTCCCGACGTTCAGTGTTCCTTGTCGCAGACAACGCAACCGACACGCGAGCCGGAACGGGACCCACTGTGTGTAAGAAGACATGCGTTATCTCCGAAAAGGACGGGGCGGCGAAAGCCGCCGCCCCGCAGCAGCATCAGCCGCTGTTGATGGTCGTGTTGATGACGGTGAAGTTGAACAGGTCAACGACACCAGACACCGGCGGCTGCGCAAGGATGTTGCGCGTGTTGCTCTTGACCACGGCGAGACCGGCCAGCCACGGCGAACCGGCCGTGGTGAAGTAGACCAGGTCGCCGACCTTCAGCTTGTTCGCCACCGCGTTGAAGTACCCGCTGGCGGCGACCGCATCGAGGGTCGCCTCCTGCGCGGTGTACATCCACAGAGTCGGTGCATTGTCATTCACCGGCCCAAGGCGGACGAAGTTCTGGTTGTAACTCGAGAAAGCCATTCGTGATTACCTCGCGAAAGTTGTTGGTTGACGGAGACGGAAGACCTACGATCAGGTCCCGTACACCTCCACGAGCACCACACCCAGCGGGTCGATCACGGCCGCGCCGCCCATGTAGATCGACTGGGACAGCCACGCATTGTTCTGCGGGATGAAGTCGACCCGGGAGTTCGGCTCGATGGCGTTCGCAAGGCCGACGGCCGCGCGATCGTACGCAAGGCACTGCGTAACGTCGGTCGAGCCGGCCGGCAGGCCGCCCTCGACACGATTTTCGATCACCTTGAAGGTGAAGCCGAACGCCTTCTTGTTGTTCATGTCGGCGTCGACAAGCAGCTTCATCGTCTGGTAATCGGAGCTCGTCACTTCGATCTCGGCCAGCGCAGTCTCGAGCGCGATGGCATTGATCACCATGAAGTGATCGCCGCCCGACGCCTGCTGCTGCACGAGATACCGCTTGGCGTGCCGGATCTTGTCCGCCGTCAGGCCGGTGTTCGTGCCGCCGTAGCCAGACGCCACGGTGCCCGCCGGGCCACTCACGGCGGCGACGGCATTGATGAGCAGCTGGTCCTCGGCGCGGCCGATGGCCTTGGCGTTGTTCTTCGCCAGATCCGCGCGCTCGTCGATGTTCGTCTCGGCCTGGTCGAACAGGTCGGTGTAGTCACCAACGCGCCAGTTCGTCAGAGTGGCGAAAATCTTGTTGTGGCTGGTGTCGTTCGGGGTGATCGCCTCGGCGGACGCGGTCTGCTGGTAAGCAACCGACGCGCCCATCTTGCGGAAGGCGAACTGCTGACCGGTGACGCCGGTCTTCACCCGAACGGACGGACGCAGAACGCCCTCGCCCTGGTAGGCCAGCTTCACTTCGGTGTCGAAGGCCGCGATCGCGGCATTCGTGCTGGAGGTATACGTACCCCCAAGATGGATGGACATTCGGGAATCCTCAATCAGTGTTGAAAGGGAGAGCTTTTCGCCGACTTTCACGGCACACTGGTTCGATTGGGGTCCCGGCTGCGCCGGCCCGCTCTCACCTCACACTGTCTCGTAGTGTCTACGGCAACTGCTGATCTGGGCTCTTACGAGGTCCCCAGAGGCGATTCTTACTGGGCTCTCGTTGGAGAGCCCAGAGCGAATCACTTCGCTTCAGCGTCAGTTGGCGCGCCACCCGTCGGGCTGGTACTGCGTGCCCGCCGGGAACTGCGCGAAATAGTCCGCCATCTCCTTCTCGACCTGCCGGCGGTAGCCCGGCTCGGCGTCAACGCGTCGGCGCCCATCCGGCAACTTTTCCGCCATCTTGGCTTGGATCGCCGTGAGCGTTGCAACGCCCGTCGTGCCTGGCACATCGTCACCGGGACCCGGCATCTTGACCTGCCGAGTCTTGCCGATCAGCGATTCGACGACACGGGTAACGGCCGCCGCGTTGGCACCCGACATCGCCGCACTCAGATCGGCGTACCCCTCAGCATCCAGGTTCGCCTTCGCCCACGCGGCTACACCGGCGAGACGCTGGTCCGCGTTCTCGCCCAGACTCGCCTTGATGGCGCCCATGTCCGGGACTTGGGACGCTTCGTACTGCACGAGCATCCCGAGCAGTTCGGAGTAGCCCGTCTGGCTCAACTGGTGCTCCGCGGCCCACTTGTCGAACGCCTGCAGCACCGGATGGTCGCGCGTGACCTCGACGCCCTCGGGCGCCGTGAACTCATACTTGCCGTCCTTGGGCGCGCCGGTGAACGAACCCATCCGGCGCTCGAGTTCGGGGTAGGCGGCAGCCTGCTCGGCTACGGTCTTGTACTTGTCCGCTTTGAACCAGCCGGGCTTCTCGCCCTGGCCCATCACGCCATCCGTCAGCAGCCACGACTTGCCGTTGTTCGGGTTCGCGGCTTCCTCGTGCTTGCGGATCGTCTCGCGGGCGGCCGCGAGCTCTTGCTCTGGGGTCAGCTTCGCGGGCGCTGGGGCTGCCGCGCCGGGCTCAGCCGGCAGCAGTGAATCGGCGGGGGCTGCCGCCGGCGCAGGAGCCGGGGCTGCAGGCGCAGCAGGAGGAACGGCCGCAGGTGCCGGGGCAGCCGCCGAAGCGGGTGCTGGCGCTGGCGCGGCCGCAGGTGCCGCGGGAGCGGCTGCGGGTGTCGGGTCAGGCATTTGTCGTCGTCCTCGGTGTGGGCTGGTTTAGCCCGGAATTCGCAAACTCGATCTGGGTCCAGATCCCCTCGACGAACTCGCGAAATGCGTTGTGCGCCGCGTACTCCTGCACGCTGGCGCCTGCGGGCAGACGCGTCTTGCGCGCCCGTGCTGTCCAATGCTCGAGCAGTTCGCGTGCTCGTGGATCGGCGGTCGGCCCGCTGAACACGAGGTACTTCTGCGCGAAAATCAACCCTTCTTGCTTCGCCGCTTCCCGTTGCCGGGCAGCCTCGGGATACAGCCAATCATCGCCGGCTCGCTTCTCCACCTACTTCTCCCGCTGTTACATCCCGGGCGGTCCCGACGGCTGCGCCGGTAGCGGCGGTGGACCGCCGGTCGGCGCCGGCTGCGCGCCCTGCGCCTGGGCGGCTGCAAGTGCGCCCGTGTGCGCAACTTCCGCCGCCTGCGCCGTCTGAGTCGCTTGGGCCACCGTTTGGCCGAGTTGCTGCTTGTCGGTATCGGTCATGATCAGGCTCTCCGGGACACCGTTCAGCCGCGCGACGTATCCCGGGATCTCCTGCACCTTCAGCCCCGACGACAGCGCGGCAACACCCGGCTGCCCCATCAAAAGAATCGTCTGGATGGTCTTCTGGAGCGCCATCAAGTCGTCCGCGTTCTGCGTGGTCGCGAACGGGGACGTGTACTTCACGCTGACTTGCTGGCCGTCGAGCCGAAACTTCGGCATCAGACCGCGCTTCTGCAGAATGAAGACACCGCGCTGGATAACTTTCGCCAGAAGCTCGGCCTGAATGCGCGTGTACTCGCCGTTCATCGCCCACAAGCGATTGCGGTCCGACACGCTGATTTCCGTCGCGCTCTTGACCGGGCCTTCACTCGGCTCTGGGCCAAGCATCGTGCGACGCACGCGCTCGCGCAGATCCTTCAGCATCTGCTCGCTGATCATAAAGTTGTTGCCGATCTCGAGCGGCCGCAACGACGGGTTGCCCTCGGCGTTGCTCGCCACAGGGATGATCGTGTTCGGCGTCAGACTGGCTGTGTACGGATTCAGCACACCGTCGCTGACACCCGTCATCGGCGGCGCAATGGCGAGCGCGGCGTTCGTCAGCACGAACTCCTGCATGCGGTCCAGTGTCCGCGCATCCGCCAACGCCAAAAGCACGCGACCGCGGCCGTAAGTCTCGCCGGCCGTTTTTGAGGCCCGCGCTACGATCTTCGGATTGCTCTTGCCGTAGTCGTAGCGCCAAATGATCGTCGGGCCAGCCTGGTCGAGCACCACGCCGTAGTAGTGCTTCGTCTTCGGGTCGTAGACCTCGCCCTGAATGAGGGCAACTTTCTTCTGCGGATCCTTCTGGATCGACTCCTGCGTCGCTGCGGGCAGGTCCCACATCTCAAGGCCCGGGTACAGGCGCAGCAGATTGCGGCCCTCGGGCTTGCGTTCCATCCACGTCGTTTCGATCGTTCCGTTCGGCCCCTCCTCGATCTCGATCGCCGAGACCGGGATCGACTCGAACACGAACGGATTGTCGCCCTCACCCTCGTCGAACGACAGCGCGCACGTTCCCACCTGCAGATCCAACGCCGCCTCGTGGATAACGGTGTTGAAGTTCGACGTGTTGAGATAGTTGAAAAACAGTTTCGTCGCGTGCTGCAGCCCGCGCAGGATCACGGGATCCTTCTGAATGTCATCCGCCGTCAACGCACCGCCGGGGCTGAGCTGCGCCCACTCGACCCACGACGGGAAAAGAAGCGCACACAGGGTGTTCGCAGCTGTATACGTTGCCTCCTGCAGCGTCGAGTCAAACAGGCGGTTGTTCCGGTACTGACCTTCCGTGTGCCATGTGAATGTCTCGCGCGCCGGCATCGCGAACAGATACGCGTCCCGGTAGAGCGCAGTCCACAGGTCCTTCTTCTGCTTGGCCGCATTCCGACGCTTCAGGAGCGCCGGCGCGTTTTCCAAGCCGGATGGCAGTTTGGAGATCAGCACAGAGGGCTCAGAGCGGCTTGAAGTGCCGGCGAGCCATGCGCGCGAAATTCGCCTCCTCACGCTCCTTCGCATTCGAAGAGTGCAGTCCCTTCTGGATGTCTTTGCCGGTCAATTTGCCGGACTTGCTCCCGGTGACGCGCTTCGTGAAGCGTCCTTTGTGCGCCGGGTTGATCTTGATCTTGCTCACGGAATTGCACCTTTGCCGCTGCCGCCACCACGAACGCCGGTCGAACCGCCTCCGCTGATGCGTACGCCGGCGCTTGGAGAAGCACTACTGTTAGCCCCGAGCAGGCTCGTCTTCGGGGCGGTAATCACCTGCCCATACGCATTGATCTGGGCGTTGCTCGGCGCCCCCATCGCCATGCCGGGGTTGTTCGTGTTGCCGCGAAGGGCGCGCGAGAGCGCGGAACCGCGAAACACACGAGTACCCTGCATCGCATTCAGGATCGTCTTACGCTGCGCGTTTTCCTCAAGATTGAGGTTCGCGTTCGTCTCAGCCTGCATCGTTGCAAGCTGCTTCTGCTGCAGAGTTGGTCCGCCCCCGCCACCGCCGCCGCCCATCTGGCTACCTCGAGTTGATGACGCCGCCGCGTCGATTGATGTACCGGTACAGTTGCCACGGAGTGCGCACCCAGAACGCGTTGATGCCGAGGGCGTTCTTCGCCGTCTCGACGCACGATACGGGGCCGATGTGGAACCACTGGCGCACGCGGTAGTACGGCCGCGTCGCTGTCACACGCTGAATCACCGACTGCGGGCAGCGCACCCACGGCGGTGTCGGATCGAACGAAAGCTCGACATCCAGCATCTCGAACGTCGGCAGCAAGTGCAGCCACAGCACGTCGTCGATTCCCGGCCCGATCTGAATCGGCTTCGCGAGCTCAACGTGCCGGAAGCCCGGCTTCAGGTATTTTGTGAACCGGAAGAACGGCACACGATCGTGGTACAGCACGTACCATTCGCGCGTCTTCGCCCCGACGGTGTCGAGCAGGCTGAGCTGCTTCGTCACGAAACGTGCTGTGTCGCGTCTTCCGCGCCAAACAGCACTTCGCTGTGCCACTGGCCGCCGATATAGTCGAGCTGCGCCAGGCCGCCCTCGTCGAGATCGAACGCATCGGGGTCGTTATCGAGCGCCTGCCCGAGACAGCGCAGGTTCGATCCCGAGCACACGATCAGCACGGGCTCCCCACTCTTGATCACCTTGTAGGCGATCTTGCTGAACCACGGCAGGAAGCGCCCGCGGAACGCATTGAACGACTCGCCGCCCGCGGGGGCGCGGTCAGGGTCCTGCATCAGCTTCTGGACCTCGGGGCGTCCGTAACGCTTGCGCGTGCCGGCCAGGATGCCGAGATTCCACGTCTTCGCCTGCGGCTCCGTGTGCACCGGCGGATCCGTCAGCGCGCCCGACTTCACGATGTGCGCCGTCTCGGCCGTGCGCCGCAGCCCGGGCTCGTAGATCGCCGCAAGCGGGATCTTCTTCAGATACTGCTGGGCGTTGATCAGACTTAGCCGCCCCTCGTCTGAAAGCGGAAAGTCGAGCCAGCCGTCGGAGCGGCGCTCGACATCGAACACAGTGCTTCCGTGCCGCATCAGATAGATCGTCCCGCGGATCGCGTTCTGGCGCGCACCGCGGTCGAGAAGGCTCGGGCGCCGCGGCGCTGCAAGAAGTGAATCATCGCTCATGGAACACGCTCCCGGTCCGCGGATCAAACGGCACTTTGAAGCCGCTCTGCTGCCTCTGCCGGGCTTCCGGCGTCGGTTGTGGTGTGATCGCCCGATTGTCCTTCGGCCATGCCGGCTCCTTGCCGGTTCCGTCAGAACTCACGCGCCCCTCGCCGCCGCCGAGCAGCAGGTACTGCAGCGCGTCGGCCGTATCCGCGTACGGCGAAACCTTGTCCGGCTTCTCGGTGTAGCGTTCCTCGCCCGAGAGCTTCATCTTGCGGTACTGGTACTTGCTGATACACGC
>JAEHJW020009970.1_pt1 | contig 37334 bp, 57 predicted proteins | sample 9271431 | NCBI WGS metagenome assembly JAEHJW02 | reverse complement strand
CCGTGGCCTCCACCTGGTGCGGCTTTATGCCCAATTCCTTTGCGATAACGGCTATATGATTGTTTTCCATCGTCTCCTCATGGGGTGAAATAATGTAAGACAATTATTGTATCACGCGGAGGGGCAGTGTTAGAACATGTGATATCCAGAGGACGGGAAATGTGATAACTTACTTCCGTTTATCCGGGAATACCTGGAAATACCATCCAAAGGGTGGGATATTTCAAGAGACTTTTGATAACCCACAGACAAGTCCCTGTACCCCTTCCTGCGAAGCAGGGGATTGAGGTAGTTGTGTCTCTCCCCGCCCGGTATTCTACTCCCTCAGGAAGACAGTTGTAAAGAAGGGGCTGTTCATGTATTTGTCGTCGGCGCATCGTCAACGATTGCTTGATAATTCTAAAATGGCAAAAAATGAAATCTCGCCGGCATTATAAGGGAATGTCTATCGGCCCATACATCAATACATCGATCGGTATACCCATTTTATTAATCTTTTCGTTCCCACGAAGTTGTCTGTTGACTTGGAAAGATAATGTTTGAGGAGTTTCATATTGAGAAATATCGAAAAGCAGCCATCCGCGTTCAACTTGGCTACCACTAATATTCTCTACTCCGAGAAGAGGAAGAGAGTTAGACCACGAAGACGAAGAGTCCATTGCATTATATGTAACATTCTCCCGGGTTTTCAACGAAAAAACAGAACTCGTAGGCATTAGATGAAGTTCGTAGCTGGATGTATTATTGATCTCAACGAAAAGTGCATAGAAAATTCCTTTTCTGGGTGACATCGTACTCGAATATTCCGAACGAGCAGGCAAGGAGTCGAAACGATCGATCTTAATAATCTTAACCTTTACAAGGCTGAGTATATCGGCATTTCTTGCCGGTTTTTCATCTGCAACAGGCTGTACTTTTTTTGTGGGTCGTTTAGCGCGGACCGCCCCCCCTATATGAATAACCCCGTCGGCGTCAGTGTATTTCTGGACTTCCGTCTCTGCAAAAACGATGCACGGCAGTAGTAATATAACTGTGGTGACTATTATTCTTTTCATGACGACTGCTCTAATAACTGTTTCCCCATTGGAGATGAAAGGGGTATCATGGTCGGATTTTGACATATCGGACAAGCGTTGTATTTTGTAGTCAAGCGCCAGATGCTATAGATCAAGCCAGGGACAATCATGAATAGCCACAAAACGATCTCAATCCAGAAGCTTCCCTTCGTCACCTTCTTTGGCGTACCTACACTCCGGCAGGCAGTGCAGATGTACTTGCTGTAATCGTATTGCTTGATACTCGGCGTCGCTCCAGCCGGAGCCTGAATATTCAAAGATCCCTCTCCCCGCTTCCATCTCTCATAATCCATCGATGTTTTGACCCACTCCGGAAGTTTTTCTGCCATGATCCCGATCCTCCTTTATGAATGATGAAACATTATACGAATAATGCCGCATGAGGGCAAGAGTCAGAGGAGTATCGCGCCTTTCAGTGACGGCAGATCACTACCCTGAGGCCCAGCATCCTCATCCTCCCCACCACCCAGTCCTTCGAGCGGCTTCTCGCCAGGATCAAGTGCCTTTAGCATCCCCTTTATGGCCTCAATCTTTGTTCGATCCCCCGATCGCAATATTCTTTCAAGCTTCTTTCTCCAAAACAAGGCCTGGCGGTCGCTCGTATCGGCATTCAACAGTAGCGGGCCATCAACCAGTGGCATGTGTGCTGGTTCATCACCGGTCATGACCCACTCCTTCCTGTATTTATAGACATATTCGATTGCCAGCAAAAGTGGCATCGGAGGCTTGATCCTTCCCGTCTCAAGATCAGATAGGAACCTTTGAGAAATACCGATATTCACTGCAAACTTGGTCTGGGATAGCCCTTTCCCAGACCTTATCGACTGAATTCGCTTGCCTATAGTGGCGTGTTTATGCGGTTTTTCTATAGTCATAGTGATATGCGCTATTTTTCTCTTGACATATGTAGTGGTATTCGCTAATGTATCCATAGTTCAGGTAAAACAATTTACCGAAGGAGGACCAAAAAAAATGTTTCTGGGTCACAAACTGTACGACGATCTCGAAAAGCTCATCGGCGCGGAGGCGACGGTAAAACTTGCAGAAAAGCTCGGAGGTGATGTCCATTATTTCCCAACAGTAAGAAAAGATGGAGAAGCCCCTGTCCGATTTGACGGGCTGGATGTCGCTGAGATCAGGACAATGGTGCTCAACCTCCGTCGTCAGGGCAAGTCCGGAACTGATATCGTGAAGATTATAAAAAATACCTATCCCTCTGAACCTAAGAAGTGGGTGAGTAGTTCCGGGATATATCGCTTTTTTGAAAGAGTGCGGCAGGGCAAAATGCGGCACCTTGGCATTGACGACATGTTCAGGGAGATCGGTGAATAACGAAGTCAAGGCAGAGCTTGTCCGGGCGGGCATCAAGCATAACCAGCTTGCACGCCAGCTGCGGGTCAGCAATACGATGATATCCCTGGTCGTCTCCGGGAAGAAGAAGAGCGCCCGGATTCGCCTGGCGATTGCCAAGGCCCTCGGGATGAAGGTCGAAGACCTCTGGCCGAACGGGAACAACAACCATCGGAGGGCAGCATAAAACATATGGATAGAATATATTTTTTTGTCCGGAGGGTCAATGTCTAAGTCATCCCGCAGAATAGTCCAGGCCCAGCTCAATATCTTCGATCTCATCCAGGAGGTTTCACAGAAACAGGCGGAGGCCGCGGCCCATCCTCAGACCGCAGGCAAGGCCAGCATCGACGCAGCTGTCAGGCACCTGATAACAGATGCACTGAAGCGCTGCCTGCTCGATCGTTATGAGGTCGCGGCGAAGATGTCCTCCATCCTGGGCGTGGAAATTACGAAGGCTCAATTAGACAGCTGGTCCGCCGAAAGCAAGGAAAATCATCGGTTTCCCTATATCTACATCGGGGCCTTTTGCCAGGCCTCCGGCTGTAAAGCCCTCGCCCGGTACATGGCTGAACTTTGCGGGGGATATTTCATCGAGGGTGAAGATGCCATCCGCCTGGAGCTCGGGAAGATCGAAGAGGAAAAAGCCGATATCGCTAACCGGGAACGGGCGATAAGGGCATATTTGGAGAGGTTGCATGGGCGCTGATTACGCGGGCCAGGAAGATGCGCTCGCAGAGCTCGCCGGCCTCAGCAATGGGGCCAAGGAATATCTGAACCATCATATCATGAACACTCTGACAGGCATCCTCGGGGCGTCGAAGCTCGGCAGGCATGACATGGTCGAGCAGGGTGTCTGGCATATCGTTGACGATTTCGAAAAGGCCGGGATTCGGCCCAAACTTTCACGGAGGTGGTAATGGAAAGGATTTGTAATGCGGGGTGTGTCTGCGCGTACTGCGATGCGCCGGAGACGTGCGAAAACGCCAGGTGCGAAAAAAGATGCACCGGCGGTGACAGGGCAAAGGATGAGTGCACCAATTTCATGGTCTGGAGGGTGCAAGATGGCAAATACTTATAAACGCATCAAGGCAGTATCGACCGCCGGCGCAATCCTGAAGCTCCTGGCGCAGCAGAAAGAGCCGGTATCGGCGGGGACGATAGGGGAGGCGCTGAAGATCCCGACCCCCACGGTGATGTGTCACCTGGTCACGTTGGAGGAGCTGGGCTTCGTGCAGGGCATCAATGATCACTGGCGGCTGGGATTGGGGCTGGCGCTGATTTATGCGCGGGTGAAGGCGAATGTCGAGGCGGAGCAGATTAAGGCAGTAGAGACACTGAATCAGCTTAATGGAGGGGAGTAGGCATGAGAAAGCCAAGAATTAAACATTCTGAGGAATACGTGAAGGAGGCCGATGCCCTTTTAAACGCGGCGAGAAAAAGCGCGAAGGAGACCGTGAGGCTCCTCCACGAGTTCAGCAAAGTAATCGGGCGGATGAAGAGATCGTCAGAAAAGAGGCATGGCCATGGCAAATAAATCTAAGGCGGACAAGGTAACGGACGCGGATATGATATTCGCCAATAACATGGAAAAGATTGCCCATGACAGGGCAGAGAAGATCTACGGCGATCAGATAGCGAAGCTGAAGCAGGAAATTGAAAACACCGCCCACATGGTGCAGGGTGCAACAATGATCAAAGTGAAAGACGCGGATGAAGCTCTAGCCCGTCTTACGAAGATCATGGCATTGCGCCGCATGAAGGAAGCCCTCAAAATGGAGGGAAAGTGGACCGCCTTCTGTGAATCCAACGGATTTGATGTCAAAAAAGCTGATTACGAGATATCCAAAGTCGGGGAAGTCAAGGACGAAGCACTCCTAAAATTCGGAGTAGCCTTTGGGTATGAAATCAATAAAATCAAGTACATAACAGGGCCGGACTCCGAACGGTTAGGAGTCGAGGTGCTTGACGGGACGATTGTTTACGAGGGGCAGGAGATCCCGCTTGCCGAGGCTCCTGCGCTTGTCGAGGACCTGAAAGACAGGCTCAAAAAGGAAAAAGAGGAGCGGCAGGCCGAGAAAAAGACCCATGAACGCCGCATGGCGGACGAGAAGAAACATATCTTGAAGCTGGAAAAAGAGATCGCAAAGTTCGAGAAGTCTGCTCGCGAAAAGGGCCTCACCGCTGAGGAGGACGCCTTTCTCCAGCAGATGGAGAACCTCCGGACACAGTTCGACGGTTTCTACCTCATGAACCTGGACCCGGAGAAGATGGATCTGACCCCGGATTCCCCGGCCCGCATGAGGGCGGCCCTGATATCAAATCTTCAATATCTGCGGTCGCAGATCAACGCCGCATACGACACCGCGCTCGAGACCTTTGGAGATCCTTCGATGTTCCCCGAGGAAGTCTACCGGCCGGGGACGGCGAACTAGCCATGTCCTGGAAGATCGACTTCACCCGCGAGTTATCGGCTGCTCACAACGGCAGCAGGGCACAGATCCTTGAGCGCTACGAGCGCATGACCGGCCACAGCCGGCAGCATCTGTATCGCATCGCAAAGGAGCACGGCTGGACCAGCGGGAAGAAGTCGAGGGCGGACAAGGGAGAGAGAACCAGCGGGATCACCAAAGAGCAGATCACCTACGTCGCGGGCCTGATGTCAGAGTCGGCCCGCGAAAACAAGGGCGTGATCATGCCTGTGGAACGCGCACTGGAGATCGCGATGGACCCCCGGAACGGCATCATCGAACCGGGGTCCATCAGCGTCGCCAGGATGCAGGAGATCCTCCGCGAACAGCAGCTGAACAAGGCGGCGCTCGATGCGGATACGCCATACACGCCGATGCGCAGCCTGCACCCGAACCACGTGCATCAGATCGACGCCTCGGTCTGCATCCAGTACTACCTGCGCAACGGGAAAACCGCGCTCATCGACGAGCGCGACTTCAATGATAAGAAGCCCCAGAACATGGCGAAGATCAAGACCCGCCTCGCCAGGTATATCCTCACCGATCACTTCTCCGGGGCGTTCTATCTGAAGTATTACCTGGCCGACGGCGAGTCCTCGGCCACACTGTACGACTTCATCACCTCGGCCTGGGCTCACAAGCAAAACGATCAGTACCCTTTCAGGGGCGTGCCATTCCTCATACTGTGGGACGCCGCCTCGGCCGCAAAGGCAAAGGCTATGCAATCGTTTATTTCAGGCCTCGGAATTTCCCTGCCGCCGGGTATGCCTCACAATCCCCGCCGCCAGGGAAGCGTCGAGACAACGCAGCAGATCGTGGAGCGCTGGTTCGAGTCCGGCCTCCGCTTTAATCCGGCCTTCTCGGTCGAGCAGCTCAACGAATGGGCTATAGACTGGACGATCAAGCATAACGCAACGAAGGAGCACAGCCGCCACGGCATGCCGAGAACAACATGCTGGATGCTGATCACCCAGGAGCAGCTCCGGGAGCTGCCTTCTGTAGAGATCCTCCAGGATCTCTACGCGAACCCCGAGAAGGAATGCACCGTATACGGCGACTATTCGATCAGCTTCAGGGGTGAGAAGTACGAGGTGAAGCACATCCCGGGCCTCTATAGGGGCGCAAAGGTGCAGGCGATTCTTAAGCCCTTTGAGTGGCCCGCAATCGAAGTGCTGCATGCCGAGAAGGTCTACGCTTGCCAGCCGATAACGGTCCTCCCGGCGATACAGGGCGGGTTCCGGGCAGACGCCGCAATCATAGGCCAGACCTTCAAGTCCCAGCCCGAGACGATGACGCAGCAGGGGCAAAAGGAGATCGAGAACTATGCCTATGGCGAGACCCGGACAAAGGAGTCGATCCCATTTGCCGGAGTCCAGGTCATGGGCGGGCAGGCCGATCAGCTCGGCAACGTCTCGTTCATGCCGAAGCGCGGCACCGTGATCGAGGTGGACAGGTCGATCGCCGATGCGGAGATCCCAATAGCGGAACTTTTCAAGCGAATCCTGCAGAACGGCGTGCAAATGACAAAGGACCTGAATCAACAGCTGCGGACCGAATACGGCGGCAGCATCAGCAAATCAAAGGCAGAGGAGGTGATAGCGCAACTACAGGCAGGTGTCTGGCAGGCCGGAGGGTCTGCCGGAGAGGGTGAAGGGCAGCAGGCGGCAGCAGTATAACCCCCCCCTGCTCCCCTCCCGAGAGGGGACTTTCAGCAGGTGGGGATCTTAATCGGAGGTGAGGCAATACGTATGAACAGGATAACGGCGCTGAGGGAGAAGTTCAGGTCAATCGTCTTGAAGGATCTGATCCTGGACTGCGGTCTGATACAGGCCGAACTGGCGCGCATCAGCGGCGCACATCGCGCAACGCTGAACGTCTGTATCAATCGCGGTTATATCCCCCAGATAGCGGGTTTCAAAACCCGGATCGAGGAGTACATATCAACACTGTCTGAGGCTATGGCATGGCTGAAGGATCGGGGGCTGCCGCTGCAGGCGATCTGGAAATATTCGGCAGAGGGCACGAAGGTCAAGAGCAAGCCGCGGGGCTGGGCCGGCAGGTCCGGAAGCTTTCAGAGCGCAATGGTGCCGGGAGACCCCGGAGAAATCAATCAATCGGAGGTGAGTGAATTGTTGAGAGGAGACACACTGAGACATTTCAAGATGTTCCGCAGCCCCTTCACAAACGACATCAGGGACGTGGCGGACATCTACATGTCGGAGGAACACAGGTATATCGCGGAGGCGATGATGGATGCCGCGAAGCATGGCGGCTTTCTCGCGGTGATCGGAGAGGTCGGCGGCGGCAAGTCCGTCATCCGGAAAAAGGTGGTCAGCGAGCTGGCAAAGGACGATAACTCCAGGGTGATCTATCCCCGGATGATCGACAAGACGAGGATCAGCGCATCGAGCCTCTGCGATGCGATCATCATGGACCTCAGCGACGAAAAGCCGAAGGCCAAGCTCGAACAGAAGACCCGGCAGGTCGAGGCCCTGTTGAAGTCGCGCAGCAAGGCAGGCTGCCATGTCTGCCTGATGATCGAAGAGGCTCACGACCTGACGGTCCGCGTGCTGAAGTTGCTGAAAAGGTTTTATGAGATCGAGGATGGGTACCGCAAGTGCATCGGCATCATCCTGATCGGCCAGCCGGAACTCGGTGCACTGTTTAACGAGGCCGATCACTACGACATGCGCGAGGTGATCAGGCGCTGCCAGGTGGCAGAGATCCGGGGCCTCAACGGCAACATGAAAGACTACCTGCAGCTGAAGTTCAAGCGGATCAACGTCGAGTTGAAGGCCGTGATGACGGACGAGGCGATCACCGCCCTGGGCAACAGGCTGATGGACAAGGACGAGCGGGGCCGGAAGGTCAGCAACGCCTACCCGCTTACGGTGAATAACTACGTCATCCGCGCCATGAACGCCGCGGCCGACATGGGCGAGGCCCTGGTCACTGCTGAAGTGATCATGGGGCTCTAAAGGAGGATCGAGATGCAGAAACAGAAGAGTCCATCTGCCAGACAGAGCGATTTTAGGGTGGTGGGTGTCGGCATGTCAGTGAAATGCCCGGCGACGGGCGAACTGATGAGGCTGTCAACGTGCCAGGTGAACATGAAGGTTAAAAAGCTCTGGCAGTGCCGGGGCTGTCAGGAGGCGGCATGAGGCGGGAGCTCATCGTCTGCGACCAGTGCAAAAAGGCCGAGGTCAAACCGGGCGGCTACCTGGCGAACATACTGATGCTCGGCAGAACGGTGGTGTCAATGTCCGTGACGCAGTATGGCTCTGATTGCGATACCGGGGCCTTCGAGTTCGCCTTCTGCGGGAAAGAGTGCCTTATTAAGCGGGTTCACGAGGCGACCGACAAGCTGGAGATATTGGGCGGGGATGCAGGAACATCCGCCGCCCATGAGACAACACACATGAGGAGGTGTGCATGAAACAGTATATCATTTCCGCCGTCTGGGAAAACGAAGACAGACGAGAACTGGTCATCGGCATAGCTCAGGGCGTAGCCCTCGCTCTCTGCTGCTGGCCCGCAGCCCTGCTCATGTTCGCGTGCTGGGAAATCATAGGAGGAAGATAATGGCAAGACTCAAACCGAAGAACACCATCACAACGCGCCCGCAGGCGGAGGCGGCGATGTCGAAGCTCAACGAGATAGACAGGCAGCTCGCCGCCTGGGATCTCGACGAGGCGGACGCAATAGCCTCCGTGCGGCAGCACCACGCCGACCTGCAGCGCAAAGGCGGCCGTCCCGGCCTGGAGGCCGAGAAGGCCCTCCTGATCAAGGAGATCGAAGCCTGGGCCGATGGCGACAAAGAACGCTGGGAGAGGAAGACACAGGAGACCCCCTTCGGGTCCTTTGGCTTCCGCGTATCCCAGCCGGCGGTGGCGCTCGTGAAGAAGATCGCCTCGAAGTTCGACGCGGCGCTGATCCTTCTTCAGGAGAAGCTTCCGCAATACGTGCGCGACGTGCCCCAGATCGACAAGGAGCGGATCCTCGCCGATGAGAGATCCGAAGCCCTCGACAGCGTAGCCCTGGCGAAATGCGGGCTCAAGGTAATACAGGATGACGAGTTCTGGGTCGAGACAAACGCGAGCAAGGACCTCGAAGCCGCGGCAAAGAAACTGAGGGCGGCATGAAAAAGATAAGCCGCGCTACGGCGAAGACACCGAGACCGTGTCCATATAGGGATGGAAGATGCGGCACATGTCCGGGACTCACAAAGGGATGTATCTGGGTAAATACGAAAGGAGAAAAAGCATGACAACGAAGGAACTCGCAGTGGCAGTGGCAAACGAGAAAGGCTCACCGATCGCAGCGGCAAGGGAGGACGTGAATATGGTAATCGATTGCATCGCCCGGGCGATCGCAAAAGGCGAGGACGTGAAAATCAGCGGACTCGGTACCTTTAAGGTGAAGACCTCTGCGGCCCGCAAGGCGCGCAATCCGAAGACCGGGGAGGAGATCCAGATCCCGGCGAAGAAGGTTGCAAAGTTCATTCCGGCAAAAGAGCTGAAGACGAAGCTCCAGGGATAGGCCGAAATACCCCACATTGTGGGGTATCGCACCGTGATGCGGTGCCTGATGAGGCCATGAATAACGAACAACTTCAAATGAACTTCGACGGACCTGCAGAACTCACCGAGATCGAGCGGAAGGTCCTCTCCCTGATACAGCGCGGCAGGCAGAACGCGATCAGTATGCCGGCGCTGGCAACCGCATGCGGGATCTCCACGCGGGAGCTGCAGCAGATCATTCAGTCACTCATCAACGAGCGAGGCGTCTTCATCGCCTCGGCAACCGGCCGGAATCACGGGTATTACATCCCCGAGACGGCCGAGGAATACCGCGCGGCGGTCGATCAACTGAAGCACCGGATCATCAGCCTCGCCCGGAGAATCCGCGCGATGGACCGGGCGGCGTATGAAGAGATATTCGGGCAGGGAAATATATTTCAGGAGGTGAAATAGTGGCAACGAACAGGAAGCCGTGCAGCACGAAAGGATGTAAACAGGGGAGATTGAAAGAGGGGCTCTGTTTCAGATGCTATAAGGCGAAACATGGGGTGCCTCCATACGCGTGCAAGCATGATGGCTGCAATAAAACAGCCGTCCGGGGCGGGCTCTGCATGAAGCATCGGCGGGGTGCTGCCCAGGTTGAGGAACAAGAGGAAGCAACCCGCGCTGAAACGCCCAGGCGCAAGCCGATCATGATCTCGGACCGGAGCGAGTATATCTCCGCGCTGAAGCGGCGAAGGGCCGAGTTGATGGAGGAACTCTCGATGATCAATACCTCTCTCCGAGTCGTCGAGGAATTCACGAGGTAGACCATGAAAACCATCGACGCCACACAGATCAAACTGATCCACATAGCGAAGTCAAAGCTGCAGCTCAGCGATCAGGAATACCGCGATCTGATCGTCAGATTCACGCCGACAAGCTTCGATATCGACCCTGACAAGCCCAGCTGCAAGGCGATGACATATCAGGAGGCGCATGACCTGATCGAACACCTGAAGACGCGGGGATTTAAGCTGGTCCCGAAGAGGCGGGAAGAGGCTCAGCGCAAGCCCTACAACTGGGAAAAGAAGCCGAAGCCCGGGCACTATCCGAAACAGCGGGAAGAGATGTATATCCCGAAATTGCCCACTGCCTGGCAGATCGGCATGATAGAGTGCCTGCGCGACGACTGCGTCTGGCACGTCACAGACGGCTTCCGCCGCTGGCTGGAAAAGTACCTCGGCAGGCAGCTCGAAGAGGGCAAGGCCTGGAGGACGCTGATACATACCTCAAAAGAGGCACAGTACGTCATAGAGGCCCTGAAGGGCATGAAGGCACGTCAGGCCCGGACCGCGGTTGCAAAGGCCGACACGGGCGAGCAGATGCGCCACGACGGGGCAATGACAGGAGGACATAGCAGATGGTAGTCGACCCCCAGAGACAGGCCTGGTGGCAGGAGTTGCGCTCGCTCGAAAACGGCAATCCCTGCTGCCAGGCGTTGAAGAAGGCTATCGCTGATGACCTGAAAACCTGGACGCTCTATGATAAGAGCGGTCGGCCATTGCTTCGGGCCGAAATCAACTACTGCCCCAAATGCGGGAGCCCGGTCCGTTGAACTGGCTCGACACCCTCCGCATTGAGGATCTCCCGGAGATCTATCAGGAGATCGCAGAGAAAATGTCCCTGGAAATTGCCGTCCAGCTCTCGGAGATCCTCGGCGGGAGCCAGCCATATTTCCCGCAGACCGAGACTCTCTTTTCGAAAACGAAGAAACGGTATATAATCGCCCATTTCACCGGCAACAACCATGCCGAACTGGCGCAGGCCACGGACCTCTGTGTCCGTGAAGTCTATCAGGTGCTGAAAGAGCACCGCGAACGGCGTCAGCCCGGCCTTTTCCCCACAGCAGCAGACCTCTAAAAACTTCTGAATAATTCAAAGGACTGAGATTCCCCCTATGCGTACTATGTATGCATGTCATTTCTTTTCTCCATAGAAAAGAACACTAGCCAGGCGGCGGGGCTCACCTCCGTGCCGCCTGGCGTCCTCTTTTCGATATCCCCCACACGTGCAGCACATACACATGGGCGGTTAGGCGGCTCGCTTGCCTAGCCGCCCGACACCCGAAATCGACAGCCTCATCCGCCAGACGGCTCAGAAATACGGCATCGCCTATGAGCTGCTCTATTGCCAGGTAAAACAGGAATCCGGATTCAATCCCCTTGCCGTTTCCCGTTGCGGAGCACAGGGACTGCTACAGATCATGCCGGACACCTGGAATGATCTGACCGGCAAGCGCCACGGCGCACCGATCACAAATGACATATACGACCCCGAGCACAATCTTGAATATGGAGCCAGGTACCTGAAGAGGCAGTACACCGCAGTCAAGCGCCAGATAACCCTCATGCCGAAGGCGATCCCTGATTTCAAGGGAGGTCCTGCAAAACAGGTCGTCAACGAATGCACTGAGGACGATTATTGGAGGCTCGGTCTTGCGGCCTATAACGGCGGCCTCGGTTATATCCTCCGCGCCACGAATATGTGCATCGGCATAGGCCGCCCTGATTCCCTGCCTATGTGCTGGTCAAATATCGCCATCTGCCTGACCGATCCCGGCTGCAAGGTCATGGGCGAGCATCCGGACCATGCTCAGATCATCCATTATGTCGAAACGATATGGACAAATTACGGGGGTATGATCTGATGAAAACGGTTCTATTGCTGGTTGCACTCCTACTTGCAGGATGCGCCTCGGTCAGTTCCACTGAATACATCGCGCGCGTCGATGGCAATCTCTGGCGCGGAAGCCGCCAGTCGGATCTGTCGCAGCTCAATCAGTTCGGGAAGGTAATAAATCTTGAGGGCCAAAATGAATATGTGAAGGCCGAACTGCTTTACGCCGATGCTCACGGCATTGCCTGGCACCATTATCCCCTTTCTGAATCTCCATTCATCCGCCCCAGCGTCGAAACGCTGAGGGCCATAGTCGCCGATATAGAGAGCGACCCGGGTGTGAAGACTTTCATCCATTGCCGCCGCGGCAAAGACCGGACAGGTTTTGTAGTTGCCCTCTATCGCGTACTGGTCGATGGATGGGAGATAGACGCGGCATACGAAGAGGCGGTCGATTACGGCCATGCCTCGCTCTATTATGCCTTTTGGAAACCTGTGCTCTACAAAGCAGAAAAGGGAGGTATCTGATGTTTAATTCGCTTTTGATAAGGCTGATCGGCTCCGTAGCCAGCCGACTGGACGGCTACAAGACAAAGATAGGCGGGTTCGGTTTCATTTTGCTGGGGCTGCTGGGCATAATCCGCATCGTAATTCCGGACCTGACACAGCTGCCGGCAATGACGATGGAGGCATCGCTGGGACTCATCAGCGCCGGGATAACCGCGCTCGGGCTGGGAGGCAAAGCCGAAAAACAGACCCTGGCTATCCGTGAGCAGACCGCCGCAGTGATTGCGGCCTCGGGATCCGCCTCTGCCGTGGGAATTGAGAAAACAGCGCCCTCAGATGGCTGATCAGACGCCCGGCAGCCGCTGGGATAGGTTAATGGAAAGCCTCGGGATCGGGGCCAAGAGGCTGACGGTCCCGGGGATATTACAAATCAGAAGCGACGGCGAGGTGACGATCCTCGACATAACCGTCAAGAAAGGGAAAAACTGATGACAAGAAAAGGACTCATGACATTACTCCTCACGACACTGTTTGTTATTGCCGCCTTCGCCACCTCATTTGCGGCTGACGGACCTCCGGCAACCCCGAATGATGCCCTGCAGCTCTCCGGCATCAACCTCCAGGGCGACACCGCATACCTGGTGAGAGGGAAGGCCCTTGCCGTGGGCGTCGGAAGCGACGTGGCCACAATGTATGACGGCCTGCTCACTGTCAGAGTTGAGGCGATCGCCCCGCAGCAGACACAGCAAAATGACGGTGTCCTTTTCGTCGGCATGGGGCCGATGATCAATATCCCAAAGCTGGTGACCCGACTCGGAGGCCAATGGACGGCCGGTGTGATCAATCCATCGTTCGGCGTCATGCCCTTATACGACTTCCGGGCGGGCAAAATCGATGCCGGTCTCGTCGTCTCGATCATCCGGGTGACGTTCTGAGGTAAATGATAGTGACGCCCGCGGAACAGACAGCCCTGATAAGCGCCCTGCTGACCCTGTTGAACAAGTGGCCGGTATGGGCGAGCATCCTCGTCGTCATAGTGATAGGGCCATGGGTTGCACAGGGCATCTCCCTCCGCATCATCGAAAGAAACCAGGAGCGCAGGTTCAATGAGGTCGTCAGTGCGATGCAGCTTGCGAACAAAGAGTCTGAGGCCCGGTATGCGAACAATATCAAGCTGGTGGAGTTCGCCGAGCAGATCGGCAAGGACTACAAAGAGCTGGCGCTCATGGTCAACACCGCCTTGACGACCCTGACGGAGCTGATCAGGAATAACCTGTACTGCCCGCTGGTGAGAAAAAGCGTCCAGTCGGAGACTATCGAAATAAATCAGAGGAGGGGTGAATGAGCAGGCTGGAACTGGAAGGTATGCTGCACCGGCTGAGGGCTGAAAGATTCGAGCTCACAACCCGGGCAGACGCAAAGATCAAAGGGATCAAGGCCCTGCTGAATATGTCCGCGATCACCCCTGTGGATGAGATCGACATCGAAGGCGTGCATGCCCTGGCAGCCGAACTGCTCGCGGTAAAGCAGCAGATGCTCGAAAATCTCGGCAAGGCGAAAAAGATCGAGAAGGAAATCAACGGCTGATGGGCGCACCCCACACAAAGACCAGGCGGCACAGCAAGGTCGATCAGCTCCCGGCGGAGCTGCAGTCTGCTGTCGATCGCCTGCTCATTGAGGGGGCCACTTATGAGGAGATCGAGACCTTCCTTAAAGAGAAAGGCCACGAGATCGGGAAATCTTCCATAGGCCGTTATGGCAAGCGCTACCTGAACTTCTACCAGCGGGTGCGCATGATAGAAGACCAGGCAAAGCAGATCAACAGCAACGCCGGCGAAGGGCTCAGCCTCGAAGAGGCAGCGTCGAAGGCCTTCACCAGCGAGGTGCTCGACACCCTGATCGATATCGGCATAGACAAGGAAAAAGGGGCAAAGCAGCTGCCGAAGCTCATGCTGGCCTTCTCCGCGCTCCAGTCGTCTTCCGTCTCCCGCGAGAAGTTCAAGGCGGACATCCAGCGCCGCGTCATAAAGACCGCCGAGGACGTCACCAAGCTCGCGAAGAAGAATGGCCTGTCCGACGACACCGCCGCGCAGATCCGCGAGAAGATCCTCGGCATTGGTAAATGAGGGGCAAATGAGCATAGACGAACTTAAAGGCCACGAAGACGGCGTACTCCTGGACTATCAGAAGGAGTGGATCGCCGATCCTGCCGACGTCAAGATCTGCGAGAAGTCTCGCCGGATCGGTCTGACCTGGGGAGAATCAGCAGACGACGCCCTGACAGCTGCCAGCCAGTCCGGCATGGACGTCTTCTATATCGGCTACAACAAAGACATGGCCCGGGAGTTCATCGACTCCTGCGCCTTCTGGTCTCGGCACTATAACCTGGCATCGTCTGAAGTTGAAGAGTTTCTATTCAAGGATGACGAAGACAAGGATATCCACGCCTTCAGGATCGACTTCGCCTCCGGCTTTAAGATCCTTGCCCTTTCGTCAAGGCCTTCGAATCTCAGAGGCAAGCAGGGCATAGCGGTAATCGATGAGGCCGCGTTCCATGACGACCTCCAGGGCCTGATCAAGGCGGCCATGGCCTTCCTGATGTGGGGCGGCAAGGTCCGGATTATCAGCACGCACTTCGGCGAGGCAAACGCCTTCAACGAACTGGTCAGCGATATCCGCAAGGGAAAGTATCCGTACAGTCTGCACCGCATCACGCTCGATGACGCACTTGACGACGGCCTCTACAAACGCATCTGCCTGGTCCTGGGCAAAACGTGGACCCCGGAGGCAGAGGCTCAGTGGCGGCAGGCTCTCATCGACTCATATGGCGAGCACGCGGACGAGGAGCTCTTCTGCATTCCGTCGAAGGGCAGCGGGATCTATTTCACCTCGGCCCTGGTCGAGTCCTGCATGGACGATCAGCTCCCTGTCATCAAATGGACCTGCCCGGCGGGCTTTGATCAGCTGTCGGACGATGTCAGGGTAAAGGACTGCCAGGACTGGATAGACGACAACCTGACCCCGCTTTTAGAAAAGCTGGACCCGACCCTCGCTCATTACTTCGGCGAGGACTTTGCCCGCGATCTCGACCTCACTGTCATCAAACCCGGGGAGAGGTTGCAGAACCTGAGCCTGAAAGTGCCGTTCGTGGTCGAGCTGCGGAACGTGCCCTTCCGGCAGCAAGAACAGATCCTTTTCTCCCTGGTAGACCGACTCCCCGATTTCAGGGGCGGCGCAATGGACGCCAGGGGCAACGGACAGTATCTGGCCGAGGTCGCGATGCAGCGATATGGTGCATCCAGGATCCAGCAGGTCATGCTCTCCCGTCAATTCTATCTTGACAATATGCCGAAGTACCGGGTGAGGTTCGAGGATAAGACGATATCCCTGCCGAAGGACTCCGAGATACTCGACGATCATCGGGCCGTCCGGCTCGACAAAGGCATCCCGATGATATCAGACGCCCGCAGGGCAGGATCGGAAGGCGGCAAGCGCCACGGCGACGCGGCAGTCGCCGGGATGATGCTGGTCTACGCGGCGAACAACTCAACCGCCGGCCCTATCGAGTTCGAGGCTGCTGGAGATCGCCGCTCGTCATCGAGGATGGAGGGCTATCTATCATGACCGGAAAGCTTTATGTCTTCATCGGAGCAGATAGCCATGGGAAAAGACTTTATGCTAATCGCGGTTGCTCGCACTGCGGAGGCCGGGGAAGCATCGGCGTCAATACGACAACCGGTCAGTTTCTCGGTTGCCGCTGCTTGAATACCTGTGACCTTCCGATCAACTGGGTTATCCTCCCCCGGAGGGCTGCATGACGCATCGCTCAAAACGCCCCAGGATCAACGAACGGACCCCCGGCATGAGCAAAGAGTCGGGGGTAAGGCCGGAAGCGGCTCGTAAACGGTTTATAAACGTGTTTACGGAGGTGTCTGATGGCGCTGCTTGATCAGTTTGGCAAGGAGATTCGGTCGAACCGTCCCATAACCGACGAAATCGCGGGGGCCGAGAAGGATATTTTCAGGGATTATATCGGCAATATCCAGCTCAACCCCGACAGGGTCCTGAGATCCGAAGGCGCTGGCAAGGGCATCGAGCTCTATGAGGACCTTCTCCGGGATGCGAAGGTCGGCGCCACGCTCCAGACCAGGCGGCTGGCGATCACCGGCAAGGAGTGGCAGGTCGACCCTGCAAGCGATAAGCGCCAGGACGTCAAGATCGCCGACTATGTCAGCCAGGTGATGAAGGCGATCAACCTCGACGCCTATCGCCGGGCCGCTCTCTCCGGCATCGTCCTGGGATATAAGCCATGCGAGATCATGTGGGATTATTCCGAGGGAGATGTCTTCATCTCGAAGATTATTCCCCGGGCATCGCGGAGGTTCACCTTCGGCCTCGACTGGAAGATCCGGCTGCTCACGCTCAATGATATGATCGAGGGTGAGGTGGTGCCCGACCGGAAATTTCAGGTCTTCGTCAATCCCTCGGACAACGGCTCTCCTTACGGCGACGGTCTCGGCCGCATGCTTTACTGGCCTGTCTGGTTCAAAAAGAACGTCATAAAGTTCTGGATGATATTCGCAGATAAGTTCGGATCCCCGACTGCGGTCGGGAAATACCCGGTCGGCACGACGAAGGAGCAGCAAACCGCCCTCCTGAATGCACTCGAGGCGATACAGCAGGAATCCGCAATCAAGATCCCGGACACGCTGCAGGTCGAGTTCCTCGAGGCTCAGAGAACCGGTAGCATTGACACTTACGACAAGCTCTGTCAGTTCATGGACCGGCAGATCGCGATGATAATGCTCGGCCACACGGGCAGCTCGGAAAGCGAAGCAGGCAAGCTGGGCAATGATCAGGAGGCGCGGGACATCCGGCAGGATTACATCAGGTCAGACGCGGACCTGCTCTGTGAGAGCGAGAACAATCAGCTGGTCCGCTGGATCTGCGACTACAACTTCCCCAGCATCACGCGCAACGGTTATCCGAAGGTGTGGATCAAGGCGGCCCCCGGGGAAGATCTCAAGGCCCTCGCGGAAAGGGACAAGACGATCGTCGTCGATATAGGCTTGCCGGTCAGCGAGCAGTATTTTTACGATACCTATGGTATTCCGCAGCCACAGGAAGGCGAAGCGGTTGTAAAACCGGCACCGAAGGCTGCCGGTCCTGCTGCAGGGCTCCAGGATATGCCCCAGGCGGCAGCGGGCTTCAGCGATCACGTCTGCTCATGCGGCAAACATCACGAATTTGCCGCCGGAGATCCTTCGGCCGAATGGGTGTCCAAATACATGGACGCACTCGCCCCGGAACTCTCAGGAGCCCAGGAGTCGGCACTCAAAGGGATCGAGGCCTGGCTGAAGTCACTGGATGCGCCACCGCCGGTTGAGGAGTTCACCTCGCACATCCACGGCATCCTGGGTGACGCGTATTCGGGCATCAACACATCTGCGATCGCCGACACGGTGGCGGAGATCTATATGGGCCACGTTGTGGCCGATGCCCTCGGCATTGCAAAGAGCGCCTTCGGTGGGGCTGACCTCCGCGCGATCGACTTCCTATCCAGGATGGACAGCATGTACGTCTCGAAGTGGATACAGAACCCCGATGCAGTGGCAACGGTCAAGGATTTCCTGACAGCTCAATACCATGAGGGTGGCGCTAACATCTTCGGCCGGACCGATCCCGAGAGCATCCAGCAGTTCCGGGACCTCTTCGGCCAGAAACTCAGCGACCTCTCGGACATGCAGGTCCAGCGGATAGTCGACACATCAGTCCAGCGGACTCGCAACTGGGCGACCACGTCGCAGCTGCATAAGGCGGGGATCACCGAGATCCAGGTCATAGAGCCCACGAACGAATGCGACTTCTGTAAGGCGATGAATGGCAGGGTGATAAGCGTGGGCAATGCGTTCAGCAAGATGCAGGAGCAGATGCAGATGACCCCGGATGAATATGCGGCCGATCTGAAAGACAATGTCCCAACGGTCGGCAACGTCCAGGACTTCGTGGATAGCGGCCTGCTGCCGCCCTATCATCCCCACTGCCACGGCAAAGTCGTAAAGAGGGTCCGGTAATGGAAATCAGGATCACGACCACTCCGGCACTGCAGGACCTTATGGCCCGGCTTGGCAGCGACGTGCAAGAGGGAATCCACGCGGGCCTCACGAACTTGACAGCCGAGATCGAGGCACGGGCAGTCAAAGCCACTCCAGTCAAAACCTCAAACCTGGTCAACTCGATCACCTCCTTCGTAATCGGCAATCAGGGCGTCATCAGGGCGACCGCTCCTTATGCCTCATTCGTCCATGACGGCACAGCCCCTCATATCATCAGGCCGAAGAATAAAAAAGCCCTGGCATGGCCGGGCGGCGGGCATCCGGTCAAGGGCGTGAAACATCCAGGCACAAAAGGGAAGCCCTTTTTCGATATAGCGGTCAGCCAGATCGACCCACAGAAGGCCTTCGGCGAGGGCATACAGAATTTTCTGACACAGAGAGGATGGTGAATATGTGGATACCTATTTTTAAGGCAGGCACGCATACGGACAGCGCAGGCGACACCCAGACTTGGACGGAGCAGGACCTCGACAGGATCGCGGCCTATGATCCGGCAAAGCATGAGGCCCCTGTGGTGATCGGGCATCCGAAGAGCAACGCCCCTGCCTATGCCTGGGTAGAGGCTGTCAAACGTGAGGGCTCGATGCTCTACATGAAGATGAAGGACATAGCCCCGGAATTTTCCGACATGCTCAAACGAAAGCTGTTCAAGAAACGTTCGATATCGCTCTATCCGGACGGCTCGCTCAGGCATGTCGGGTTTCTCGGAGCGATGCCGCCTGCGGTCAAGGGTCTGCCGGATGTCGCCTTTGCCGACGACGGCGGTGCAACGATTGAGTTCATGGATAACGAAGACGTGATCGTAAGAGGCGTATTCCAGAGGCTCAGGGATTTTTTGCTGAGCAAATGGGGCCCCGATGCAGCAAATAGCGTAGTTACCCAGGGCGATCTGGATGAACTGCTCCAGAGCGCAATGGAAGACGAGCAGGAAGACTCCGGCATGATGCCGACGATGTCGGAGGCAGAAAAATTCAAACGCGGCTTAAAAACCGGAAAGGAGGAGTACAAGATGAGTTTTTGGGAAAGGTTGAAAAAGAGGCTTGCCGAAAAAGGGATAAGCTTCTCGGAGTTGTTCGGATCGGAGACGCCGCCTGTGCTGTTCACGGAGGGTGACGTGCAGACGAAGATCGACTCGGCGGTCGCGACTGCGGTGAAGGAGAAGGAGGCCGAGTTCAGCGAAGGTGCAAAGAGGAAGCTGGCGGAGCTGCAGACGAGGGAGGAGGCCCTCAGGCAGAAAGAGGCGGCCACAAGGAAGGCAGGTATCACCGCCTTCTGCGAGGACCTCAAGAAGAAGGGGATCCTCACTCCGGCTATGGACAAGCTGGGCATGGGTGTGACCTCCTTCATGGAGCAGATCGCCTCAATCGAGACGCCGATCGAATTCGGCGAGGGCGATGGCAAGGGCAAGCAGACGCCTCTGGAGTTCATGCAGGCGTTTCTCGGCGGTCTGCCGAAGGCCATTGAGTTCGGAGAGGTGGCCGGTGCAGGGAAAGAGGCAGTCCCGGCAGGATCGACCGCGGGAGAAAAGCTCGATGCCCTGGCAAAGAAGAAGATGGCGGAGAACAAGGACCTCACCTATAGCAGGGCATTTTCAGAGGTCCAGAGCGAAAACAAAGAACTCGCGGCCGCATACGCCGATGAGCTCGCAGGATAAGGAGGAGAAATGTCGCTGGACAACAAAATACTGGACATTACATTCGCGGCGGATGAGGACCTCACCGCAGATCAGTTCAAGATCGTCGTGCTCGATGCCACATCGGGCCAGGTGAGACGGCCGAACGCTGCCACGGATATTCCGCTCGGCGTGCTCCAGAACGCGCCGAATGTGGGCGAGGCGGCGGTGGTAAGGGTGATCGGCTGTGGCGGGATCTCGCTGGTGCAGGCAAGCGCGGCGCTCGGCATCGGCACGATCGTCGGCATGACATATGTCAGCGCGACGGACGGAGGGAAGGCGCAGGCTGCAGTCACAACGCAGTACCCTGTCGGAGTGCTCTTGTCTGCAAGCGCGAACGCCGATGAGCTCTGCTCGATGCTCATGACTCCGCTTACGGTCAAGGCATAAGTAAGAAATAACAGGAAAGGAGAAACGAAATTATGGCAGTACAGAGAGACGCACGAGGCATTATGATTGCAGGCCCGCTGGCAAATGTCAGTGTGGCGTACCGCAATAAGAATTACATCGCCGATCGGGTCTTCCCGATCATCGACAGGGTCGCGGCCAAGGCAAAGATCCTTGTATACAAGAAGGGCGCATGGTTCCGCGACGAAGCGGGAATCAGAGGTCCCGGTGCGAGGGCGAACAGGGGGACCTTCCCCTATGACTATGTCGATGTCAACACGAAGGAATATGCATTTGCAAAAGAAGTCACGGACGAAGACCGCCGCATGGCGAAGGAAGCTGGGGCCCCGCCGCTGCAGCCTGATCAGGATGCGATCGAATTCGCAACTGACAAGGTCGATTTAAAGAAGGAGGTCCGCGTTGCTCAGCTGGTGAAGACCTCGACCTGGAACGGCGTAGCAGCCGGAGGCACTGATGCCGCTGGAGCCTTCGCCGCCGGCACCGGCAATACCTTCCTTGCTGAAGTCGCTGCCAAGAAGGAACTGATCAGGTCCAAAACCGGCTTCAAGCCCAATGCTATGGTGATCGACAACGGCACTTATGAATCACTGAAGCTCGAGGCGACGATCCTCGACAGGATCAAGTACACCCAGCGTGGCATTGTCACCGCTGATCTGCTCGCCGCCCTGCTGGAACTCGACTACTTCCTCGTGGGGGATGCAATCAAATCGACGGCTGTCGAGAAGAAAGACGGCACGGACTTCACCGCATCGAACGTCTGGGAAGTCAACGCAGGAAAGGGAATGGTGTTTTTGTTCTACCGGCCTGCCACGCCCGGCCTGAAAATCCCGTCCTCGGGATACCAGGCGAGAGAGGCCTATGCAAACGGCCTGATCCGGAGGACCGAGACGTGGAGGGAGAACGCCGAGCACCAGGACGTCTATGAGGTTGCCGAGGAGACGGATATCCTTGCTGTTGATACCGACCTGGGTTATCTCTGGAAGGATACCCTGCTGACATAAGCGACACTACTGGACCTGCCCCTTCCTCCCCTCACTCCGGGGGGAGGAAGGAGGGGGTTGACGGAGATAAGGACTGACGATGTACAGCACTATCGAAGACATAAAAGGCCAGCTGGCGCAGGCGAGGATTATACAACTGACGGATGACGAGCAGCTGAAGCCCGCATCGATCGATGCGGCGAACCCCAGTTGCGCACTGATCATCTCAAGGGTCAATGCCGCGATCGCATCTGCTGACCAGGAGATCAACAGCTACTGCGGGGTTAAATACTCTGTACCGTTTACGACGGTACCTGACGAAGTTAAGCGGCTGTCAGTGGAGATCACGGTATATAACCTCCACAAACGACGTAATGTGCCTGATGAGATCTCGACGCGTTACGACAAGGCGATCAGTCAGCTGAAAGACATAGCAAAGGGTATCAAAACCCTCGGTATAGATCCGGCCCCTGCCGCGCTGAGCGAGGGGCAGCCACAGACCAATAAAACGACGAGCGACCGGACCTTCACCCGGGAGAACATGGAGGGATACTAATGAAACATCTTATGATTATGCTTGTATTACTGCTTCTTGTGCCCGGCTCGATGGCCGCGGCAGCGGACGTCAACTTTCAGGACCTCAATCCCCCCAGTCGTCCCACGGCATTTGAGTGGACCCTCGCCACGAACCAGGCAGCGACGGGTGACAGCGACACAGCCGTCAACGTCCAGTACTGCCACGGGCCGAAATCGTTGCTGATCACTACGTCCGGGGCTACTGTCAATATCTCATTCACGATCAACGATGATGGGGATGTGATATCAACCATCGACGGGGCGGCGATCTCCTCGGCCACGGCCGAGACGCTCAAGTACCAGTTCGACGGCCAGACCTCGCGGCTCTACGTAACGAGCACGATCACTGCCGGCACCGTCGCATCGATCAAGCTGAGGTGCAACTGATATGGGCTGGAAAAGCAGCGCAGACGGGTGGCACAAAGACGACGGGGGTAAGTCCTTCCTTGCACAGATGGCCGCGCTCCCGGCTCATTACGAAAGGGATATCAGGTGGGCACTCAAAGGCAGCAGTATTGCGGCTGACAGGTACACACTATTGAGCCCTTCACGGCTGACCGTCAACATATCGGATCTCGGGTTTGCCCTGACGGCTCAACAGGCTATGGATCTCTCCGTTGCAGCGAACTGGGACACACTGACTCCTGTTGATCTCACGGTAGCGGCGAACAGGGCCGGCAAGGACATATATCTCTACGTCTGCCGGCAGCCCGGCGGGATCCCTAAGTTCGTGCTCTCTGCGAATTCTACGGTACCCACGGGGTACACCAGCAGCAACTCCAGGAAAATCGGGGGTTTCCACTGCCTTTGCAAAGGGACGAGCATCACTACGTCGGGGGTGACGCTTGCACTTGGGGCAGATCATCCGCTGAAGGATTTTGAAACCGGAGATGTCTTGCCCAATTCCATATGGGACCTCAAGTGGAAGCCGCGTAATCGCAATCCAGAGGGTATGTTTTATTCGTTTTTGGCAGGCGGGGCCTGGGTGGACATTTATCTCGCATCAGGGACTGCTGCAAACACAAGCTCTGCATACGGAGCGACTATCAGCGATACACGCAATCACATGGATTTCGTCGATGACGGTGCGGCAGTAAACAAACGGCTTACAAAAGATAGAGAGTTCCAGGGATATGCCGCAGGCTCTAATGAGCAGACCAACATAGCCGGATCTGCGGACCCGGTCACTACGGGCGGGCATGTAGATACGGCGGGACGCCGGATGATTTCGTATGAGGGGGCGGAGGACTGCTGCGGGGCTATGTATCAGTGGCTGGACGAAAACGGTTATCAGCTGGGCACAGATGGCTCGGTGACTGCAGCGTCCAAAACAGCTACGATCACCCACGTGGCAGTCCCGGAAGGCAATCAGTTGTATATCAAATTTTTTAGCGACGGCACGCCATATCTCTGCGCCAACCTCTCCACTGCGGGAGCTAATAAAACTGTGGCATTCGGCACTAACAATATTGTCCAGATCACCAACGATATCAACGCAGCAACAGGGTTGCCGTTATATTTTGATGAGGACGCCACACAGCCTGGCCGCATGCTCTGTAACAATACAGTCCTCGGACAAGACTGCTATGTTGCAACCAGTAATCCGGCGTTTTTGTTGCAGATCAAATATGCCTCAAATGCTGCTGCCCTCGGCGTCGCTGTCAAATATGACGACGTAACTCACAATCGCCTCGAATTCACCAGCCCGACGAGCACTAATGGAACGCTCGACCTGGCCTCTACAACTCCGGCCTTTTCCTGGTATGCATTGCCGGGGTCGAAGGGGCAGCTGTATAGGCAGGGCAGTTTGGGAGACACAAAGCTGCTTGCCGGCGCGAGTTGGACTATTGCGACGTATTGCGGCTCCCGCGCCCGGTTTGCGGCTTACGCGCGCTGGTATACGAGTACGACTATCGGCGGGCGGTTCGCGGCGGAGCCGGTATAGCGTGATGCTGCACGCAAAACCGATAACACGGAACACGGGGCGCACAATGCTCAAGTGTGGGCTGTCAGATCAGCGGCTGCTTGCCGGCGCGAATTGGAATAATGCGACGAATTGCGGCTCCCGCGCCCGGAATGCGAATAACGCGCGCTGGAATACGAGTACGAATATCGGCAGGCGGTTCGCGGCGGATACAGGATCTGGTCGAGCGAAACTCCTGGCTGGATCTGACGGCCTTGCCGAAAGGCAGAATACATTACGGAGGAGGCGGGTGGCCAGTAGCGCAAGCGAACGTCACCCGTCTCAGATACAATGAAGCGCCACGGCGATCTCTTCACCGAAATAGCCGGCATGGAGAACCTCCGTCTTGCCTACAGGAACGCCCGCAAGGGAAAAAGCTGGCAGAGGGCAATCAAGGCCTTTGACCAGGACATCGAGGGCAATCTGCTGCTGATCCGGGATCTTCTTCTGAACAAGACGTTTCACACCTCTCCCTATGAGACAAAGATCATCACCGAGCCCAAGACCCGGGAGATCTTCATCCTGCCCTTCGCCCCGGACAGGATCATCCATCATGCACTGATGAACGTCCTGGAACCGATCTGGCAGAGGCTCTTTATCCACGACTCTTACGCATGCATCAAAGGCAAGGGGATCCACGCCGGCAGCCGTCGCACAATGGAGATGGTCAGGCGCAACAAATACGTTCTTCAGTGCGACATTTCGAAGTTCTACCCATCCGTCAATCATGACGTGCTCTTCTCGATCGTCAAGAGGAAGATCAAGTGCCCTGACACTATCTGGCTGCTACAGGATATCATCTACAGCATCGGCGGAGGGAAGAACGTGCCGATCGGCAACTATACAAGCCAGTGGTTCGGCAATCTCTACATGAACGAGCTGGACCAGTTCCTGAAGCATTTCCGCAAAGCCAGGCATTACATCCGCTATTGCGACGACTTCCTCGTCTTCCATGATGACAAAGGCTGGCTGCATGAGACCGCAGCCCTCATAAAGGCCTTCCTCCAGGACAAACTGAAGTTCCTCATGAGCCGCTGCGAGGTATATCCAACCTCCCAGGGAGTGGACTTCCTCGGCTACAAACACTTTGCCGATCACCTGCTGCTCAGGAAGTCAACGGCCACAAGGATCAAAAGACGGCTCAGGGAGCTGCCGGGGCTGCTGAGATCTGGCAGGATAACACCCGACCAGATGCGGTCATCCGTAGCCTCCATTATGGGCTGGCTCAAATGGGGCAATACCCATAATCTGGCCCGGTCCGTCAGGATCGCCGAGATCGCAGGGGGTATCTGTGCAGCAGGTTAAGCGTTTCAGCGAGTTTGCGGACAAGGACAGCCTGCCCCTCGATGGCGCAAAAATGCGGCTCGATGAGATCATCAACAAAGAGATCACAGTAGTCGGTCTGAAGGTGAGGACCTCCCGTTTCAAAAAGGACGGCTCTCCCAAATGCCTCACGCTTCAATTCGAGATTGACGGACAGAGATATGTGCTCTTTACGGGATCCACAGTTCTCACCGAGCAGATGGAGAAATACAAAGCCGAGATCCCGTTTATGGCAACGATCAAAAAGATCGACAGGTACTACACATTTTCGTAAGGAGGAACGATGAAAGGTTTTCCGACGCACATAAACACAAAGGCCGACGTGCTTTACCTGCTGCAGGAATATCCCGCAGAGATGATGGCAAAGCTGCGCGACTGGCTGGATAACAGATACAGCTGGTATTCGACCGGTGACCTGGCTGATGGGGCCGCGGGGATAGAGGACGCAACGCATCGGGTAGTTGATTCGGATGGTATCCGCACTCAGCAGGAACTGAGAGAGGATTCTACTTCAACACTCTTCCGCGTTGGCCTGACCGTTGCCGAGGCCGAGGAAATGATCCGGTGATATCCATCAACTGGAAAAAGAAGGCCGTCTATGTTGATATCCCCAGCTGGGAAGGCGGGATGAAGGTCATCCTTCTTTCGGGCCTTGCTATTTCGGGAGCCTTGTTTGCTATTTCATTGATCGCGCTGGCTACGGTGATGAGGTAAGACTATGGACTTCGAAACTATTGAAGACGCCATCCTGACAGAGTTGAGAACTCCGACCTTGCCCGGAGCTCCGGATATGTCCTATATAGCCACCTGCGAGAGATATGCCGGACAGCAGTTCGGAGAAGCGGATCTACAGGTACTGGCAGTCAGTTTCCCTGCCGTTTTCGTCATCATGTCGGACATGCCGGCGGAAAAACAGGACAATATCAATTACGTCTTCCGTCCCTCGTTCAGGATCCTTGCAGCTGCGGAAAATCTGAGGGGAAGGGATGAGGCGAAACAGGACGCCTATAAGATCGTCAAGGACGTGATGGCAGTGCTTACAAACCGCAAATTCGGCCTGGATATAGAAGACCTGACGCTGACCCGCGTGGTATTGGTCTACATCGACAACGTATGCCGCGCCGTCTACGGCATCGAATTTCAAACCAGCTTTGAAAAATCTTACATCGGAGGATAATCATATGAAAAAACTTTTGCCACTGTTGTTCTTGACCATACTCACCGGCATTTCGTCCGCCGACCGCCTGCAGCAGCAGCCGGCCTGGATGCAGTTTGCAGGGATGACGCCTGTCCGGAACTCATTCCCCGTCACCACCGTGACGTCAGGCGCATCCAGGAAGGTGCGCTTTAAGACCTATGCGAAAGCAGAGGGCCGCAGATGACGGTGAAGCTCCTCCTGATTATCGTCCTGCTCGCCGGGATCTGCTCGATCGCCGCCGCCGGCATCGAGAGCGTCTCGACCGACACCCAGGGCGAGATCCTGTATAAGCTCAGCACTTCAACCGACGGCGCGGTCCTGACTCTGCAGCAGGGACCGACGGAGGCTGGATCAGCAGTAAAACTGCGCATTAAGAACGCCTCCGGCAGCACGGTTGCCTCGATCTCAGCAGACGGCACGGTGACCATTACCGGGCAGGTGGTGATCCAGTGAGATATTTCGTACTGATCTGCGCCCTGTGCTGTTTGCTCTGCGCCCCTGTCGAGGCTGCGCAGCTGGTCAGTTGCCCGGGCGTGGCGTCTGGCGCTTCCTGCGGGGTCAACGTCGTAAGTCTGTCTGGTACGACTCCGACGACAGTGCTGACTTTGGCAGCAGGGGCTATGACCGAGATCGCCGACCCCTCCGGCCACGGCAAAAGCGAGTATGTCTATGCATACTCAGGCAGCCTGGACCCTACCCTCGAATATCGCACATGGTGTTATTGCACAAAAGGGACGGATACCTGGTATTGGATGTACGTCTGGGAGCCGTTCGAGACCCGCGTCGATGCGACGGTGACCTCGCGCTCAACGTATTCGGGAGGCGCGGTTGCATCGGTAATCGGCAGTGTCGGCAGCGTGGTCAGCCCCGTAACGGTAGGCACCAACAATGATAAGACCGGATACGCTGTCAATTCGAACTCGGACAAGAGCGGCTATTCGCTGGCCGCTGCCTACAACGCCGCCATGGCGGCCGCCTCGCAGGCCTCGGTCGATGCACTGCCGACGGCAACCACGGTAAACGCCATCAAGGCCAAAACCGACACCCTGCCAGCGATCCCGGCGTCAGAAGCAACAGTGCTGCGGGGGCTGGGACTTAATCAGGAAAACCAGGTCGAGGATGACTTTGTCTATGACGGCGCGGGGATGAAGATGTCTTCTGCCATCTACCTGTACGACTCCAGGACTCATGCGCAGATGCACGATAAGGTGACTGGGCTGATCGCGAAATACAGCGTCAGCTACACCAGGGATATCAACCATTTCGTCACGACGATGACCGTGACCAGAGATCTATAAGGAGGAGCAAAATCATGGGAAGAATGATTGCAGTGGCAAAAATCGACGGACAGTGCGCCAGAAGCGGACTGTTGCTGAAGAAGGGCGAAGGGTATGAGATCGACGAGGAACAGTTCGATCCCACGGTCTTCGCACGCCCGGGAGAGAAGATCGACGAACAGGCACCTGCCGGTGACTTGCCGGCCGATACCGAGAAGGAGGGCAATTAAATGACGGTAGCGATAGGAGCGGAATTACAGGCAGGCATACGCAAGGGGCTGGTGTGGGGCACGCCGAAGGTCTGTGGCGCCGGGCATGGGATATTGATCCTGCCGGCGAACGTGAAAAAGGACCGTGCGAGCATGGTCGACGACTCGCTCGGGAACTATTTCCCTGCGAGTTCTGACCCGGCCGAGATCAAAGCGGAGGGAGACATTCAGCAGTATCTCAGGTATGACGGCATTGATCTGTTGATCGCCACACTCCTGGGCAGCTCAAGCCTGACCTATACAACGCCGGTCGTGACGGGCACGGCAACGGGAGGCAGCACATCGACTCTGGTCAAGACCGCGGCCGGCTGGACGCCGAACGCATACGCCGGGAAGTACGTCAGAATCACGGCGGGTACCGGCATCGGCCAGGTGCGCAAGATCGTCAGCAACGATGCCACCTCTCTGTCGATCGACGCGACGGATGGCAACTGGACGGCACCCGACGCCACGTCCCAGTTTGAAATAAGCAATACCTATGCGACCCATGTCTATGATATCGTGCCGAACATAGACGGGCTTTTCCTGACCTGCTGCATCAACAATAAGGTCAATATCGAGGAGATAGCCTCCCTGAAGCCGACATCCATGACGGTCAAGGGCGAAACAGGCAAGGCGGTCACGATCACCTTCAAGTGCATCGCCTTTGACAAGGTGACCAACTCCGCAGTGAACACTCTGATCACCTTTGCCGCAGTCACGGTCCGCGAGGCTGCAAACAGGGTGCTTATGTCTCAGTCGGTGATAAGGATGAACACTCAGAGCGGCAGTGCCCTCGCCATCGGGGATACGATTTATCCGAAGTCCTTTGAGCTTACCTTCACCCGGAAGATGCAGGGAGATTACGGCTCAGGGTCCTCATATAACAATGTTGATGAGCCCACAAACGACGGGCTGCCTGCTGCGTCACTGAAGATGGAGTTCCCGAAATACACCAGTAATCAAAATTTCCTTGACTGGGACGCCAACACGCCGAAGAAGCTCGACTTCACCTTCACAGGGTCAGGCAGCCGGAGTATCCTCATCCAGATCCCCAACGCGATGTTCGCAAACGTCGATCTGCCGATCGTGGCAGGAAGGATGAAGCACCCGGTTGACTTCAACCTCCTGGCCGCAGCCGCGGCCCCGACAGGCATGACCGGTGTGACAATGCCGTTCCGGATAACGATGGTGAACACATACTGTGGAGATCCGCTTCAGATCGGCAATTAAACTATAAACCATAGAGCGTGCTTTGAGGCCGCCTGGCTCAAGAAATCTCCTTTCTTGTCAGGCGGCCCGGGCACACAAGAAAGGAGAAAACAGCATGGAATTGGAAGGTTTAAAGAAAGACAGTTTTGAGGCATGGGTGCCTTTCGGGGAGGACGGGAAGGTGCTGATCAGGTATACATCTCGCGAGGAACTGAAGCAGATCGGCAAAAAAGCGAAAACAGTCTCCTACAAGAATCATCAGAAAGTGGAGGAACTGGACGATGTCAAGGCCGATATCCTGCTCGGGCGTGCGTGCGTAAGGGACTGGGAGGGCTTCACCATGAGCGGCCAGCCGTTCCCCTGTACGCCGGAAAACATAGACTTCGTGATGACGAAGTGGTCTGCTTTCGGCCGGTTTATCAATGAAATCTGCGCCGACTTTGATGAGCTGGTCAGGGCGGAAAGGGATGCAGCAATAAAAAACTCCGCAGTCACATCAGGGCAAAGCTAGACTTCCCTGGTGTGACGTGCGAGGCCTGCGAGGAGGCAAGAATAATTGATGAGGTCACCCCGGACTGCGAATCTGGCCGGGGCTGCCTCATCCCCGCTCTTGACGACGAGGGATTACGGATTATAGAGATTTATGCGCGGATACGCAGCCTCGAAGGACTGGTGGATGCGGCAGCGATACTGCAGATGTACACCGCGACCCCGGAGGATCTAGCAATGCTGGCGATAGTGAAAGAGGAGATGGCTGAGGCAAAAGAACAGGATCACGGAGCCAACAGCGATGATAACTGATCCGGGAGGGACAGCCGCCATCATAACGATCACCCCGAGCGCAAGGATATGCAAAGCGAGATATATGCCCACGAGGATGAGCGCTATTTTTAACACAGTACCCATAAGCACAGTATACAGGAGCCCATGGCAGAAGTAAATGTCACGATACAGGCATCAGACGGATCTGCTCAGGTATTCAGGGCGGTAGCCGAGAATTCAAAAAGCGCGGCGAGCGGGGTGGACTCCCTGGGAAGCGCCTGTGCCACGGCCAAAACGCAGGCTCTCGCCTTTTTCGAAGGCATGATGGGGGTCAAGGCGGTTGAGTATGCCGTCAGCAAGATATCGGAGCTGCGGTCGAAGATCACCGAGTTGATGACGGAGTCTACATTGCTTGCAGCACGCACTGAGACGATGGAAGTGGTCATGCACACAGCCGGGAAAACAGCCGGGATGTCCGCGACCGCTACGGACAACTATGCGGAGAGCGTCAAGGCGATGGGCATCACGACACTTCAGTCGAAGGACGCTGTGGTCAAGATGATTCAGGCCCATATGGATATGTCTAAGGCTACTCAGTTGGCGCGGGTTGCCCAGGATGCCGCGGTTGTGGCAAATATCAACTCCTCCGAAGCCATGCAGCGGCTTATTTACGGCATCCAGAGCGGACAGGTCGAAGTATTGCGCACCATGGGAATCAACGTGAATTTCGAGGCATCATACGCCTCACTGGCGAAGCAGCTTAATAAAACGGCTCTGGACCTGACGGAACAGGAAAAAACGCAGGCCCGGACAAATGTTGTCATGGAGGCAGGCAAGGCGATCGCCGGCAGCTACGAGGAGGCCATGGGCACTGTGGGCAAACAGCTGACATCAATGGCCCGGCCGCTTGAGGACCTGAAGGCGAAATTCGGCCAGATCCTGACCCCTGCGCTCTCAGTCATCGTTGTGCAGCTGACAAACGACCTGAAAGATATGATTAAGGAACTCGATCAGGCGGCCAGAGACGGCAGAATGAAGGAGTGGGCTGAGGGCATCGCCTCTGGCGTGAAATCGGCAATTTCCGGGATAAAAACGCTGGGTGAGAATTTCGACAAGCTCATAATCCTGCTGGGCTCAGCAGCCTTTTTGCAGGCTCCGGCAACCATCTCGGCGATCTCGGCAGCTTTCAACGGAATTACTGCGGCCAACACACTCGGCACAATGTTCCCTACGCTCATCGCCGGGTTTAACGCACTGAAAGGCATGTCCTTTGCCGGGTTGATTTCAGGGATCGGCTCAGTAGGGAGTTGGCTGGGCAAGATTCCGTCAGTGCTGGGCAATATCGGCAGTATGTCTGTATCAGCCCTGGGGCCTGTCGGCTTGGCCGGTTTCGCAACCGCCGCAGGGCTTGCCGGCTATGAGCTCGGCAAAGCGCTCGACAAGGCTGTTTATAAGCTGACGGGCTGGGATATGTCGGGGATGAACACGGTCAACAAGCTCATGAAGGATAATGCCGAGCAGCAGGAATATCTCAACTCCAGGGCGGACAAATATAATGCGAAGCTCAGGGAGCTGGGGTTCGAAGGCCCGCTGGCGATGAAGCTCTTTAAAGAAGCGGTGAAGGCCGGTTCAGTCGTCTTTGACGAGGCCACGGGGAAATGGGTCAAATCCATCGATCTGATTAAAAAAGCGCAGGAAGAAAGCAAAAAAGCCATAGAAGAGAGCATTAAGGCACTGAAGGAGATGTCCTCAGTAATCAGTGACATCGGCAAAGAACAGTTGAAATTCAGCGGCGAGCAGTTCGCGACCGGGATAAAGGAAAATATAAAGAATATTGATGAAATGAAGGTTTCAATGCAGTCATATCTTGAGTCCGTGCGGGACGAGAAATATTCAAAATGGATCGGGGATAACATAGCGAATATCAATACGATGAGAACGAGCCTCCAGGGCTATCTCGGCACTATTGACGCCGTTTACGCCAAGCAGATGGAGATGCAGAAGAAGCTTGCCGATGCGGCCAAGGGAGTCGGAGATCCGAAGGCGATCGCCGCGGCCCAGATGGAGGCCTTTAAGATCGAGGCCGGCCTGGCGAATTCACGGCTGGCCGCCTGGCAGCAGTATTATTCCATCCTGCAGACCGCCCACAATACTGCCATGGAGAACATGAAGGCCAAGACAAAGGAGCTGGCGGACCTGGAGGTGAAGCGGGCTGAACAGTGGAATACCTATGCGGACCTGCAAAACGGGTTGAGACAGAAACTGATGACCGAGGAGCAGAAATATTACGATAAGCTCGGGATTCTCGCACAGCAATACCAGGTGGCGATGAGTCTTGAGGGAGAGGCCAAGATCAAGGCTCTTAACGAGTGGATGGCAAAGCGCGCAGCCGTGTCCGACGCCGTGGTCGAGGGCGACAGGGTGATAATTGACAAGGAAACTGCCGTTCGCAATGCGATGTCCGATATCGCAACCGCTCAGGGAGAAGTCGGCCGCGCCTTTGACCAGGTGAAGGGCAAGCGTCAGGCCGAGATAGAGCAGATCGGCGCATGGAAGACCCAGCTTGAAACAGCGATGAGCAAGGCAAAAGAGATGATGGGGCTCTATCAGGAGCAGATCGTAAATCTCGACAACCAACTGGCAAAACAGCGGATATTGATGATAGACACCAGCAAGGCGACACAGGACATCCGAAATGTAGTACAGGAACTCAACGCCATCCCTCCTGTCACATATAAAGTAGTGGTTGTCGAGTATCGTACAAAAGCCAGCCCCGAAATGCCGTTTACTGAAGGAATGACTAAGATTCGGCAGATGATGACATCCCTGCCGACCGGCTCGGAGTATACCGTCCGTTTCGGCTCCCTCGCAGACGAGTGGGCAAAACAGACAGCCACAGCCGAGCAGCTCGGCTCAATGATGCAGTTCGGCGGCCCCGGCCTCTCCATCGCGGGCATGCGGCAGCAGCGGGAAGCGCAGGGCCAGAGCAATCAGCTCTGGGCAGAGATGTCCCGGATATATACCGCGAATGTGCAGCAGCAGGCGGCTGGAGGCACGACGGTGAATTTTAATGGCGGCATAACGGTTAATGCAGGCGGCCCCGACGGGGCGGGAGTGGGCAAGGACTTTCAGCAGCAGGTTGCCACGGACATCGAAAACGGGAGATCGCCGATTCTGCCGGCACTGCAAAAGAAGATAGGTAATCACTGATGCTTCTCAAATGCTGCTATCAAAATATCCTTGAAACATCCACCGTAACCCTCGCAACGGGGGCTGAGGACGCGGCATATCCCCTCTGGCGGCTATCCGATCGTGACATAGGCCTGATGTTCAAGGCACAGGCGGCTGTGACACTGACCGTCAAGATCGTCCAGGGCGCGACCCTATACCCCGTCGACCGGCTGCTGATCCCGGGAGGGCATAACCTTAGCGGCATGGTTTCCGATATAAAATGGTCAGACGACGACATCACCTACACCGCGGCCGTTGCACAGTGGGTCTCTGCTGCCGGAGATATCGACAAATCTTGGGCCCCACTGACAAAGAAATACTGGAAGTTAATCCTGACATCTCCGGGGGTGATTCCCTCATTCGCCGAATTATTCCTGACCAGCACATACACCTGGGAGAAGAATCCCCCTCGGCCGACCGGCGAGTTTGACCCTGTCTTCAACGTCGAACGGCTTCAGTCCCGGGGAGGACAGGTTAGATTCATAACACACGGGCAGGCAAAGCGGCAGCGGACATATACAATGAGAAGCTGTGGCCAGGCGCAGAGAGCGAATTTGGAGGCCCTGAACAATGCCTGGGCAGGATCAAAGCCGTTTTGGCTGTACGATCACGAGGGAACCCTCATCTATGGAGAACTCAGAAAGCCTATAGCACTGAAGGAGATCTATTATCAGGGATACCCGTTTGTCTTCGACTTTCTTGAGGTCATCCCTTGACCCTCAACAGGGAACTTGACGGGCGCAGTATTGAGCCCTTCTATCTGCTGGAGATAGCCCTCCAGAATGGCGGCCCGATGCTCTATTTTGCAGACAGGAACATCACCGTCGGCTCTCAGACATATGAGAAATATATCGAGTCCGTCAGCGGGATCTCCGACGAGATTAAGAGGATCGACTCCACCTTTCTCAATGCCAATATCACGATCCAGTTCAAGAACATCCGCTTCCGGACGTACAATTACCTGATAGAGATAGGCGACACATACCCGTTCGAAGGCGCTTTATGCACAATAAAACAGCTCTATACAGCGGCGGGGACTCCCCTCGTCGTCTTCGTCGGATACCTGGACCAGCCCGAAAACATTGATCTGGCAGGTTTTACCTGCCAGGTATCTTCCGTGTTGGCAAATGTCGATCGCACTTGGAAACAGCGCATTATCGACACGACCACCTATCCGAACGCCTGGGAAGACGTCGGAAAGCCCGAACCTGCCATATATGGGGCAGACGTCCTTGTCCCAGCCCTGAGGGTTGACTGGGGAGCCCGTACTACTCTTAAAAGCGCGATCGACGCCAGCCAGACCACCGGGATCGAACTGAGCATCTACGACAGATTCCCTGCATCCGGAACGGTAATTGTTGATAGCGAGGAGATCTCGTTTACAGGCCGGTCCAGCGGGGTACTTTCCGGCGTAACCCGCGGCGCGAACAGCACGATCGCAAGTGCCCATGCGGCGGCCGCCACCGCGTGGGAGAAAAAAGCCCAGTACGACAGTCTCCTTGCCGGGCATCAACTGAAAAGCGTAGGAGACATCTACGCGGAGATCCAGGGGGAACTCCTCCGTGTGACATCTGGCGTCAGCGCCGTCGTCGTGGGAGGGAAACACCTGCTCAGGGCTACCGGCAGCGTGAGCGTGGCAGCAGTGAGTAATACAGTGGCCGTCGTGGATACGACTGACGTCCACGATACTATCGCCGTCAATGATGGGATCACGGTCAGCGATACAATCGCGGTCAACGATGGCAGCGGAGTCAGCGATACGATCCTCGTCAACGATGGCAGTGGGGTGAGTGATACTATCGCCGTAAATGACGGGATAGGGGTCACGGATAACATTGCCGTGAGTACTTCGGCCAATGAACTTATCCAAAAACTCAATGCCAATACGCCATTGACATATAATCAGGCGGATAGCGGGTATAAAGCAGCCTACTGGCCAACGGCTCCGTCAGGTACATTATCGGATATTACTGCTCAGTACACATTTTTGGTCACCTGCACGGCCGCCCCCTCGTCCCGCGTAGAAATGCGCATATATCATGGTGCTGCAGGAGATTACACAACGGTTGCCTATATTGAGACTACCGGTGCTATTACATATGTGGTTGCCAGCCCATTCAAAAGGGCCCGCACCTCGTGGGATTCATATTGCGAGCTCTATAAAAATTCAGGAAGTGGTGGCACCTGGACATTTACGCTCCAGGAAGCCGTTATGACATGCACCAGGCCGATCTCGCTGACCAAGTCAGGCGCAGCATCGAAAACAGGATCTGCCACCAAGTCCGGAGGCGCTGCCAAGACGGGATCCGTTACCAAGTCCGGAGGCGCTGCCAAAACGGGCAGTGTCTCAAAATCTGGCAATGCGGCGAAATCTGGCACAGCATCAAAGTCGGGGCTTGCGGCAAAGACGGGGACTGTCGCTCTGACTGGGGGTGTCATTGCGACCTATATGGTCGACAGGTTTCATGCCAAAGTCGACGGCTATGCCGACCCTGATGGCAATTATGGGGGCATCGGTAATCTCATCGAGCGGCCGGACTATGTCATAAAGCATTTCATCGTCCAGCAGTTCGGCCGCAATATCAGCGAGAACAACGCCTCCAGCTTCAGCGCCGCCGGCACGTATTATGCCTCCGCGATCAGCGGCGGATATAAGTTTGCGTTCCGGATTGATCAGAAGATCACGCCATCTCAGTGGCTGCAGCGGATGGCCTTCGAATGCCGCTCTACCATCCAGTTTCGGGCAGGCCAGTGGTACCTAGACCCGATCCCGGATGCGGCTCCGACAGTGAAAAAAACCATATCAGCGCAGGACATCACCGGCCAATACGGCAAAATGACCTTCAGCCATAGCCCCATCATCGAGATTGTCAATGATATAACCGCCAGCCTGAAGAAGAATTACTCACGTATGGGCTCCGAGTCGGACTGGCTCTTGACCAGCATCGCCTCAGACGCTATCTCTCAGGCAAAATACGACCTCAGGCCCCTTGCGCTCCAGTTCGAGTGCATAAGGGTACAGACAATGGCCGATCACGTCGTCGCGCACATACTGTTGCACCGTAAGAACACTACGCTGATGGTCACCTTCCCTATATTCTGGGAATATTTCGACCTGGTCACCGGGGACACCTTCGACATATCAAACCCGCTATACAACGCCAGGAAGTTCTCGATCGAGGCCTTTAGGCGAATAGACAAGGCCAGCGCCACGGTAATCGCCCGTGAATGGCCCTCATAACGAAAGGAGATAGAAGATTATGTGGACAGTAGATCAGGGCAACTGCGCCGGCTGCAGCGAGGTAAAGACATGTGTGGAAGGGAAACTCATCCAGAAATCCCTCAGGAAGCTCCTGGACGACATCGAGACGACCGCCGCGGGTTCCGCCGCCGGTATCATAGTAGTGGTCTGTAAGGACAAGAAATGAAATCAACAGCCTCTTGACAACATGTCTCGAGGGGCCATCAAAGTTGCTTTTTATTGGCTACACCACTAGAATTATCAAGCAATCCTTGACCATGTCAAGCGCGTTTAGGAAATGAGTTATCACATTATTTAAGGAGAATTTGTCGCGCCGGCTAACAGGGCAGGGGAGGGCGGATGTGATCGCTCAATTTCACTGACCGGAAGGTCGCTTCAGGCCTTCTTTTTCCGGAACCCCTGCAGTACGGCGTTTTCGAACTCTGTCTGAATGATAAGGGCCACTCAGAAAATTTCAACTAAACTCTTGACATCCTCAAAAATAGTTGGCATCATACGCTATTCCGTGATTATTGCATTAATAA